>Ga0315295_10000091_pt1 | contig 74808 bp, 69 predicted proteins | sample YL17G14_0_MG_FD_204453 | JGI IMG/M metagenome (GOLD analysis project Ga0315295, IMG submission 204453) | Sediment microbial communities from Yellowstone Lake, YNP, Wyoming, USA - YL17G14_0 | ecosystem: Environmental > Aquatic > Freshwater > Lake > Sediment | place: USA: Wyoming | collected... | reverse complement strand
TTCAACGACTCGGGTCCGCGGGTACCTGCGTAACGGGGGGGGGGGCCCCCCCCCACCTGGGGGGCGCCCCCACGTCTCCTGTGAGAGGCTCAGGTCTTCACGAAGATCGGGCTGCTGTAGATGTAGTCAGTGCTGTAGATGTAAAGGTAGTAGTAGTGTGAGCCGCCAGGGAATGTGAAGGCGTAGGAGCTCGCCGGGTTGTATGTACTGCCGCCTGTGTATGAGCCAGTATAGGTGAACACCGCTGCGGCCTTATTGTCCCGGTAAACCTTGATCGTGTACGTCCCTGACTCAACCGGCTTGAAGGTGATGTTCAAGTACAGGGTACCATTTGCAGGCACACCTGTCAAGCGTTCCCCGACCTGCTTTGTAGTCGCCCCGTACTTTAGGCTCATGTAGGCCAGTCCGCCCTTACGGCTGGCAACGGTCCGTCCGTTATAGAGAGTGGAGTCAACTGAACTCTTGCTGGTCCAGCTGGACGTGCGGATGTAGGTAACGTAGCCGCGGTGGGTTCCCGCGTGCAAGTCGCTGCCCGTGCGCACGGAGGCAAAATAACCGTAGGCAAACGTGTCTGACAGCAGGCGATCCAGTTCTCCTCGCCAGCGGACCATCGGCGACGCGGTATCGCTGAAACTGGCTTGGGTTCCGGACATGAGTTCCCAGCCCCGGTATCCCTCAACATCCCACCAATTGTCCGGTGATTCAGGCCAGTCGATGAGCCCGCATGGGTGGGCAATTGCCGGGGATGACGGGCCAGAAGGGTTGTTGTTGAGGATGTTGTCAACCCCGACCTGAGGCGCATACACACCGTTATCAAGCCCCGTCAGACTGTTGACCCCATATGCAAGTAAGTCTGCCTCTTGGTACAGGTCCTCAAAATCCCTGACCGTCATTTCGGCCCCCGGATAGAGCTTGATGTAAGAGGTGGAAGCGCTGCTGATGCTGTTTGCATAGTTGGCCCAATTGCCAATGAGGTTGGTGTGGTCCGTCACGTACGCGATTTTGTAGCCCATGTCCTGCAGCATCGACGCAATTTGCGAGGGCGTGTTTTCGCCGTCGGACCATGTGGAGTGTATGTGGAAGTCGCCGGGCGACCAGTTGCTGTCGGAGGGCAGTGTCCGAACCGCCATGATGGTCGTGAACTCGTCGACTTGGTCTCCCCGGCGAATGCGGACGGTTACAGGGTAGTCCTGATAGTCCTTCACCTCAAACGGCAAGTTGGCCGTGCGGAGAGTGAGCCGCAGGGCATGCGGATCTCTGGGAAGATTGCGAGAGATGAGCTCATTGAGTCGTTCAAGCCCGTCCGCGTCTTCGGGAGCAAGCGTGTCAAGTTCCCACGCACGACGGAGTGTCAGCCATCGACCGAGATCCTGCGGGCTCACGCCCCACGCAACGGTGACCGGTATCCGCCTGGGCTGGCCCTCCTCCATCGCGGAACTCAAGTCGTAACCCATGCACGAGACTTCCTCGATCGAAGCGTCGGCCATTGCCCGAACCGCCAGCACCGAGATTTCAATTCGCCACGCGCCAGCCTCGGGAACGACGCGGCATCGTGCGGGCGCTACGATCCAGGCCGAGTGGTCTCCGCCATCAGCAGCGAAGACTGCGGGGACGCAGCAGGCGAGAACCATGGCCACCAACCCGATAATGGCCATACCTCGACACATTTCCCCAACCTCCCTTTCATGTTCCCGGCATCCAGATCAATATATACCATGGCCCTATCTGCCATGTCAATAACACGGCTTGATGGTTCAAAGGCGCAGAGCGCTTTGACCGTAGGAGGACCGCGGATTGATGAGTGGGCCTTCGGCGGTCAGCGGCGTTAACGCCGGCGCCGAGGTCGGTTCAATCCTGCCCCACTGGCGCCAGTCGGCGATTGACCCACCCAAGCTGCCCCACGGCCGGCCCACCGCCCCCCGCCATCGTCCATTTTACTCCTGATGAAAATCCTGGCGATTCCTTTCGGTTTGCAGGATGTGGTCTGACCACTGTCGAAATGTGTCCACTACTGTCGAACCGGCCGGCGTCAGCCCGGGGCTGATGTGACTGGGCTGAGCTGTCCGACCTCGCCCCGCACTGTGGTACGACCATCGGCCGCTGTGGTGCGGTCGCCGGGGCCGGCGCGGACGGAGAGTCCTTGGCGGACATCCATAACGCAGCATCTTCAGGGGTGATCTGCGTGGGCGATGTGGGCGACTTGGCGAAAGGCCCGGGGGAGGTCTCAGGCTCCGGGGAGGCTTCATCGTCAGTGCAGGCCTCAATGGCGGAATTGGCGCGGCGCGCGTGCGAGCTCAGGCGCTTGGTGCTGAAGATGCTGGCCCACGCGGGGGCGGGCCATCCCGGCGGCTCATTGTCTGCCGCCGACATCATGGCGGCATTGTACTTCCGCGTCCTGCGCCTGGACCCCGGGCGGCCCGATTGGCCCGACCGGGATCGCTTCGTGCTGTCCAAGGGCCACGCCGCCCCGCTGCTCTACGCCGCCCTGGCCCTGCGCGGCTACCTGCCGGTCGAGGAGCTCATGACCTTCGACGCCATCGATTCCCGCCTGCAGGGCCACCCCGACGCGCAGCGGCTGCCGGCGCTTGAGGCCTCGACGGGGTCGCTGGGTCAGGGCCTGTCGATAGCCGCGGGCATGGCCCTGGGGCTGGCCCGACGGGGATCGCCGGCCCGCGCCTTCTGTCTTTTGGGCGACGGCGAGATGCAGGAGGGTCAGGTCTGGGAGGCGCTGATGTTCGCCGGCCATCACCGGCTTGACCGGCTGGTCGCGGTCATCGACTGCAACGGCCTGCAGCTCATGGGGCGCACGGCGGACGTGCTCCCCGTCGAGCCGCTCGCCCGGCGGCTGGAGGCGTTCGGCTGGGGCACGGTGGAGGTGGACGGCCACGACCTGCCCGCCCTGGTGGGGGCGCTGGAGGGCGCGGCGGGGCGCGGGCGGCCGTGGGCGGTCATCGCCCGCACCGTGAAGGGCAAGGGCGTCTCGTTCATGGAGGACAAGGTCGAATGGCACTCCAGGGCGCTGACGCCGGACGACCTGGCGCGCGCCCTGGCCGAGCTGGGGGGCGAGGGGCGGTGAGCGAGAAGCAGGTGTCCATGCGTGAGGCGTTTGGGACCGCCCTCGTCGAGCTGGGCCGGGCAAGGCCGGAGGTGGTCGTGCTCGACGCCGACCTCGGATCGTCCACGCGCGCCGCCGTGTTTGGGCAGGCCTTCCCCGACCGGTACATCCAGTGCGGCATCGCCGAGCAGAACATGGTCGGCATGGCCTCAGGGCTGGCGGCGGTGGGCTTTCTGCCGTTTTGCGTCTCGTTCTGCACCTTCATCGTCAAGCGAGTGACGGACCAGGTCAACATCGCCGTGACCTACCCGCGCCGCAACGTGAAGCTCGTCGGCGTGTACTCGGGGATATTCACGGGCAAGACGGGCGCCACGCACCAGGCCGTGGATGTGACGTGGCGATCATGCGCGCGCTGCCCAACATGACCGTCATCGAGCCGGCCGACAACGAGGCGTGCCGCCAGGCGGTACTGGCCATGGGCGACCACCAGGGCCCGTGCTACCTGCGCGTGGCGCGCGACGTCCTGCCGGCCATATTCGACGGGTCTCATAAGTTCCAGGTCGGGCGGGGCGTCGCCCTGCGCCGGGGCGGCGACGTGACCCTGGTCGCGTCGGGCCGCATGGTCACCGAGGCCCTGCGCGCGGCGATTGAGCTGGAGCGGGTGGGCATCGGCGCCGCGGTCATCGACATGTCCACGATCAAGCCGCTGGACGTTGACCTGCTCGTCGCTTCGGCGCGCGTCACGGGGGCGGTGGTCACGGCCGAGAACGCCAGCATCATCGGCGGCCTGGGCGGCGCCGTGGCCGAGGCGCTGGGCGAGAACTGCCCGGTGCCGCTGGTGCGCGTGGGCGTGCGCGACGTCTACGGCGAGTCGGGGCCCGACGACGCCCTGACCGCAAAGTACGGGCTTGGGGCGCCGGACATCGTCGCCGCGGCCAGGACGGCCATCAGGCGCAAGAGGCGGTGAGCGAGTTGCGGGCGTGAGGAGCGAGTTGCGGGCGTAGACGCGCGGGTGGGCGTCACGGCCGCGGGCGGCGTAGCTATTGGGTGCGGCTAATGCAGGTGCGTAATAGGGGTGCATGGTAGTGGCGCTAGTCTCATCCCGCGACATCATGGAGCGCGCCCAGCGCGGCGGCTACGCGGTGGGCGCGTTCAACGCCAACAACCTGGAGTACGTGCAGGGCATCATCGCCGGCGCCCTGGCCGAGCGGGCGCCGGTGATCATCCAGGCCAGCCCGGGGGCGATAAAGTACGTCGGACTCGACTACATCACCGCCGTGGTGCAGGTCGCCGCCAGGGCCGACATTCCCGTCGTGCTGCACCTGGACCACGGCGACGGGCTTGAGCTGGCCCGGCGCTGCATTGCCGGGGGGTTCTCGTCGGTCATGTACGACGGCTCCCGGCTGCCCTTTGACGAAAACGCGGCGCGGACGGCGGAGGTCGTCGGCGTCGCGCACGCCGCCGGCGTCTCGTGCGAGGGCGAGCTGGGGCGCGTGCCGGTCGCGGACCGCGTCTGGACGCGGGAGGAGCTGCAGAAGCTGTGGACTGACCCCGGGGAGGCGGCACGCTTCGTCGCGGCGACGGGGGTCGACGCGCTGGCCGTCTCCGTCGGCAGCGTGCATAAGATGCTTGAGCGCACGGCGGAGATCGACGTCGAGCGCGTGCGGCGCATCAGGGACGCCACGGGCGTGCCGCTGGTGCTGCACGGTTCCTCGGGCGTGGCTGATGAAAGCCTCGTCGCCGCCGTGCGGGCGGGCATATGCAAGGTGAACATCGCCACCGCGCTGAGCGTCGCGTTCGTGCGCGCCATGCGGGCGGCGATCGCCCGGCGGCCGGAGGAGGTCGATCCACGGCCCCTGCTCGGCCCGGGCCGGGATGCCGTGGCGGCCGAGGTCGCCGCCAAGATCCGCCTTCTGGGGTCGTCGGGCAGGGCGTAGGCCGGCACAGGGCGCAGCCGCGGCCTTGACTGCGGCCGTGGCGCCGGCCGTGGCCAAGGGCATGGAAGGGCGGTGGACGGGATGCGCATCGGCATACTCACCGGCGGGGGCGACTGCCCCGGCCTCAATAACGCCATCCGCGCCGCGGTGCGCCAGGCCACCCAGCTCGGGCACGAGGTGCTGGGCGTGCACGACGGCTGGGCCGGCATGCTGGACAAGGACGTGCAGCCCCTGTCCTGGCGCGAGGTGGAGGGGGCGTTCAACGAGGGCGGCACGCTGCTGGGCACCTCGCGCACCAACCCGTACCGGAGCCCTGACGGGCCGGCGCGGGTGATGAAGAACTTCGCCGACATGGGGCTTGACGCGCTGATCGCCATCGGCGGCGACGATACCCTGGGCGTGGCCCGAAAGCTGACGGACGAGGGGGTCCCGTGCGTCGGCGTGCCCAAGACGATGGACAACGACGTCGGCGGCACGGACTACACGATCGGCTTCCAGACCGCGGCGGCCATCGCCACCGAGGCCGCCGAGCGCCTCCACAGCACGGCGCGCTCGCACCGCCGCACGATGCTTTTGGAGGTCATGGGCCGTAACGCCGGCTGGGTGGCGCTGTGGGCCGGACTCTGCGGTGGGGCGCACCTGACCCTGCTGCCTGAATTCCCGGTCGACATGGACGATGTGTGCGCGTTTGTCGCCGCCCGCCAGGCGCGCGGCGAGCAGTACACGATCATCGTTACCGCCGAGGGCGTGGAGCCGCAAAACCTCAAGGGGATGGATTACGAGGTCCGCGGGCGCGACCAGTTCGGCCACGTGCGGCTGGGCGGCGTGGGCGAGGCCATCGCTGACGAGGTCCGCCGTCGCACGGGCGTCGAGACGCGGGCCACGGTGCTGGGGTACGTCCAGCGTGGCGGACCGCCGGTGCCCTTCGATCGCATGCTGGCCACCGGGCTCGGCCTCAAGGCGGTGGAGCTGGCGCATGAGCGCCGGTTCGGCACGATGGCCGCCCTGCGCGGGGGTGAAATCGTGGCCGTGCCCATCGCCGCGGCGCTCGAGCGCCCCAAGCTCGTGTCGCCCGAGCTGGCGCGGTCGGTGATGCCGCTTCTGCGGCTCTAGGTCGGCTCACGGTCGCCCGCTGAAGCGTGGCTAAAACCCCTTCCCCAGCCATTAGCCAGACTGAAGGACTCGCCTCGTCGGTGTCGAATAGAGTACGCGGCGGCTGGTGGTCAGACCACGCTTTGCCGTGTCGCAGCGCGTCAGAGCGGTCCCTAGGCGGGCCTGGTCTGACCAGCACGTGCCATATTCCCACCCGCCAGGAGGAGCACCATGACGCCCGAGACGACCAAGCGCCAGACAGTGGCCGACCGGGTCCTCGACCAGCTCAAGACGACGATCGTCCGCGGGGACCTGAAGCCGGGTCACCGGCTGCCGCCCGAGCGCGAGCTGGCCGAGCGCTTGGGCGTGGCGCGGACGTCGCTCCGCGAGGCCCTGAAGGTCCTGTCTCACCTGGGGTTGGTGGAGCGCTCGCCGGGCGGCACGGTCGTGGTCCGGGACCTGGGCCAGGTGCTGAACGAGCCGTTGAAGCACCGCATCTTGCAGCAGCGGCTCGACCGCCAGGAGCTGCTCGAGGCGCGCAAGGTGCTGGAGGCCGAGCTGGCCAGCCTGGCCGCCCTGCGGCGCACCGACGACGACATCGACAACATGACCGACATCGTCGAGCGGGCCAGCCAGTCGATCAGCTACGCGCCGGCGGAGTTCGTCAAGCTGGACTTCGAGTTCCACCTGGCGATCGCCGAGTCGACCCAGAACAAGGTGCTGGCGGAGATGTTCAACACCGTGCGCGAGCTCCTCTACGATACCCACATCCGCGTGTGCGAGGTTCCCGGCGTCATCCCCCGCTCGCACAACTTCCACCGCCACATATTCATGGCCATAAAGGACGGTGACCCGGCGGCGGCCCGCGCGCGCATGATCCAGCACATCGAGGAAACGAGCATGACCCTGGCCAAGCACGGGCTAATATAGGGTTCCGGCGGGCGGCCGGGACGACGGGGGCCACCGCTGTATGGTGGCCTCTCCCACCGACCGATGCCTGGTGCGGTTGAATGGGCGCTGGCTTCGTGGTACTATATGGAGTAGGCGACGGAAGGGATCGTCGCGGGAGGGTGCCGCGTGAGCCACCTGCACGTGCCCGACGGTATCTTGCCCGGCTGGGTGCTGGCCGCTGGTTACGTGGCCGCCGCCCTGCTGTTGGCGGTGGCGGCGTGGCGCGTGCGCCGGGCCGACTGGGGCCGCCTGGCGCCGCGGCTGGCGGCGATGTCGGCCCTGATGCTGCTGGCGATGTCCGTCCCGTTGGGCGTCCTGCCGTATCACCTCAACCTGACTATCTTGGCGGGCATCCTCCTTGGGCCGGCGCCGAGCGTGCTCGCCGTGGCCTGCGTCGGGCTGTTCCTGGCACTGGTCGGCCACGGGGGGATCACCGTCCTGGGCCTGAATACCGTGCTTCTGGCCGGTGAGGCGGCCCTGGGGTGGGTGCTCTTTGGGGTCGGACGGCGGTTTTTGGCCCCGGCGGTGGCCGCGGCCCTAGCTACGGCGGTGACGCTCGTCGTCGCCGCGGCGGCGGCAGTGGCGATGCTCGTCGTGTCGCTGGGCGGCAGCGACTTCATCCCCGGGCGGTTCGTGCCCCTGACGCTGCCGCTTCTGGCCATCGGCACGGTCGTTGAATCAGCCGTCGTCGCGGCTGTAGTCGGTCTCCTGGCGCGGGTGCGGCCCGACCTGGTGGCCGGCGGGGCAGGGGGCGAGGAGGCAGGAGGCAAGGGGGCGGGGGGCAGGGCCGATGCTTGACCTGGCGTACATCGACCACCTGGCGTGCAATGGCCGGTCATTCCTGCACCGGGCGCCGCTGGCGCTCAGGATCGTCCTGGTTGCTCTGCTGGTGGGCGGGGCGGTCGCCGCCCGCGGCCTGCCCTGGGCGCTGGTGCCGCCCGCGGCCGGCCTGGCGCTGCTTCTTGCGGCTCGCGTGCCGCTCCCGTCCGTCGCCGGGCTTGCCGCCTACCCGGCGCTCCTGTCGGCCCTGTTCGCCGTGTCGTGGCGGCCGGCCCTCGCCCCACTCGTCTTCTGCCGCGCCATCGGGGCGGCTCTTGGCCTGCTGTTCCTCCTCACGACCACGCCGTACCCGGCCCTGTTCAGCCGCCTGCCCCTGCTGCCGCCGCGGGCGCGCGAAATCCTGCTGCTCACCTACCGCTCGTTCTTCGCCCTGCTGGAGCGGTGCCTTGACGCCGCGCGCGCCGTGCGCTGGCGGGGCGGACTGTCGTGGCGCGCGCCCCTGGCCGGCGCCCGGGGGCTCGGCGTGGCCCTGGCCGGGGCGGTGCTGGCGGGCTGGGACGGGGCGGAGGCCACCTACCGGGCCGTGGCGATGCGCGGCCACGGGACGGGGACGGGGACAGCCAGCGGCGAGGCCGCCGGCGCGAGCTGCGCCGGCGAGGAGATCGCCCGCGTCAGCTGCATCCGCCACTTCTACCCCGACCGCACCGAGGTCGCCATCTGCGGCTTGGACTTCGTGCTGTACCGGGGCGAGCTGGCCATGCTGCTCGGCCCCAACGGCGCTGGCAAGACGACGCTTTTTTTGCACCTGACCGGCTTCCTGCGCCCGGCCGAGGGGCTCGTGCGCGTGTTCGGCCTGGAACCGGCGCGGCACTTTGACGCCGTGCGCCGGCGGATGGGCGTAATGTTCCAGGACGTCGCGACCCAGATCGTCGGCCCCACCGTGCGCGACGACATCGGGTTCGGGCCGCGTGCCGCCGGCTGGCCCAAAGACCGCGTCGCGGCGGCGGTCGAGTCGCTGGCCGGGCGCCTGGGCATCAGGCACCTGCTGCACAAGGTGCCGCACTACCTCAGCGGCGGCGAGATGAAGCGCGTGGCGCTGGCCGGCGCGCTGGTGATGGAGCCCGAGCTCTTGCTGCTCGACGAGCCGTTCTCCGGCCTTGACCCCCGCGCCCGCGCCGAGATCGCGGCGCTGCTGCTCGACCTCAACCGCGCGCGCGGCGTGACCGTGCTCATCGCCGGCCACGAGGCCGACGCCTTCAGCCCCCATGCCGACCGCATCTACGTCATGAGCTGCGGGCGCATCGCCGGCGTCGGCCGCCCCGCCGAGGTGCTGGCCGACGGCGACCTGCTCCGGGGCGCCGGCCTCGACGTGCCCCCCGTGCTCAAGCTCATCGGCGACCTGCGCGCGCGCGGCGCGAAGCTCGACCCCACCTGCGACCCGGTGGCGGCGGCGGACCAGCTCGCGCGCCTGCTCAGGCTGCCGGCGGTGGGCGCGGGCGGCGGCGCGGACGAGGCGCATCATGCCCCCGGGCCCGTTCCCGCCGGGTCATCCATCCCCCAGGACCAGTAGCGCCCTGCGCTGCGGCTGCCAGCCGCGATGAGCTGAAACAGCTCGTGAAGGTGTTCGTGCGGCGGGTGCGCGTGGCACGGGACCAGACGGTCGAGGTGGAGCTGTACCCGGTATAGCAAAAAAGGAGCGGGCGTAGCGCCCGCAAGGGAAGACGGACCAGCCCCTAGTTAACGACTGGGCCGGTGCAGTTGGAGTTGCAGCCGTCCGTGCACGCGGTTGTACACCCGCCACTGCACGCGTGTGCGCAATAAGCTGCGCAATCGCTGACGCAGGTAGTTGTGCAGGAGTAATTGCAGAGTTCCGCGCAGATCAGTGGTGCTATGGATGCTATTCTGCCGACCTTCGACGATAGATACACTTGCCTCACTCCCTTCCTCATGTGCCTCGCCTTCATCTTACTCTTACTGGGGATATTTGTCAATAGTCTAATGTTCCCGGAGTATGCTCCCATGGTGGCGCTTGTCGTTCCCTCGCTCGCCCCCCTCGTGCGCCGCCCGCCGTCCCCCGGCATAATAGCCCGCCTGCCCGGCGCATATACTGTGTCTGCCCGGCCCCCGCCGGGAGCCGGGCGGGCCGGGCCGGGGTTCTCTCTCGGGGTTGGGCGAGGAGGGCACAGGCGTGCGTGGGCCTCGGGTGTGGCGCATTCCCTCGTGGTGCGCCATGCTGATGATATGCCAATTCATAGCGGTCGCTGGGGCCGGCTTGGCCTGGGCGGCCGGCGCCCAGCCGGCAGTCGCGCGGGCGCCAGGGGCGTCGGCCGTGTCCGCCGCCGTCGCCGCCATCCCCGCCGCCGCGCCGCCCGCCGAGCCCGGGTCCGATCCCGGGCTGGAGCCCGAGCCGCCCCAGCCGCCGGCCACGCCGTCCCCGCCGCCCGCGCCCCGCCCCGTGCCGCCGGGCGTCAACGTCCCGCCACAGACGACGTGGGAGCCTGCGCCCCGGCCGCCGTTCGCCGACGGGCTGGTGCTGAACGTGCCCGCGTTCTCGTTGCGGCTCTACCAGGGTGGCCGCCTGGTGCGCGAGCACCGCATTGCAGTGGGCCGGCCGCCGACCCCGACGCCGTGCGGCGACTTCTTCGTCATGTGCAAGGTGCGCACCCCCAGCTGGTACCCGCCGGGCGGCGGCGACCCGGTGCCGCCGGGACCGGCAAACCCGCTGGGCAACTGGTGGCTCGGCCTGAGCGCCGACCGGTACGGCATCCACGGCACCAACGACCCGTTCTCCATCGGGCACGCCGTCTCCATGGGCTGCGTGCGGCTCGCCGACGCCGAGGCGGGGGAACTGTTCAATCGCGTCGCCGTGGGCTACCCGGTGTCCATCGTCTATCGCCCCATTGAGGCGTGGCGCTGCCTTGAGACCGGCGAGCGGGTGCTGGCGCTTCACGGCGACATCTACGGTCGCGCGACCGGGACGGTGGCGGCGGCTGAGCTTGACGCCTCTATGCTCGCCGCCGGTCTGAACCCCGCCGCCTGCGCGGTGCGCGGAGATCTTCTGGCCGCCTTCGGGCGCGGCGCCCGGACGTCCGTTTCGCTCGGCGTGCCCGTGCGCTTCAATGGCCTGTACCTGGCGGCGGGGATGGCGGCGCCCGCCGGCGACCCGGTCTGGGCCGCCCTGGGGGCGACCACGTCCGCTGTGGCCGCGGCCGCTGTCGCGCCCCCCCTCGCGCTCGTGCCGCCGGCCGTGGCCCGCATGCTCATCCCGCTGCGCCCGCTCGCGGCGGCCATCGGCGAGGTGCCCGCCTGGAACGAGGCCGCCGGCCGCGCCGTGGTACGGGGCGTCGAGGTCGGCGACGCCATCGTGGACGGGCGCTGCTACGTGCGACCCGCGGCGCTCGACCTCCTGGGTCTGCGCTGGGCGTGGGATGACGCCGGGGGCGCCCTGGACATCTCATTGCTCCAAGTAGAGGTGCGGGGGACGGGACGCGGGGAAGTCGGGTGGCCGGGGCCGGCAGCGGCGGTCACGGGCGGCGCATTCATTCGCGGTGCCGGGGTGCTGGCCGGGCTCCTCCCGCTGGCGGCGGCGATCGGGGTTGACGCGTCGTGGGACGGCACCACCACCGGCCTTGTGGCCGGCGCCACGGTGCCGGTGGTGGCGGTCAATGGCACGGCATATGTCACCCTCGACGACCTTGCCGCGGCCTTGCCCGGCCTCACCTGGGCGTGGCAGCCGGGGTCGCCGGCGGTCTATGTCTGGCCCCCGCCCGCCTGAAGCCCGCCTCAGGACGCGCGTCCGGCGCTCCCGCGCCGCCATGCCCCCGCGCGTCCCTCGCGTCCCCGCGCGCCGCTCACGTCTGCAGGTACGGCGCGTAAAGCAGCAGCGTCAGCGCCACATCGATGAGCGCGAAGCGGCCATAGCTGCTCAGCGCCGAGATGTGCGCCCTGCGCCGCCACGTCCGTATCACCGCCCACAGCGCCACGGCGCTGATCAGAAGCGGCACCAGGTACACGCTCACCGGGTGAGCGAGCCACGCCGGCATCATCGCCCGCACCGCGACGTCGTCGTAGTAGGAGGCCTTGGCGAAGTACAGCTTGCCGGCGACGTGCAGGGCGATGACGCCGAGCGTCAGCCCGCGCGGACGCCTTTCAGACCAGTCCAGGGCCACCATCTGGGTCGCGCCGACGATGATGAACGGCAGGCCGACCCACAGGAGGGCCGTGAAGCAGAGCCCCAGCGCCCAGCCCAGGTCCACCAGGGTGTCGAGCCCGGCGTAGAGCCAGTCCGAAGTGGCGCGGCCCTCGTAGGCGGCGCGGAAGCTGCCGGCGGTGCCCGCCACGCACACCCGGTAGCGGTTGAACCCCGCCGTGTCCAGCCAGGCCGCGTAAGTCCCCGCATCACCCGCCACCAACGCCGGGCTCAGCGACGCCGGCCGCCCGAACGACGCGGCCAGGGTGTCTGCCTGCGCCTGGCCCGCGCACGATACGACGGCGATCTCCTGGAACACGCGCAGGCGCGTCCACATGATCATCGAGCTGACGGCGATCGAGATGCCGTCACCATCAGAAGACAGCGACACCGGGTCATTGGCCATGTCCGACGGGTCCTGCGACCAGCGCGTGGGCACGAGGCGCAGCCGCTGCGGCTCGACGGGGGCGGGGGCGTCACGCCTGAAGCTGAGCCACCACGTGGCGGCCTTGCCCGTGCGCGGCCGCGTCTCCTCGATCCCCCAGGTGAAGTACACGCGCTCGCGGTCGAGCGCGATGCCCGGCTGGCGCAGGGTGTTGCGGTCGCTGGCCAGTTCGTCGTGAACGTCGAGCGGCGCCGAGAAGCCGCCGCCGTCAGCCGTCAGGTACAGGAAGTGGTAGCGCGAGTCGGCGGTCTTGGTCGTGGCCAGGACGTGCAATGTGCCCTGGCCATCGACGACGCCGTCCAGAAAGCACAGGTCAGGCACCGCCGGGCCGGCGGCGAACGCCGTGAGGCCGCCGTCGTCAGCCACCGCGAAGGCGCGCAGGCGGGGGCCTTCCTGCACCAGCACTGCGCGCGGCTCGTCGAACGTCATCGTCGCCGGCCGCGCCACCGCCCACGCCGTCACGGGCAGGGCGAGCGCGCCCGCCCCCGTCACGGGGCGCCCGCCGGCGTCGAGCCGCGCCTGGTATAGCTGCTGGTTGCCGTCGCGCGTCTCGGTCCACAGCAGGATCCCGCCCGCGGGCGCCGTGGCCACCTCAAAGCCCCTGGCGTCCTTGCCCGGTCCGGTGCCAGGGAACGTCGCCGCGACCTGGTTCACCTCGCCCTGCGCCGACACCCGCGCTAGGCCGGCGCCGTCGAGCCCCGCCCAGGCGCACAGCAGTGAGCCGTCGGGGAGCACGTCGGCCCCCGGCCGGATGCTGAAGCGCGACGTGCCCACGCTGACGCTGCGGCTCCACACGGTGCTGGGCGGCGCCGTTCCCAGCTCGATGTTGCGCGCGAAGTGCAGGGCGATCACAGCGATGAGGAGGAACACGACCCCCGAACCCCAATCGATGCGCAGGCGCAGCCGCGACCGGGTCCTCCCCGCCTTTGACCTCGGCATGACCCCGCCTCCCTTCAAACCTGCCCTGGAAACGTGCCTTGCGGCATTCTACCTTTCGGCGCCGGCGATTCCCGATCCTGCCTTCCGCCCGCCCGCCGGCCGGCAGCCGGACCCTCATCTGGCAATGTTTTGCCGGTGGCGGGGCAAAAGGAGTACGGCACGTGAACCCAGAATACAACATTGTCCCCGCCCCGGCGCGGTCCAGGAACCTTGTGCCTTGGGTGGGCGTCATAATCGAAAGAGGGGGCGATGGGCGTGGATCTGCCCGAGGACGCCCTGGTGGCCAGGAGTCGCGACGGCGACCTGGAGGCATTCACGGGGCTGGTCGAGGCCTATCAGAGCAGGATCTACAACCTGGCCTTCCGCCTCGTCGGCAACCGCGAGGACGCCGGCGACATGGCGCAAGAGGTGTTCATCCGGGCCTTCATGGCGCTGAAAGGCTTCAAGGGGCGCGCGTCGTTTTCGACCTGGCTTCACCGCGTGGCCGCCAACGTGTGCCTGGATGAGCTGCGCCGGCGGCGGCGCCAGCCCGTGACCTCCCTTGACGCCACGTACCGCACCAGCGACGGCGACGACCTGGCTCGCCAGGTCGCCGACCCGGCGCCCGGCCCCGAGGAGCTGGCCGAGCGTGAAGAGGTACAGCGAGCCGTCCAGTTGGGCATTCGCTCGCTCACGCCCGCCCACCGCCTCGTCGTCGTGCTGCGCGACATACAGGGCCTGACCTACCAGGAGATGAGCCAGGCGCTGGGGGTGTCAGTCGGCACGGTCAAGTCGCGCTTGAACCGGGCGCGCGAGTCGCTGCGGCACACGTTTGCGGGGAGGGAACTTTTAGGGCGCGCGGCCGTCTGTAGTGGTGAGGGGGGGGAGAAGGCATGAAGTGCCAGCAAGTGTGCGAACACCTGTCCGCATACATCGATGGCGCCCTCGCCGAGCCGCTGCGGCGCGCCGTCGAAGAGCATGTCAATGCCTGCCCGCGTTGCGCCGCGGAGCTTGAGGGGCTGCGGCGCACGGTCAAGCTTGTTGCATCGCTTCAGAAGGCTGAACCCCCGGTCACCTTCAGCCGCGACCTGCGCGCGGCGCTGCGCGCCCGCGCCCGGCGGGGCGCGCGCGGGGCGGGCGCCTTCCGGACGGGCCTCGGCGGCCTGCGCTGGGCGCCGGTGGCGGCTATCGCCATCGTCGCCGTCCTCGTCGGGGTCGGCCTGAATTCCATGGTCGGGACGTCGCTGAAGAGCCCGGCGGCCGGGCCACCCGGCGTGCTCGCCGAGTACGGGCGCGAAGCGGGGCGCAGCGGTGAGCCCGCGGCCGCTGGCGGCGCAAGTGACTCCAAGCTCGCCGCCGCCCCAACGCAGCCGGACTCATCCCAGGGCGGAGGCGCCCTGGCGCCGACGGTCCCCCCGCTGCCGGGCGAATACCCGGCCACGGGCGGGTTACCGGCGTACATCACGCACAAGGTGATAAAGAACGGCGATCTCGCCGTGCGCGTGGCTGACGTTCAGGACGCATACCGCCGCGTGGCGTTCGTCGTCGACGGCGCCCAGGGCTACGTCGAGCAGTCGAGCGTGTGGACGGGCGAGGAGCCGGTCCCGGTCGAGAAGATGAACGAGGCCGCGGTCAAGACGGCGATGCTCGTCGTCCGCGTCCCCGGCGGCGCGTTCACGCGGGTCATGGACGAGATCGGCAAGCTGGGCCGCGTCGTGCGGCGGTCGGAGTCGGGCCAGGACGTGACCCAGGAGTACGTCGACACCGACTCGCGCGTGCGCAACCTGCAGCGCCAGGAGGCGCGGCTCCTGGAGATCATGAGCAAGGCGGCGACGGTCGACGAGATACTGCGCGTCGAGAACGAGCTCAGCCGCGTGCGCGGCGAGATCGAGATGCTGCAGGGCCGGCTGCGCTACCTTGACTCGCTGGTCGCCATGTCCACCATCCAGGTCAGCCTGGAGCAGGAGCAGGGGGTGCCGCCGCTGCCCGGCGGGGGCCACCTGGGCGAGCGCATGTGGCGCGCGTTCCTGCTCACCGGGCGCGCCATCGCCAACTTCTTCTACGCGCTGGCGGTGTTCCTCGCCGGGTCGGTCCCGGTGCTGGTCGTGCTGGCCATCGTGGCCGGCCTTGTGTGGTGGGGGGTGCGCGCGCGGCGCCGGCGGGCGTAGCTGTTCAGCCAGACTAATACGGTCAGGGAAAAGGGCGAGCGCCCCGCCTGCGCGGGGCGCCCGCTTTTGAACGCCGCTGAACGTCGCCTTCACTCTATGATCCTGAACGCCTCCACGAGCTGGTCGCCATCAGTACAGAACGCCTGCACGTACTGGTCGACGGCCAGCTCCTCAAGATCGACGATGGTCGGCGCGCCGGTGACGTCGTAGATGACGCAGTCCTCGTCCAGCAGGAGATCGAGGGTCACGGCCCCGTCGGGGTCTTCGGCGCTGCGCACGGTCACGATGAGGTTCTCCTCGTCCACGGCCTCAACCCAGTAGCCGTCCAGGCCGAGGAAGAGGAACGAGTAGCACCATGGCTCTGACACGTCAGAGAACTCGTCGCCCTCGTACTCGAAGGTGACGAACTCACCGGCGTCGATGTCGGGCCAGGTATCGGTCAAAAGCCCCGCGTTGTGGCCGGCAACCGACGTCACAAACGACGAGCCCACCTGGCGCTGGAGTGTGCCGTCCGGGGTGAGTATCTTGATCGCCAGCCCGTCGGCGGTCACCTTGCGCGCCAGGACGACGCCGGCGTCAGCCTCGGCGATGTCGTAGGCAACGACGTGACTGGTCGAGTCGAAGACGCAGTACTCGAGCGACGCGTCGCCGCCCGTGTACAGGTCGGTGCCGTCGCAGGCCGAATCGAAGGTGGCGTCCTCCAGCGACGCCCAGGGCACGACCTCCCACTCGCCGATGTCGACGATCTTGCACGCGCTCGTCACGCGGTAGTCGAACAGGCGGTTGCCGTCCGCGTCGATGTCGGCCTCGTCGAGGCTGCCGCCGTCATCCGGGTCGATCAGGTCGACCGTGGCCAGCTTGCCGTCCGCATCGAGCGTGAACTCGACCATCGCGCCCTCCGGGTAGTTCCCGTCGTAGAAGTCGCCGCCGCCGGTCGAGATGTCACCCAGGTCGACGACCGCGCCGTCAAACTCGGTGTCCTCGGTCAGCTCGCAGCGCGTCGTGGTCCCGTCGAACTCGAAGAACTTGACGAAGTACTGGTCGTCGTCGGTCGGGTCAGTGGACTCGACGACGTAGAACTCCGTCTTGACCACTGCGGTGGTGGACTCGCTCTCGGCCACGAAGTCGCCCACGATGTGCCGCGCGTCGCCGTCGCGGTTGAGGTACAGCGTGGCGTCGTTGCCGGCGAAGTCTTCCATGCCCGCCTCGTCGGCCTCGTCGATGGTGTCGTTGTCGTCGGTGGACATCGTGGCGTCGCCGGCGACCGTGTAGTCCTCGCCGTCAACGGTCACGGTGACCACGTCGTCAGAGTCCACTGAGATCTCCTCGACCTCGCCCGTGACCTTCTCGTCGATGAGCTCGACGTACAGGTAGTCGTCGCCGCCCACGCCGATCTCGAAGAAGTGGGCGACCGCGAGCTCCTCCAGGTCCTCGAAGTCGATGGCCGCGCCATCCTCGACGAAGCGCGCCTCCGCGTAGTCGTCAAGGTCGAAGCGCACGTCGCCGCCGGCATCGTCCCAGGCGTCAAACCGCTCGAACTTGGTGTTGACGTCAGAGATGACCACAGAGCCTTCAAACTGCATCGCCTGCAGCCACACGATCCGGCCGCCATAAAGGACGAGCCGGGCCTCGGCGCCCTCGAAGCGGGCGTCGTCGTCCGCGATGTCGTCCCAGTCGAAGAACGCCAGGTTCCACACGCACCAGACCCCGTCGCCGTCGTAGGTCTTGTCGCCGATCGTGACCTCGTTACCGTCGGCGGTGATGTCCTCGATGACGCAGTCGATGATGTCGCTCGACTTGGTGAGCGTCTTGGCAAAGACGACCGTCCCATCGTCGAACCAGAACCTGACCTCCAGCCCGAGCTGGTCGTCGAGGTTGACGCCATCGGCGAGGTCCCACGTCCCCCAGAGGACGACCTCATTGGCCTCGAGTCCTGACTCGAACAGGTCGGAGGTGGCCAGTACACGGCTCTCGCCCCAGTCGTAGCCGAGCTTGTCGAGCAGGGTCTCGTCCGTGACCACGTACTGGATCAGGTCGCCGGCCGTAATCTGCTCCATCATGTCGATGGCGATGGCGTTCTCGAACATCAGCGCCACGTCGCCGCGGGTCGCCGGGGCGCCGCCCGCGAAGCTCAGGCCCTCGCTGACGCCGATCTCGGCCGCCTTGACCAGGTAGTTGGTCGGCCACGTGCCCTTGACCATCGGGTCGTAGCCCAGGAGGCGAACGATGATCGCCATTGCCTCATTGTACGTCACCGGCGCCTCGGGCTTGAACGTCCCATCGGGGAAGCCCTTGATCAGGCCCTGGTCCGATGCGACGTTGATGAACCCGGCCGCCCAGTGCGTCGCCGGGACGTCGGAGAAGGCGGTCACGCCCTTGGCGTACTCGGCCGCGCTCTCCAGCCCAAGGGCGCACACGGCGACCTTGGCGAACTGGGCGCGGGTGATCGTGGCGCCCGGCTTGAACGTCCCGTCGGGGAAGCCGTTCAGGACGCCGAGGCTTGACAGGATGCCGACCGCGCTCTCGTACTTGGTGCCCTTGGTGTCGCTGAAGCTGGCGGCAAAGGCCGTGGAGACCGTGCCGAGGATGACTGCAGCGACAAGAAGGGTGACAAGCAGCCTCTTAGTCATCTAGTTCCGCTGACCTCCTTGATTGATTGAAGAGTCCTGTCTTGACTGTGAATGTCGCGGTCGCGAACGTCTCCCTCCCGCTGGCTCCTCATCGCCCCCCGGGCTGAAGCCGCGCAAGGTCACCGTACCACTACAGCCGTCGTTCTTTAAGGTGCGGCTAAATTCCTGTGCCGTTCTGTTACAATTCCTTAACAAGAGCCGGCAGTCGCCAAGCGGGGCGTCGGGCTGGTCCGACGGGCGGGCCGCCGTGCGGCGTCCCCGCGGCGGGGCAGCGCCGCAGCGCGCACAGGGCAGGAAACTCAAGGCATCCCGGAGAACACAGGGCACAGGCCAATTCTTGGGGGGCAACGCTGTCGATGAACTTGAGAGCTTGTGCCGAGAACAACAAGATCCGGGCTGGGGACCGTGTCGTCCACGACTGGTACCGCTTTGTTCTGTCATTTCCGCCGCACATCGTCACGACGTACCTTGATCGATTCGGCGTCGGCACGGGCTCGCGCGTCCTGGATCCCTTCTGCGGTACAGGCACGACCCTCGTCGAATGCAGGAAGCGAGGCATAGCCAGCGTTGGTGTCGAGGCCAATCCCGTGGCGTGCTTCGCCAGCCGGGTGAAAGTCGACTGGGACGTGGATCCTGACAGGCTGCAGGGCCATGCGCGCGAGGTTGGGGAGCTGGCGCTGCAAAAGCTCCGGGCACAGGGAATTGAGGACAATGGTGAACTCGCGCTTTTCCGCAATGGGCGAGCCGCCGCCCCTGTTCTGACCAGAACGCTGCCCGCGGGCGCTTGGGAACTGCTGCTCAAGAACTCGATAAGCCCGTTGCCCCTCCACAAGACTCTGGTACTGTTGGACGCCTTGAGGGAGCGCGAGGATGAGAGGTTCAGCGGCCATGAGCGGCTTGCCCTTGCCAGGGCGGCTGTCTTTGAGATCAGCAACCTGCATTTCGGCCCGGAAGTCGGGGTCGGCCCAGCCAAACCCGACGCGGCGGTTGTCTCGCTATGGTTGAACAACGTGCGGGCGATGGCCGACGACTTGCGGCAGCTGCGGGGCGGGCCGTGGCCCGAAGCGTCTGTGTGCCAAGCAGACTCCCGCTGCCTGGCCAGCGTTCTGGAGCCCCATTCAATTGATGCGGTAATCACGTCGCCCCCCTACCCCAACGAGAAGGATTACACCCGCATGACCCGCCTGGAGTCGGTGCTTCTGGGGTTCATACAGAGCAAGCAAGACCTGCGCGCGTTGAAGCGGCAGCTGGTTCGATCCAATACGCGGTGCGTTTACCAGGACGACCGGGATGACCTGCTCGTTCCCGAGGAGAGTCCGGTGCACCGTCTCGCAGAGGAGATCGAGAGACGGCGCATCGAGTTGGGGAAGACATCCGGCTTCGAGCGCATGTATGCCAGGGTGACGAAGCTGTACTTCGGGGGCATGATCAGGCACTTGGCCGACCTCCGGCCGGCACTGCGGCCTGGCGCTCGACTTGCCTACGTTGTAGGTGACCAAGGGTCTTACCTGCGCGTGATGATTCGAACGGGGCAGCTGCTGGCAGAGATCGCACAGTCCCTGGGTTATGACGTGGTTGGCATCGATCTCTTCCGAACGCGGTTGGCGACCGCGACCAAGCAGCAGCTTCGGGAGGAGGTGGTCCTCCTGCGCTGGCCTGGCGGAGACTCAATTCGAGGAGGGCGCCTGTGAGCAAGAGCAGTACTTACGCTGCGATCATCGAGAGCATCTTCAGGGCGTGGTTTCGGCCGGGAATGCGAGAAGTAGAATTTGCGAGGGAAGACATAGTCAGATTCGGAAACGAACACAAGGTCGCGCTGCCGAAGAACCTCGGGGATCTTGTCTACAGCTTCAGGTACCGAAAGGACCTGCCACAGAGCATTCGGTCCACGGCCGGTGAAGGTCAGGCGTGGATCATCCGTCCAGCCGGCAGGGGCAGGTACCGTTTCGTATTGGTCAAGGACGTGCCGCTACTTCCCAATGAGAACATGGCCGTCACCAAGATACCGGATGCCACCCCCGGAATAATCCTCAGGTACTCCTTCAATGATGAACAGGCGCTTCTAGCCAAAGTGCGTTATAACCGGCTCATTGACATATTCACGGGCATCACCTGCTACTCGCTGCAAAACCACCTGCGTACAACCGTTCCGACCATTGGGCAGGTTGAGATCGACGAGCTTTATGTCGGCGTGGATAAACGGGGTGTCCACTACGTTTTCCCTGTCCAGGCCAAGGGCGGTGCTGACAAGTTGAGCATCGTTCAGGTTGAACAGGATGCCTCGGTGTGTTCGCACAGGTTTCCCGCCCTGATATGCCGCCCGGTGGCTGCTCAATTCATGCGGGATGGCGTCATTGTTCTATTCGAATTCGAGAACGGCGAAGATGGCGTCGTGATCGCCAGCGAGAGGCATTACAGGCTCGTTCCGCAGGAGGATGTGACTGCGGACGACCTGATCGTTTATGGTAACCGGGTGCCATAGGCTGTCAAGCGGATTGCACGCGGGTCAGCCGCTTCGGCCGGCTGGCCTCTGAAGGCCGGGCAAGCTAACCGGGGGAGGTTGGGCGACATGGCTTCTGGGGCGGGGAAGGTCGACGCTGGCGCCGGGTGCGCGGGGGACGCGGGGGGGGGCGGCGGCCCCGGTGACGCAGGGGGCGCGCGCACGCTGGCGCTGATCGACGGGCACAGCCTGGCGTACCGGGCGTTTTTTGCCCTGCCGCCGCTGGCGGCGACCGACGGGCAGCCGACCAACGCCGTGTACGGCTTCTTGAGCATGCTCCTGCGCTTCCTCGGCCAGGAGAACCCCGACCACCTGGTGGTCACATTTGACGCCGGCGCGCCGCAGCGGCGCCTCGACGCGTATGACCAGTACAAGGCCAACCGGCCGCCGATGCCCGGCGACCTCGAAAGCCAGATGCTCCTTCTCCACGATGTCCTGGCCGCCCTCAACGTGCCCGTGTGCGAGCTCGAGAGCTACGAGGCCGATGACCTCCTGGGCACCCTGGCCCGCCAGGCTGAATCCCAGGGCGTCCAGGTGGTCATCGTCACCGGCGACCGCGACGCCCTGCAGCTTGTCTCGCCGAATACGCGCGTCATCGCCACCCGGAAGGGCATCAGCGAGACCGTCTCGTACGACCTTGAGGCGGTGCGGCGCGAGTATGGGCTTGAGCCGGCACAGCTCATCGACGTCAAGGGCTTTGCCGGCGATGTCTCGGACAACATCCCGGGGGTGCCGGGCGTCGGCGAGAAGACGGCGCTGAAGCTCGTGCAGCAGTATGGCTCGCTGGAGGCGGCGCTGGCCGCGGCGGGGGCGGCTGACGCGGCGGGGCCGACCGGTGGTGCGGCGGAAGTGGCCGGTGCGGCGGCCCCAGCGGCAACGCCGGTCGCTCCGCCGGTGGCGGGGAAGCTGGCCGAGAGGCTGCGCGCGCACGCCGAGCTCGCCCGGTTGAGCAAGCACCTGGCGACGATCGACTGCGCGGTCCCGGTAGTGCTTGACCTGGAGGCTAGCCGGCGGCTGCCCCCGGACGCCGAGCGCGTGCGCGAGCTGTTCCGGCGCCTGCAGTTCCGCAGCCTCCTGGGCCGCGTGCCGGGCATGGCCGCGGCGGGCGCGGCCGCGCCGGAGGCTGCGCCTGGGCCCGGACGTGAGCAGGAGCCTGGACGTGAGCAAGAGCCTGGACGTGAGCAGGAGCCTGGGCGTGAGCCCGCGCCCGGGGCTTCGCCTGGGCTTACGCCCGAGCCGGCGACCGGCGCCGTGCCGCCGGCGCCGGGGACGGCGTATCAGCCCGTGGCCGCGCCGGGGGCGCTCGACGAGCTTGCCGCCGCGCTGGCGCGCGCCCGTGCGGTGGCCATCGCCGCCCGCTACGAGCCGCCGGCGGCCGGGCACGACCCGCGGGCGGGGTCGCTGCGCGGCCTGGCGGTGGCCGTCGAGCCGGGCCGGGCATACTGGTACGAGGCCCCGTTGGGGCTGTTCATGGCCGCCGACGACGACGTCGCGGCGCGCCTCTTGGCCGCGCTCGCGCCGCACCTCGAACGAGCGGACCTCGCGGTCGTGGGGCATGACACAAAGCCGCTTGTGGTCGCGATGCGCGGCCGCGGCGTGGGCCTGCGCGGTATCGCCTTTGACAGCGCCATCGCCGCCTACCTCCTCGACCCCAGCCGCGCCACCTACTACATCGACGACCTCGCCGCCGCTTACGGGGGGCCCGCGCTGCCGCCGGACCCCGACGCCGCCCCGCGCGCCAGGCGCGGCGCGCCCGCGTGCCCGCCGGCGGGGGATCTGGGCCGCCGTCTGGCCGCCGAGGCCGACGCCGCCCTGCGGCTGCGGGCGCCGCTGGGCGAGGAGCTCGCTGACCGCGGCCTCGTGGAGCTCTTCCGCGACGTCGAGATGCCGCTGATCACGGTGCTCGCCGACATGGAGCTTGAGGGCGTGGGCGTCGACCGCGGCCAGCTCGAGGCCCTGTCAGGAGAGCTCGGCGCCCGGCTCCGGGAGCTCGAGCTGCAGATACACAAGCTCTCGGGCACCGAGTTCAACATCAACTCCACGCGCCAGCTGGCCGAGGTCCTGTACAGCAAGCTCAACCTGCCGGTCGTCAAGCGCACCAAGACCGGCCCGTCCACGGACGCCGAGGCGCTGGAGGAGCTGGCGCCGATGCACCCGGTCGTCCCGCACGTCCTCGATCACCGCGCGATCACCAAGCTGCGCGGCACGTACCTGGAGGCCCTGCGCGGCCAGGTCGACCCGCGCGACGGCCGCGTGCACTGCCGCTTCAACCAGACGGTGACCACCACCGGCCGCATCTCCAGCGCCGACCCCAACCTGCAGAACATACCGATCCGCGCTGAGCTTGGCCGCCGCGTGCGGCGCATCTTCGTGCCGACGCATCCGGGGTGGGTGCTGCTCGCGGGCGACTACTCGCAGATCGAGCTGCGCGTCATGGCGCATCTTTCAGGCGACCAGACGCTCATTGAGTCATTCCTGCGCGACGAGGACATCCACACGCGCACGGCCGCCGAGGTGTTCGGCGTCGCCCCGGAGGCGGTCACGCCCGAGATGCGGTACCGCGCCAAGGCCGTGAACTTCGGCATCATCTACGGCTTGAGCGACTTCGGGCTGGCGCGGGGCATCAACGTGCCGCGGGCGGAGGCGGCGAAGTACATCGAGGGCTACTTCGCGCGCTACCCCGGCGTGCGCGCCTACCTCGACGCGGCGGTGGCCGGGGCGCGGGCGACGGGCTACGTCACAACCGTCCTCCGCCGGCGCCGCTACCTGCCCGAGATCATGAGCCGCAACGTCGCCCTGCGCCGCTTCGCCGAGCGCACGGCGATGAACACCCCGATCCAGGGCAGCGCCGCCGACATCATCAAGGTGGCGATGGTCGCCGTCCACCGCGCCCTGCGCGAGCGCAACTTCAAGGCGCGCCTCATACTGCAGGTGCACGACGACCTGATGTTCGAGGCGCCGCGCGAGGAGGTGCCAGCACTGGCGCGCCTGGTCGCCGAGCTCATGGGTGGCGCGTACCCCCTGGCCGTGCCGCTCAAGGTCGACATCAGCGCCGGGCCGAACTGGGCCGAGATGGCGGGGGTGCCGGGGTAGGGCGCCCGCGTGGGGCGGGCGCGATGGCGAGGGGGTGCGGCGATGCCGGAGTTGCCCGAGGTCGAGACGGTGCGGCGGACCCTTGAGCCCCTGCTTGTGGGGCATCGCGTGCAGGCGCTGGACGTGCCCGACCCCCACTGCCTGGAGGGCGGCACGCCGCGGGGGCTCGCGGCCGCCCTGGTCGGGGCGGTCTTTTGCGGCGTCGCCCGGCGCGGCAAGTTCCTGGCCTTTGAGCTCGAGCGCGCTGGCGGCGGACGGGTCTGGCTCTACGCCCACCTGCGCATGACCGGCCAGCTCGTCTACGTTGCGCCGGCGTCAGGCCCCGCCGCATCGCGCCTGCGCGCCCGCTTCGTGCTCGACGGCGGCGCCGAGCTGCGCTTCTACGATACGCGGCGCCTCGGCCGCCTGTACCTTGAAGCGCCGGCGACGGTCGGCCGCCTCGGCCCGGAACCCCTGGCCGGCCAGCTGAGCCTGGCGGGGTTCTCACGCCGCCTGAAGGCCCGCCGCAGGCGGATAAAGGCGCTTCTGCTGGACCAGGGGTTCCTGGCCGGCGTCGGCAACATCTACGCCGACGAGTGCTTGTTCTTGAGCCGCATCCACCCGCTGCGCGGCGCCGCCACCCTCAGGCCGGCCGAGGCGCGCCGCCTTCACCGCGCGCTGCTCGCCGTCATGGCGGCGGCGATCGCCAGCCGCGGCACGACGATCTCCGACTACGTCGACGGCGAGGGCCGGCCGGGGGAATTCGCCGTCAGCCTGAACGTTTATGGCCGTGAAGGCGAGGATTGTTCGCGATGCGGGGCGACCATCGAACGCATCAAGATAGCCGGGCGCAGCTCTTATTTTTGCCCGAGATGTCAACGATTTTGCCCTTGACACGAACACCGGTTCGTGTTACGATGGTGAACGGGCGGGCGATCAAGTCCCCCCGGTAGAGGCAGGGACGGCACTGATGCAATCATTCGTGTTCGAGGTCAAAGACGATGGCGATCTCGAGAAGGTCGTCGCCCGGCTGTGGAACAGGCTGGCGATCACCGGCGAGATGGGCATTCAGCAGATCGGGCACGGCCGGTGGAAGCTTGAGGTGTGCTCCGAGAAGGCGATCGCCTCCGCGGCGTTGAACGACCTGGGCTGCGAGCAGGTCGGCTGACTTCAGTTCGGCGTTCGTCAAGGGCCGGCGGCCGTCCCGCGGCCGCGGCGGCGGATGGCCCGCAAACCGCATGATCATCGCCCGCAGGGCGCCGTGATGGCGCCTTGTTCGTTCCCGCCAGTCCCCACCGCCAGCCCCAGCATCCAGATCGTGGTCCTTTGACGTGCCCGCCGCCGTGCGATAGAATGGAGAAAAAGGTCGGGGGTCAGGGCTATGCGCGTCATCGGTCTCACGGGTGGCATCGCCAGCGGCAAGAGCACTGTTTCCTACATGCTCCGCGAGCTTGGGGCCGAGGTGATCGACGCCGACCTCGTGGCCAAGGAGGTCATCGAGCCCGGCACCGATGCTTGGCGCGAGCTCGTGAGTGAGTTCGGGCCGCTCATACTGAACCGCGACCGCAGCATCAACCGCCGCCGCCTGGGGCGGCTCGTCTTTGGCGACCCCAACCGCGTCAAGCGCCTGAACGCGCTCACCCACCCGCGCATCGTATCGCGCATCGCCGGGCGCATCGCCGCGGCCCGCGCCGCGGCGGCGGCGGCGGCGCCACGGGGCCCCGGCGAGACCCGCGTGCTGGTGGTGGACGCGCCGCTGCTCATCGAGGCGGGCATGACGGCGCTGGTCGACCAGGTGTGGGTGGTCGTCGTCGACAGCGACACGCAGGTCAAGCGGCTGATGGCCCGCGACCACTTCACGTTCCAGGAGGCGTTGAACCGGCTGTCGGCGCAGATGCCGCCGGAGGAGAAGGCACGCCTGGCCGACGTTGTCATCGACAACCGCGGGCCGGTGGAGCGGACGCGGGCGCAGGTGCTCGACCTGTGGCGGGGTCTGGTCCGCTGAAGGGGAGGCTGTGGTCAACTTGAAATCCAGGTCTCGGGCGCCCCGCCGCTTTGGTGCGGCGCGGGCGCTTGTGATAGTCGCCGCGCTGTGCGTGCTGCTCCTCTTGTTGTGGCAGCTGCTTTGCGGCGCCTACCCCGTGTTCTTCCGCGAGGAGGTGTTCGACTGCGCCGCGCAGAACGGCCTCAGCCCGTACCTCGTGCTGGCGGTGGTCCGGGTCGAGAGCGGGTTCGACCCCACGGCGACCTCGCCGCGGGGCGCGCGCGGCCTGATGCAGGTGATGCCTGACACCGGGCGCTGGGCCGCCGGGATCATGCGGATTGAACCATTCTCGCCGGGGTCGCTGTACGACCCGTACACCAACCTGCGCGTCGGCTGCTGGTACCTGTCGTACCTGCTCCGGCGCTACGAGGGCGACCTCGTCCTGGCCCTTGCGGCATACAACAGCGGGCCGGCGCGCGTGGACGCCTGGCGGGAGGAGCTGGCGCGCGAGGGCGGTGGCGAGGGCGGGGGCGGCGGCGAGGGCGAGGGGCGCACGGCGGACGACCGCGTCCGCGCGATACCGTACGGCGAGACCCGGCGCTTCGTCAGCCGCGTCATGCGCGACTTCAGCCGCTACCGGGCGATCTACGAGGAGCGGCTGGGGGAAGGGGAGCGCTGAACGCGGCAAAGCGGGGCCGCGCGGCAAGGTAGCCCCGCGGCAAAGCGGGGCCGCGAGAAGGTATGCTGGCGCCAGGGTCGAAAGTGTACCCAGGTGGTCCTGAGGGCGGCCGGAGGAGGGATGGCTGTGGACCGGCACCGCGAGAGGCCCGTGCCGCGCGTCGATCCCGCGGACGGGGGCGCGGCTCCCGCCGCTGGCGACGAGGACGAGAAGCAGGTCAACTTCGGCTGGAAGGATATCATTGCCCTGACCATCGCCGCGTACGAGGTGATCCTGCCCATTGTCCTCCTGTTCATCGGGGGGCTGGCCCTCGTTTACCTGTTGCTGCGCCTGGCGCATTGATGGCGGGCACGTTGACGGCGGGCACGCGGGGGCGGGCTGGCCCGGGGATGGCCGCCCCCTGCTATTTCCCGGGCAATCGGGAGCGGGGGATGACGGCGCGGTAAGGCGGCGGGCGGTGACGGGCGAAGGGGGGGCGGGCGGTGACGGGCGAAGGGGGCGTTGACGACGGCGCACTCGCCGGGACGGCTGCCATCGCGCGCCTTCTGGCGGGGGCGCGCGCCGCGGTCGCGTTCACCGGCGCCGGCATCAGCACCGAATCGGGGCTGCCCGATTTCCGATCCCCGGGCGGCCTGTGGCGGGGCGCCGACCCGGCCCGGGTCGCCTCGTCGTGGGCGCTGCGCCAGAATCCGGCCGAATTCTACAGCTTCTACCGGGAGCGCCTGGGGCGGCTGGGTAAGGCGCGCCCGAATCCGGCGCACGAGGCCCTCGCCGGGCTGGAGGCGATGGGCGTTCTGCACTGCGTGATCACCCAGAACGTCGACGGGCTGCACCAGGCGGCCGGCTCGCGACGGGTGATCGAACTCCACGGCTACCTGCGTCACGCGGCGTGCCCCGGTTGCCGGGGGCTCTTCCCGATCGCGACCCTGGAGGAGCAGCTTGCGGGCGGCGCGGCGGCGCTCCCCCGCTGTCCGACATGCGGCGGGCTCCTGCGGCCGAACGTCGTCCTGTTCGGGGAGGCGCTGCCGGCGGGGGCGTTCGCGGCGGCGGGCGCGGCCAGCGATGGCTGCGACGCGATGCTGGTCGTCGGCTCGTCGCTTGAGGTGTGGCCCGCCAACAGCCTGCCGCGGCGGGCGCTCTCCGCCGGGGCGGAGCTGGCGATCATCAACCTGTCGCCGACGCCGCTCGACCACGCCGCGTCGGTGGTCGTGCACGCCCCGGCGGGCGCCGTCCTGCGAGCGGTGCTGGCGCAGGTACGCCGGGCGCCGCGGCCGGCGGGCGCGTCGGGCCCCTGACGCGGCAAGGGAAAGGAAGGGTGGCCATGGGCGACAGCGAACCGGGCCGCGAACCCGACCGCGAACCCGACCGCGGGACATCGGATGCGGCCAGGCTGGCCATCGCGGACTTCGCGCGCCAGGACCCGGGCGACATGGCCCTGGCGGGCGGCGGCTCGCTTGACCGGGCCGCGGGCGCCATCCGGCTGCGCTACTGCGGCCTGGCGCTGTCCGTGCGCCACCCGGGCGGGTCGGTAGCCGTCGTGGATGCCGCGGCGGGAGAGGGTGGCGCCGCCGCCGCCGCCGGCCCGGCATCGCCAGCATCGCCAGCATCCCCGGCATCCCCGGCATCCCAGGCGTCCCCGCCGCCGACCTGCGGCCGCCCGGCGCCGGTCGCGGTTCAACGCGGCCTCCACGACCTGGACGCGGCCGAAGCGGTGCTCGTCCTGCAGTACCTGGCGACGCGGGGGGCGCTGCCGCCGCGGGGCAGGTGGATTTCGTTCCTGGAGCTGCCGGGCGGGCCCCACCACCACGACCTGTTCGTAACCGAGGCCATCGCGCCGCTGGCCTTGTGCTTCGGCGCCGACCCCGCCGCGCTCGCGGCCGCGGCGGCGGCCCTCGGCGGCCAGGCCGCCGCCCTCGGCCACGGTGGTGCCATTGTGCCGGCCTTCCCCCGCCTGCCGCTGGCGTTTGTGGTCTGGCGGGGTGACGCCGAGTTCCCGCCGCGCGCCAACCTCCTCTTCGACGCCGTGGCCCCGCACTACCTCAGCACAGCCTCCCTGTTCGTCCTGGGGATCGAGGTATCGGCGCGGCTGCGGCGCGCCGCCGGCCGGTGAGGGAGGGAACCTGGCACATGCGCGTCGAATACCGTGAAAGATGGGGAGACTTTGGGGGCATCGTGTGCGCGGCCCGGGGCCCGATCGGTCGCGCGCGAGCGTTCAACGCTGCCCCGCGAGGGGGGTAAGGCCCAGTGGATACATGGACCAACGGCCAGGGAGCGGCACCGCCCGGCCCCGCTCCTTCCGGCGGCGGCGAAGCGAAGCCGAGGAAGAAGCGCGGCTGCTTTGCCACCGGTTGCCTGTCGCTGCTCGTGGTCCTGCTGCTCATCGTCGTGTTCCTGGGCGGCGTGGCGGGCTTCGTGTGCGCCCTGCCGCGGTTGATCGCCCCGACTGAGACCATTGAGATGGTGGAGTCGCCGCAAGTGTTGCAGGAGTGGACGCGGGGCCTTCAGGCCATGGGCGAGAAGTTGGCGCCGCAGCTGCAGGCGGCCACCTCAGCCACGTTCGACCTCGAGATCAGCGAGGAGGTTTTCAACGCCCTCCTGGCCGCCCAGTTCAAAACCCCCATGCAGGGGGTACCCCTGGAGGGCGCCCGCGTGAACCTCTACCCCGGCGCGATCGGGCTGGCGGCGAACTTCGCCCTGCCCACGGCCGAGATGCCCTTCCCGGAGTTCCTCCGCCCCAGCCGCGTCGGTGTGACCGTGAAGGTCGCCCTCGCGGCCGAGAACGGCGTGCTGCGGGCGACCCCCAAGAGCGTGAAGCTCGGCCACCTGCGCCTCCCGGTGGGCCTGGCGCTCCGCCTGGCGGGCAACCGCCTGCCCCCGCTGCCCGGCGGGATGAAGATGGAGCCCAGCGGCACGGTGGTTTACACCGTCGCACCAATGAAGATGCCGGACACGCCGTTCACCATCCTGATCAAGTCGCTGCGCGTGGAACAGGGCAAGCTGGTGGCGACCATAATGGTGCAGCGCTGACCGTTCGCCTCGTCTTTCCTGAGGTCGGGACGCGGCCGCCTCGCCCGGGGCTAGAACTGAGCCGGGCGGGGGCGGCCGCTTGCTTTCGCCCCACCAACGCGCTTCCGCCCCGCCTACCCGCCCGCCCCCCCACTTGATTCGATTGCCATTCGAGGGTTAGAATGGTAGTAGGTGTAGGCGCCGCCCGTGGCCCCCCTAGGGGCGTCCAGCGCGCGCCTGCGCCGAAGTGCGAAAGGGGGATGGATAGCGTGAGGATCCGAACCAGAACCGGCCTGTCAGTCCTGGCCCTGCTGCTCGTCGTGGTCGTCGCCGCCCTGGCCGCCGGCACCGCCGGCGCCGCAGGCAAGGCTGGCCTGAGCGTCGTGGCGCCCGGCCGGCTGAACCTGAGCCCCGGGGCGCCCGAGTGGGTCATACCGTTCGTGGCGCTGGTCCCTGGCCGCACCGCCGGCCTGACGGCCACCGTCAGCGCCGTCGAGGTGGACGGCCAGGCGGTGCCGTTCACCGTGCGCGCCGCCTCGGTGCCCGTGCTCGAGTCCGCCGGCCGCTTCACCGGCCCGGAGATCGCGCGTTACGCCCGCATCAAGGCGCAGGCTGAGCGCCGCCTCCCCGCCACCGCCGCCGATGAGGCATTCCTGCGCGCGGTCGCGCCGCGCGTCGAGGAGTTCGCCCGGGCGGCCAGCCCCGCCATTCTCGGGTTTGACCCCACCAGCCGCGTGGTCATCGCCGCCGCCGCCCTGTACCCCGGCCGCGGCGGGGGCGAGCGGCACACCGTGCGCGTCACGCTGCGCGGCCGCCACGCCGCCGGCGCCATCGAAGAGACGAGCTTTGAGACCGAGGTCGGCATCTGCGCCTACCCCGCCGACGGCGTGTGGGTGCCGGGCGACCTGCACGCGCACTCGACGTACTCCGACGGCTGGGACAGCATCGCCTCCCTCGTCGATGACTGGAGCTACTACGGCTACGAGTTCCTGTACATGACCGACCACTGCGGCAGCGTGACCTCGCAGTGGGCGTCCTACGCCTCCAGCTGCCGCTCCGCCTCGCACAGCGACTGCGTCGCCCTGCCCGGCACCGAGACCAAGACCGCCGCCGGCGGCCACCTCCTGGCCTACGGCATCGCCAACACGTCCGGGATGCCCGAAAGCACGTACAGCGGCCAGCAGCTGATCGACAACGTCAACGCCAACAACCCCAGCCAGCCGTCGTCGGCGTCGATCGCCCACCCCAACGCCATGTTCATGAGCTGGAGCGAGTGGTCCGTCCTGCGCCAGCGCGGCATGGAGATCATGTCCGGCATCCAGTGGTACTTCGACCCCAACTGCGGCCCGATGACCCGGTGGCGCTCGGAGTGCCAGCGCCTGGCGCCATACACCTTCCGCTACGGCTACATGCCGTCGCCGCGCACCGGCAGCGACTGGCACAACTGGCTGGTGAGCTCGATCGAGTTCGTCACCTACGCCTACGTGCCGTCGGAGTGGACATCCACGATGACCTACGACCAGAAGAAGGCGGCCGTTGACTCGGCCCTGTACAACGGTCGCGTCGTGGCCAGCAACTGGGGCTCGGCCGCGCTCATGCGCATCAACGGCAACCCCATCGGATCGGTGGTTGACGGCGTCGCCGGCGGGACGACGCTCAACTTCAGCGTCACCGTGTACGCCGCGTACAGCGACACCTACCGCGTGCGCGTGTACCGCGGCAACATGGCTGAGACCGTCTACGACGCGTCGGCGAGCATCTCCGCCGGCGGCTCGAAGCAGTGGACGTTCACCAAGACCTTCCCCGGCGGCGACCAGTACTACTGGGTCTACGTCAGCGACGGCGACGACGTGTACACGAGCCCGATCTACATTTCCTCGAACCTGTACTAGCCCGGCGCGGGCTGTACCGGCGCCCGCTGGGCTGGGGCGCGTGCCGTCAGGTCGCATGTATCGTGCGTGAGGTCGTTGTGTCAGGGGGCGGGCCTCGTTCTGGGGCCCGCCCCGCCGTCCGCGCCCCCGCTGTCCGCGCACCCACCGTCGGCCCGCGACGGTCGCCCGCCCGCACAGGAACGGGCGCTCCGGCGTAGAAGTCCCCTTGCGAAAAGCCCCCGGCCCGCGGGCCTTCAGGTCACCCCGAACGCCGTTTGGCCGCCGGGGAACCCCGGCCCGCGTGCCTGCGTCTATCTAGTATTGAAGAGATTCAATAGTGCGATGACCGCGGGGGGTACCCGCCGGGAGGAACGAACATGCGACGCCTGCCAGCTGCACTGTGGTTAGTCTTGATCCTGGGCCTGGTCGTGGCATCAGTGGCGGGGTGCGGCCCGGCGGCGCCGGGCGAGGAGCCGCCATCACCGCCGCCCGGCACCGGCAGCCCGGGTGGTTCAGGCGGTACCGGTGGCACCGGCGGCACGGGGCAGCCGCCCGCGGGCGGGCCGTCAGGGATCCCGTCCTCGCCGCCGGCCAACTTCCAGGTTCCCGCGGCCCTGGCTGACGCCAGGCTGACCCCGCTTGGCCCCGGCGTGTACGCCACCGGCGCCCTCGCCGCGCGCGACGTGCAGGTGCGGGCGCTGGTCGAGTACCAGGCGGCGACGTTCGAGCCGGCCTCAGCGACCCTGGAGCTAAACGGCGTGGCGCTTTCCGCCTATGCCCTGCGCTACAAGGGTGACGAGGGCGTGGACGGGCGCAGGTTGCTCATCGGCGCCCCGGTCAGCGGCCTTCTGGACGGGAAGTACCGGGCGACCCTGCGCGTCGGCGGCAAGGACGGCCGCGTTGCCGGGGCCTTCTGGGAGTTCAGCATCGCGGCTGGCGGGGCCGCCCCCGGTGGAGCCGCCCCCGGTGGAGCCGCCCCCGGTGGAGCCGCCCCCGGCGCCACGGGCACGACCCTGACCCTGTACTTCGCCGACGGCCCCCTGGTCACGGTAGGCTTTGACGGCGAGTACAACCTCGTCACGCCGGTGAAGCGCGTGGTCCCGAAGACCGTCGCCCCGGCGCGGGCGGCCATCGACGAGCTCATCGCCGGGCCCCGGCCCGAAGACGGCGAGGTGGGCCGGACGGTCCCGGCCACGTCTCTGGTGAAGGGCCTCACCATCCGCGACGGCGTGGCCAAGCTGGACCTCAGCCCGGAGTTCGCGCGCGACCACCCGGGCGGCACCACCGGCGGGGCGATCACGGTGCAGTCGATAATCTACACCCTGACCGAGTTCCCGACGGTGCAGTCGGTGCAGGTGCTGGTAAACGGCGAGCCCTGGAGCGACGGGCACTTTATCTGGACCGAGCCCTGGCTGCGCCCGACGGCGCAGGTGGAGAGGTTCACCCTGCCGCCTGTGCCCGTGAACTGAACCGGCCGACCCCGCCCCTTGATCCCCGTTGCCGTCTGTGGTATAGTAATCGTACAGAGGGCAGACCCCCGCGCGGGGGTTCCTCCCCCGGATGTGCCGAAGTGGTGGAAATGGCAGACACGCGGTGTTCAGGGCGCCGTGGGCGAATGCCCGTGTGGGTTCAAATCCCACCTTCGGCACCAGAAAAAAATAGGCGTCGGGATGGCGGAACTGGCAGACGCGTACGTTTGAGGGGCGTATGGGGAAACCCGTGGGGGTTCAAGTCCCCCTCCCGACACCACACGAATGTAGACGGAGGTTGTCGCAGGACACCTCCGTCTGTGTTGGGTCGAGGTGGAAGTAGAACGTGACCGTGTTCGTGGCGGGATCGTGTTCGAGCCTTTCCACCACGCGGCGTATCATGTGCCTTCGTTCCAAACGCTATCGGGGAGCGCGGAGCGGACTTCAGACGGCGGCTTCGAGCAGATCGACGATCTACTGCGGAACCAGACGCTATGCCGAAGAGAGGGGGTATGCCCCCCTCTCTTCGGTGGTATACGGCCTGCCGTTACCTCGCCAGGATCATCTCCCAGGCAACATGCGCCACAGCCGAACGCCGCACCACGTCAGTTGGCGACCATGGCACTTCGACCGTCGTCCGTAGGAGCGGTATGGCGCGGTTGATGATCGTTGTTGCTTCAAGGGCAGATATGATGCCGTTCGGTTTCAGCGTGCCGTCCCCGTAGCCAAAGACAAGGCCGTGGGTTGCCGCCGCCGTCACACTTGACAACGCCCACGAAGGAATGTCAACGGCATCTTCCCATGCCGGCCCCGTCCCTGATGCGGTCAGGCCCAACGCGCCGACGATCACCTTGAGGAATTCCGCGCGTGTGGGTTGCCTGTCCGGCTCGAAGCCTACGTTGCTGCCACAGACCAGCCGCAGCCCGACCAGGGCGAGGATGTCACTCTCATGCTCTGCGCCGATTATGTCTTGAAGCAGGGGCAGTGATGGATCGCGTATGAGCATGAACAGCGTTAGATGATCGATTGTTGCGATGGCCCGACCGTCGCTTATGACAGTTGGGAGTGGAAGCCAGCATTGCAGCGTTTCATCCCACCAGAATAGCCACAGCCGATCCTGGGGGACGCCAGGTGGTATCAGCAGCTCAAGAATCAGCGGTGTGCCGAAGGCCGAGACGGTTTTCCCTGACTGGTCCTTGGCCGTGACACGAATGCCAACAGTCAGCGCCGTCCCGCTACTCGCGGGGGGATACGGCTCAACCTGCAAGGTGAACGTCGTGACCGCCTGTACGGCGCCTACCGGCACACGCAGGGCAATATCCTGCGCTCCCGACGTGACCACGACGCCCGTCCCTGGTGTTGCCACTCCGGTTACGGGAACAGGTGCCGACGGCTCTACGACGCCCCCGCCACCACCACCGCCGCCGCCCCCACCCCCGCCGCCGGGCGTCGGGCGCTCTACTGTCAGCGTCTGTGTCACCGTGTTTGAGAGCACGGCCCGCACCCCCAGCGTCTGTGTAACGACATTGGGTACGGCTTGTTGTTCACCCTCGGCGGCGGCAAACACGAAACCAGCGATGAGGAGGCAGGGCACAAGGGCCGCGACGATCAGGTGTCTAGAGAAGCGTTTCGTACCCATCTCCCCGACCCCCCTTCTGCAAGGGCATGGCACGTAAGGAGGTTAGGAAGTCTCTTCTAGCCAGAAGGACACAGTGAAGGTTCCTGTGCCGGTGGCGGTCATTGTGAAGTCGACGGGAAGCGGTTCTGAGCCCAGCTGGGTGAGGTCGACCTGCGTCTTCCACCCCACATCGGGAACATTCGTCCATCCGAGAGTGGCGAACGTGAACCCCTCGTCCAGGACAACTTCGCTACTGTCTTTGACCTGCGCCACAAGTGTGACCGTGGTATATCCCTCAGTGGGGTAGGTCGTCCCCTTGGCAACGGTTAGGCCGACATTGAAAGGGCGGTCGACGCGTACTGATGTCTGTGGAAAGGTGGTGAGAGTTAGGTTCAAGTCCCCCGCTCCCGCTGCGGTCACCTCGAGGCTGCCCGGGAGGGTCACGTTGCTTACCACTGTTCCCGCCGACGCCACCGAGCCAATGAGCAGAACCAGGATCGCCGCCGCCGCAATCACGGAGAAGAACCGACGATGCATGATCTTCCTCCTTCTCTTTGGGTCCTAGTTGCCATAAATCGCCTTGAACATGTCTTTCTTCATTCTCACCTCCTTCCATGCGATGCCCTCTTTTGCCTCGACTTCCTGCCAGAAGGCCTCAAGCCTCGCCCAGGCGGTCTTCTCGTCGATCCCCGCGTTGGTTGCACGGTCTATCCACGCGGTGCGGCCACGGGCCACCGATCCAAGCGTAGGCGGCCAGCCCAATCACTGTCACTCCTGCAACCAGGGATAACGAACCCACGGCGTTTCACCGTCATTCCACTCCTCTCGGGAGGGGTGGTCAAGGCTTATCAGTTCAAGATGGAGATTACCGGTTCCTTTTCGACCGAACTAGTATTATTTAGCTGCCACGATGGCACTCCTCATAATCCTCCAGTCAAACGCGGAGCTTCTGACTTCCCGCGTGGCTCCCCTATACCGTCTCCCATTCCCCCTCGCCACTTCCTGCCAGGAGGCGGCAGAGGCCGCTGCCTGGCTTTTCTGCGGCTGGCGGCCTGAACCTGACGCTAGGCCCTGGTTGCAGGGACTCCCGCACGTCAGGAAGAATAGAGAAACTGAACGCAAGGGTGGGAGCAGACAGACAGTCTGCAGTGCACCGCGGCGACCATTGACCGTATTGAACGCCCCACGGGTGGCGCTGATCCAGCTGGCGTTTCAGGGGAGGTGCGGGGGGTGGCCACTGAGGCATCTTTCTGGGGCATCCACGGCGGAAGGACGGGAGACGCGGACCAGCTGTTTCTCAAGGGGGCCTGTATGGCGCTTGGCTGGCCCAAGGCGGGCGACCTGTCCGCGCTCAAGGCCGACCGGGAGGCCTTCAAAGCCAAGGTCGTGGAGGCTTACCCCGACAAGAAGCGTGGAGCCATCCCAGGGGATGCCGGGATGCTCATCCGCTTTGTGCACGAGATAAGGCCGGACGATGTTGTCGTCTACCCATCGAAGATAGATAGACAAGTGCACATCGGCCAGGTCAAGGGTGGTTACGTGTATGACCCCGCGAAGGATCCGAAGTATCCGCAGCAGCGGGCGGTCAAGTGGCTACAGGCCATACCGCGCACCCACTTCTCCCAGGGCGCCCTCTACGAGATCGGTTCCAGCCTGAGCTTCTTCCAGATCAAGAACTACGTGGAGGAGTTCAAAGCCGCCATTGCTGGCGAGGAGTCGCTCCCGCCGCCGGCCGATGATGCGGAGACGGTCGCCCGCATCGCCGAGGACATCGAGGAGAACACGCGGGACTTCGTCTTGAAGCAGCTGGTACAGAAGCTCAAGGGGCACCCGCTGGCTGAGTTCGTCGCACACCTTCTGGGCACGATGGGGTATCGCACCCGGGTCTCCCCGCCGGGTCCGGACGGCGGGATCGACATCATAGCCCACAGGGACGAGCTTGGGTTTGAACCTCCGGTAATCAAGGTCCAGGTCAAGAGCACTGAGGGGAGCATTGGCGACCCAACGGTGTCAACGCTCTATGGCAAGGTGGGGCAGGGCGAGCACGGGCTGTTCGTGACCCTGGGCACCTTCACTTCACAGGCAAGGCACTTCGCACATAGCAAGACCAACCTGCGGCTCGTGGACGGGGACATGCTCGTTTCGCTGATACTACAGCACTACGAGCAGTTCGACGCGCAGTACAAGGGGCTGATCCCGCTGAAACGGGTCTACGTGCCCGAAGGTCTTGAGGCGGAGGAGTAAACGATACGGGCGCCCGGGCGAAACCCGGGCGCCCTCAAGCTGTCTGTCGCCTGCCTTCGCTCCTACTGACCCTGATTGAACAGCTGGTCCATCTGGTTCATGTTGCCCAGGAGGGCCGGGCCCAGGTCCGGGTTGGCGGCGATGAGCCACTTGCCCCCCGTCTTAGTCATCTCGATGGCCACCTGGGTCTCGATCATCGGCAGGTCGGGGTCCTTCAGGCTGTCCGCGAACAGCTGGAACACCATCGCCTGGGCGTCGGCCTCGCTGCCGCCCGCCGCCGCCAGCGGCAGGGCCTGGCTGATGACCCGGCTGACGACCTGCATGAAGTCTGGGGTGATCACCTTCACGTTTACGACCGCCTCGCTGCCGCCCTTGGTCTCGCTGGACAGGACCTCGTAGTTCAGGCGCCCGAGGTAGGCCCTGATGATGCCCCACTCCGGGGTATCCGTGGCCGGGAACTGGGTGTTCTGTGTTACACACAGGCTGTTCGCCGTTTCCAGGTCCGCCTGCTTGACGGCGTCAAAGAACTGCTTCACGACGCTCTCCGGGGCGGGGCCGGACGAACAGCCGCAGACTCCGATCGCCAGCACCGTGCCAAGCAGGCAAGCGAGGATGCCGCATGTCAGCGCTCGGCGCGCCTTCGCGGACGTGGTCATCGAGATGCCTCCTTCTGTGGGCTTCAGGCTGCGTCGCCTCATGGGTCGGCCTCACGGTCAGCTTCACGGGCTCCACGGTTGGCACCATTGGCTCGATCAGGCATTCGCGGGTACTGCTGCCGTATCCTCCTTGCCAGCAATTCAGCGCGGAAGCAGTGCAAGTCTCCTAGTGACGTCCGACCAGCCGCCGCAGCGCGTCCCTCAGGTCAGACCATAGCTGATAGGCTCGTATCAACGTAACGACCTGCATTATGGCCATGAGAGTGCCCACCGCGACGGCGATCGTCGTTGCCACGTTGGGTCTGCCTTGCCGGAAGAACAGGACTGCCACGAGGACGATGCCCGCCATCGTGACGAAGAAGATGACCACGTTGAAGACCCTGCGAGCCAGGTCCCTCCAGTGGTCCAGGACCGTCCGCGCGCAGTCCCGAATATACATGGAAGCGAGCGCGATTGCTTGCTCCTGGAGGATCGGATCTGGGTCGACCTGGTCGGTCGGATAGTCGGGTTGTGCCTAGAGCTTGACCGGGCCAAAGCTTCGTAGGAAGGGAGGGAACGCCATGGCAAGCGCCACACTTGTTGATAAGACTCATCTTGACTACGCCTCAGCCAAGAAGGGTCTGCTTGCGGACAATGACCCGAGAGTCCAGGCGTATCGCGAGAAGCTCCTTCAGAACAAGGATTGTGGTACGTCCAGGCGAGAATTGATCAAGAAACTGAAGGATGCGGGCCTCAAGATCGCCTGAGACCGGGCCCGTCCCGACACCCGCGGCCGCTTCTCACTGGCAGCCCGCCGAGCGGCCGCGTTGTGGTGTCGTCGGTGCCTCCTGCCAGCCTCACCCCCGCGCCGGCTTCAATACCACAATGGGCGTGCACTCGTCGTCGTTGCCGAAGGGGTTCGCGCGCAGCGCCTCCTCCAGCAGCGGCGGGGGGTAGGGGGCGCTGCCGCCCACAAAGTCCACGTTGCCCAGGTCGTTGACGTCGACGACGACGGCGTCCGCGCCCGTCGCCTCCCTGATGCGCCGCGCCACCTCGTCCGGGTGCCTGGGGCCGAGCACGACATGGGCGTCATACGGCCGCATCGTGCCCGCGATGTCGTCGATTTGCGCCACGGCTGGCCCGGCGACGCGGAAGAAGTCGCCGCGGCGGCCGGCGAGCCGGCCCAGGCCGCCGGCGACCGTGCCGATCAGGATGCGCGGCAGCCCGGCCTCCTGGATGGCCAGCTGCATCGCCGGGGGCGTGGCCAGGCTGCCGTTCTTGCCCGGGAAACGCGCCAGGAACCGGGCCGCGGCGCCCGGGCGCACGTTCGCCGGCAGCGCCGTCCGGCCCTGGGTGATGGCCAGGGGCGACTCGGCGATGGCGATGATGTCGCCGGCCGCGGCGATGCGCCCGGTGTACCTCTTCACGACCTCCACCATGTCGTCGCTCTCGGTCAGCACGTGCGTGCGCACCGGCACGGCGACGAAGGTTTGGGCCGCAGTTGGCGGCGTCCACGTCACGCCGTCGCTGAAGTATGACGCCAGGCCCCGGCATATCGCCCACGCCACGCGCTCCTTGAACGTGATGCTGCGCAGGAGGCCCTCCTCGACCGGGTTGCTGATGCACACAACCTCGAGGGCGACCCCGGGCAGGCCGTCGGGCGCCGGCACGGGCGCCCGCACGGGGTGAACCCCGCGGTCGTTGAGGCTGAGCCCCTCGACCAGCGAGGTCTGCACGCTCCGGGCCAGCCGCGGGGCGGCGTGGTTTCCCGACCAGAAGCCGGTGCGCGTGCCGCGCTGCGTGCACGGCCCGCCGCCCATGTGGATGCTCAAGAAACAGTCGGCGCCGCGCCGGCGCGCCAGCCCGACGCGCTCCGGGTCCGGCACGGCCCTGTCGGTGGCGCGGGTCAGGTACGCGGTGGCGCCCTCCTGGTGGAGCGAGCGGCACAGGAGCCGGCCGATCTGCAGGGCGAGGTCCTTCTCCAGGAGGTTGACCGGGCCGCGCAAGCCCGCGTCGTGGCCGCCGTGGCCGGGGTCGACGGCCACCACCCGGCCGGCCATGGCCCGGCGCGTGCTGGCGCGGTCAAAGAACAGGGCGATGCGCGCCGGCTGCGCCGACTCCTGGACCACCACCGGCGCGGCCTCCCGCTCCAGGTTGACCGTCAGCCGCACCGACCCCGCGGGCGCCTCCGCGATGCTGACGTCGCGGATCAGCCCGTCGCGGACGGGGATGGCCACGGGCTGGAAGTTGAGGGCGAAGCCGGGCAGGACGAGGCGGGCGACGAGCGGCGCTGGCGCCTCGATGTGCCACGCCGCGCCCCGGCCGACGTACTCGACGGCGACGACGGAGAAGACCGTCCCCTTGCCAATGCCCGGCCGCAGGGCCGCCCAGACGTTGGTCACCACCGGCTTCATCCACGACCCCTCCCCGCTACAGCACCCGCAGCGTGCCCAGCGTCCTGTCGGCCGGCCCCGAGATGCGCAGCCCGGTGCGCCGGATCAGGCTGAGGTACTCCACGATCTCCGGCGTCAGCACCTCGCCCGGGCAGACCACCGGGATGCCCGGCGGGTAGCAGGTGACGGCCTCCGCGCACACCCTGCCCCGCGCCTGCTCCAGGGCCACCGCCGCCGCCGGCCGGAAGAAGGCCTCGCGCGGCAGGGCCGCCAGGGGCGGGATGGGCGGCGCCGCCGGCGCCCCGTTGGCGACGAAGTGGCCGGAGAAGGAATTCGTGGAGCTGGGCGGGCGCCGCGCCAGGTCGCCCAGCCCACGCAGGACGCGCCGCACCTCCGCCGCGCGATTGGCCCCGCTGACCATGAGCAGGATGTTGAACAGGTCGGACATCTCGACCTGGACGCGGTGCCGCCGGCGCAGGAACGCCTCCGCGTCCGGCCCGAGGATGTGCAGGCCGCGCACCGATACCGTGACCTTGGTCGGGTCGAGCGCGAACACCCCCGGCTCGCCGACCCGCTCGGCGCCGAAGGTCTTGAGGCGCCCGAGGCGCCCGAGGCGCCGGACCCCGTCGCGCAGCGCCGCCGCCAGGCCGAGCGCCCGCGCCGCCATGGCCGCCCCGCGCCGCACCGCGTCGCGGCGGGCGGCGTCGATCGACCCCAGGAGCAGGTACGAGGCGCTGGTGCTCTGGATCAGCTGCAGCGCCTTCTTCACCCGCGAGCGGTCGACGCGGTCGCCCACGACGTGCAGGGCCGAGGCCTGGGTGAACGCCCCCAGCACCTTGTGCATGCCGTGGGCCACGACGTCACAGCCGGCCGCCAGCGCCCCCGCCGGCAGGCGGCGGCTGAAGTAGAAGTGCGCCCCGTGCGCCTCGTCGACCAGGACGGGCTTGCCGCGGGCGTGGGCCAGGGCGGCGATGGCGGCAAGGTCCGATACCGCGCCGTAGTAGGTCGGGCTCACCAGGGCCACGGCGGCGGCGTCGGGGTGCGCCCCAAGCGCGGCCGCGACGTCCTGCGGCCGCACGCCGTGGGCGATCCCCAGCCCGTCATCGACCACCGGCGCCACGTAGACGGGATGCCCTCCACACAAGATGATGCCCGCCAGGGCGGACTTGTGCATGTTGCGGCCGATGATTATTTTCTGGCCCGGCGGGCAGGCGGCGACGATCATGGCAATTACTCCGGCCGACGTGCCGTTGACCAGGAAGTACGTCTGGTCGGCGCCAAACGCCCGCGCCGCCAGGCACTGGGCCTCGGCGATGACGCCTGACGGCTCGTGCAGGTCATCCAGCCCGGGCACGCCGGTGACGTCGAAGGCGAACGGCGCCCGGCCGAGGGCGCGCCGCAGTGTCCCGCCGCCGGCGCGGCCGCCCTTGTGGCCCGGCATGTGAAAGCGCGCTGTGCCGTCGGCGTGGTAGCGCCGGATCGCTTCGACGAGCGGCGCGCGTTCCTGGCCCATTCCACGCCTGCCTCTTGCCGCGAGTCCGCCCCGCCCGGCCACCGGCCGGTGCCGCGGGCATGGCGGGCCGCGAGCGGTTTCTGCACCAGTATACTGTGACGCCCGCCGCGGCGCGTCTTCTGGCCGTGCCCGGCGGTCAGGGAAGTGCAGGCAGGGGGGGTGCCAAACACCAAATGATCCTGGGGACATGCGGGTCGCCTTCGCCCGGCGCGCGCGTCACCCCGCGGCGACGCCCGCCGCGCGCTTCACTTTGGCCAGGCCATGCCTTCCGGCAGTCCCCGGCCGAGCGCCATGGCGAGCAGGGCTGACCCGCCGACAAGCGCGGCGGCCAGGAGGAATGCCGGCCTGATGCCCAGGAAGTCGACAATGGCGGACTCAACGAGGTATGCGCAGACCATGCTTGCGGCGCCGACAGCGGCATAAACGCCGAGCACGTGGGGCAGCTTCTCTTTGGGCGTCCACGCCTGGAACATTGACGTAGCGGAGATCGACCTGAACGCTTCAGCGACGCCGCCGGATGCCATCATCGCCAGCGCGAAGGGCAGGTTGTCGGCCCAGTACAGGGCTCCCGTGAACGCCCCCATGGCGATCGCCCCGGCGACGAAGGAGGCGAAGGAGCCACCACGCCTCACCGCGGCCGCCCCCAGGGCGCCCACCAGCGAACCACAGGACCACATCGACAGCATGGCGCCGTACCCCGTGGCCCCCGCCCGCAGGACGTCCGACGCCAGCAGAAGCTCCAGGAGGTTCAGCATCGCGCCGCCTACCAGAAATGGAACCGTGGCCAGGACGAGCAGCCGCGTCAGGGGCGTCCTGAAGGTGTGCCGCACCCCGTCCATGGTGCGCCTGAGGAACTGCTCGGCGGAGCGCGGGATGCGCACCCGCGGCACGAACAGCAGCATGAGGCTGGCCAGAAGGAACGGCGCCGCGACCGCGATGTAGGCGTAACGCGGCCCCCCGGAATCGAGGGCCGCCCCCATGACGGCGGGTCCGAGCACCCGCCCCAACGTCGACGCCCCGTTCAGCATGCCGTTGGCGGCCTGCAGCTGGTCGCGGTCAACAAGCGCCGGCACTAAGGAACCCCGTGCCACCAGGCCCAGCAGCTGGCTCACGGCCAGGGCGAGCGATGCCACGTACAGTATTCCGGCATTACCCACGAACAACATCAGGCCCAGGACGACCGCGGCCCGTGTCAGATTCAAGAACAGGAGCGTATTGCGGCGGCAAGCCCGATCGAGGAAGCTCCCGGTGAGTGGCCCGAGGAACACGTGCGGCAGGACGGTCATGGTGAGTATGATGCCGGCCCCCATTGGACTCCCCGACCATTCCATGGCCAGCATCGCGAACAGGGGGCCGTTGGCGCCCCACAGGGCGAGCGACTCCGTCACCAGGGAGGCGCTCAGGATTATCAGCGTGCGGTCGCGCCAGACGCTGCGCTGGCTCGTTGGCTGCGGTTCCATGTGACCTCCTTGCCATGCCCTGGTGGGTCCCTGGCTTCAAGACTCACAGGATATGGTCTAGCTGGCTCGACTAACAAGTCTTCGCCAGCGGCGGCGGAAATTCCTCTTGAGGCCCGCGTCGGCCCCGCCGCTCACGGGCAGTCACCGGCGGGGTTCCGACGCGCCCGCGCCACCTCGCGCATCGCCAGCCACAACATCACGTAGCCGCGCCGGATGTCGTCGGCGGACATCGTGGTTGTGGAGCAGGCGGGCGAGATGTAGTGGAACCGCGAGTAGTCATCGCTGATGTCGCGGATCCCGAACTCCGCCGCCCGCTCCCGCACCGGCGTTCCCGGGAAGGGCTTGAGCACGCTGGCGGAGAGCACGTCCGGCCGGGCGCGGCGGATGAAGTCGGCGGTGGCCCGCACGCCGGCCAGGGTCTCGCCCGGCAGGCCGACGATGAACGCCGCCACCGTCTTGATGCCCAGCCGGCGGCACCACTCGAATACGTCGCCGGCGCGCTCAACGTCGATACGCTTGGCGACGCCGTCGAGCACCTCCTGGCTGGCGCTTTCGACGCCCAGGAAGATGCGCCAGCAACCGGCCTCACGCATCTCGCGCAGGAGGCCGGGGTCGACGGCATCGACGCGGGTGCTGCACGACCACCGGATGTCCAGGCCGGCAGCGCCCAGGGCGGCGCAGAACTCCAGGACCCGCGGGCGGCTGAGGGTGAAGGTGTCATCGGAGAATTCAACGTCCCGGCACGCGTAATCGCCGGCGAGGGTCGCGATCTCGCTGAGGATGCGGCCGATGGAGTGGCGGCGCACGCGGCGCCCGTTGAACGCCGACGTCGAGCAGAAGCTGCAGCCGAACGGGCAGCCCCGGCTCGTCGCGACCAACCCCGGCCGCTCGTACGCGCCCAGCGGCAGCAGGTGGCGCGCCGGGGGCGGCAGGGCGTCGAGGTCGGCGACGCGCGGTCGCGCCGGGCCGGCCGTCGCCGCGCCTGTCTCGTCGCGCGTGGCCACGCCGGCCGCGCCGCCCGGCTGCCGGCCCCCCGCCACGCGCTCCGCCACGTCGAGGAACGTCGCCTCCCCCTCGCCCAGGCAGACGGCATCCACCGCCGGTTCCTGGAGCAGCCGGGGGTACTCGAAGGTCGCGTGATTGCCGCCCAGGACGACCACCGCCCGTGGGTTGGCGCGCTTGACGTGGCGGGCGATGCAAAGGCACGCCGGGATGGTGCACGTCATGCTGGCGGAGATGCCCACCAGGTCGGCGGTCGCGGCGTGTGCGGCGACGTCTGGCGGGCGCATCCCCGTTGCCGCCATGTCCAGGACGCTCACGGGGAAGCCCGCCCGCTCGAGCCCGGCGGCGATGTACGCCGGGCCCAGCGGCGGCCCCAGCGGCCGCCTGCGGGCAGGCGGCCGGGCATCACGAAGGCACGGGTTGACCAGGAGTATCCTCACCGCCGCCCCTCCCCGCGTCAAACAGCACCTGTGGGGCGCACTGGGGGCACAGACCACCTAGCCCGCTACGCCTTCAGCTGGAAATTGGCTGAGTCGCCTTCGACGATGTCCGCGACCGGGGCCTCGTAATCCACGTCCATGGCTCTCACCTCCTAGAACCCCCGTATGGGGAGAGCCCGTCCTGGCTTCGACCGGCCCCGCGCGCCCCACATATATCAGGCGGCGTTCCTGGCCTCCCGCGCCGCCAGCTGCAACATGACGTAGGCCCGCCTGATGTCATCGCGAGACATGGTCGCCGTGACACAGGTGGGCGAAGCGTAGTCATAGCGCGAAAAGTCGTTGCAGAGCACCGAGACCCCCAAATCCCCGGCCCGCTCCCGCACCGGGGTGCCTGGGAAGGGCGTGAGCATGTTGACCGCGATCACGTCCGGCCGGGCGCGGCGGATGAAGTCGGCCGTGGCCCCGGAAGATGCAGGCGTCTCGCCGGGCAGGCCGACGATGAACGTCCCCTTGGCCTTGATGCCCAGCGACCGGCACCACCCGAAGGCCGCCAGCGCGCGCTCGACCGCCAGCCGCTTCCCGGCGCCGTCGAGCACGGCCTGGTCGCCGCTCTCCGCCCCCAGCAGCACGCGGTGACACCCGGAGTCGCGCATCGTCCGCAGGAGGTCGAAATCGACGCTGTCGGCGCGGATGTTGCAGCCCCAGCGGGCGTCGAAGCCGCCGGCGGCGAAAAGGGCGCAGAACTCGACCACGCGCTGGCGGCTGAGGGTGAAGGTATCGTCGCAGAAGTCGACCTCCCGGCACCCGTAATCGCCCACCAGGACCTCGATCTCCTGTATCACGCGCCGCAGGGAGTGCCGCCGCACCCGGCGCCCGTGGAACGCCGACGCCGAGCAGTAGCTGCAGCCGAACGGGCAGCCCCGGCTCGACGCCAGGCTGCCCGGGAAGGGGTAGTCCTTCATTGGCAGGAGGTGGCGCGCTGGCGGCGGCAGGGCGTCGAGTTCGAGAATGGCCGGCCGTGGCGGGCCGACCGCGTCCGGGCCGCCCGCGTCCCCGTCCCGGACGGCCAGGCCGGCGCAGCCGGCCAGCGGCTGGCGCCCGGCGACCCGTAGGGCCGCGTCAAGGACCGTCGCTTCGCCCTCGCCCAGGCAGACGGCGTCTACGGCTGGCTCCTGGAGCAGCCGGCGGTACTCGAAGGTGGCGTGGTTCCCGCCACAGATGACGACCGCCCGCGGATTGGCCTGCTTGACGCAACGGGCGATGTCTACGGAGCAGCCTTCGGTGCACGTCATGTTGGCGGAAACGCCCACCAGGTCGGCGGCGGCGGCCCAGGGGGCCACGTCCGGGGGGCGCATCCCGGCCACGGCCATGTCGAGCACGTCGACCGCCATGCCCGCCCGCTCGAGGCCGGCGGCGATGTACGCCAAGCCGAGCGGCGGGGCAAAGCCCCGCCGGTTGGCGGGCAGCCTGGGGTACGGCAGGCACGGGTTGACAAGCAGCACCCTCATTCGGGGTCCCCCCAGGCGATGAACTCGCCGTACGCCAGGTCGGCGAGCACGGCCTCAAGGTCGCGGTGCAGGACATCGGGCGACACGCCGGGGAACCGCCGCCCGAGCTCGTCCCGGAGCTGGTTGAAGTCGCGGCTGCCGTCGCACAGGCCCCAGACCAGCCCGGCGGTCGGGTTGAGCAGCGCTACGCGGCCCGAGTATATCTCGATGAGCGCGGTGCGGCCCTCGTAGTCGACGGACTCCACGCTATCGCTCCGGCGCGGCCAGGTCCCCACGGGAACGGCGGCGGGCGGACCGGCCTCGCCGTCGGCAGCCGGATCTCCGGGCATCTGAATCCCACCCCGCGGCAGCCGGTAGGCTGTGAGTATGCCGGTCGATGAGCGCCACACGACGAACGATAAGCTCACACATCGACAGCCATCGGTGCTGGATAAGGTATTCTCCAGAATACTTATGACTCCTCCAGTATTCCCAAACTAAAGCAAACCACCGCCCCCGGTCCGAAAACCAGGGGGCGGCGGTGCAGTGCCAGGCGACGGCCCGTCCGGTCAGACTGTATCCGCCTTGACGCCGGCGCGGCGCACCATCCACAGGGCGATGGGGCCGGAGACCGCCATCAGGCCGGAAGCGATGATGATCAGGAACCTGAGCCCGAGGATGTCCAGCAGCGCCCCGGCGACCAGGTAGGCAGTGCCCATCCCGAGGGCGGCCAGGGCCATCTGCGCCCCAAAGACGCGTGAGAGCATGTCCTCCCGCGACGAGCGCTGGATGAGGGCGTTGCTGGCGACGACGCGGAAAGCCTCGCAGATCCCGGCGCAGAAGACGACGGCCAGGGCGGACACGAGGGTGGGGGCCACGGCCAGCGCCATCGTGATCAGGCCGGCGAGCAGGCCGCCCACCACGAACGACGAGAACGCGTCGTGGCGTATGAACCGCGCGGCCAGGGCGGAGCCGATCACCGACCCGCCGCCGGCCACCGACATGAAGAACCCGTATCCCGTCGCGGCGCCCGTCCCGAACACCGATACCGACAGGGCAAACTCGGCGATGTTGATGGCGCCGCCGGCGAAGAAGTATATCGCCCAGCTCGTTATCAGCGCGCGCAGCAGCGGGGTGGTCAGGGCGTAACGCAGGCCGGCCCAGGTGTCGCGCATCACGTCAAGGCCCCGCGGCGTCGCCTCGGTGGCGGGCAGGTACAGTGAGCACAGGCTCGCCAGCGCGAACAGGACGCACAGCGCGACGTAGGCCGGCGCCGCCCCCAGGGTGTCGGTGAACCTGCCCATCACCGCGGGTCCGGCCAGCCGCCCGAGCATGATCGCCGCGTTGAGGGCGGCATTGGCGGTGACGAGGCGGGCCGGGCTGACCAGGCCGGGGATGGCGGCGTTGCGGCAGATCATTGAAATCAGGTTGCACACGGCGAGGGCGAGCGTGGCCCAGTACAGCGCCGTCACGCGGCCCAGGAACAGCAGAAGCGCCGCGCACGCCACGGCACAGGCCGCGTTGGCCAGTACCAGCGCCCAGCGGTGCGACGTCCGGTCGAGGATCGAGCTCATGAACGGCCCCAGCACCATGGCCGGCAGCACGCCGCAGGCGAAGACGGCGCCCGCCGCCAGGAGCGTGCCGGTCCAGTCCTTGGCCAGCGCCCCGAACGACGGCGTCGCCCCGTAGTATGCGAACGAGGCCACCCCCTGGCCGATGGCCAGCGCCAGGAGCCCGCCGCGCGGGAAGGCCGGACGGTCAGTGGGTGAACTCACGCCGGTCACCTCCCGCCCCCGGCCGGGACATCGCTTGAAGCCTCAGGCGCGCCCTCGCGGCGCGCGGGCGCTTTCCGCACCAGCCACGGCACCAGCGGTGCCGTGGCCGCGATCACCCCGCCGGCGATGAGGCACGACACCCGGACACCGACAGCCGCGATCAGCGGGCCGGTGGCCAGGTAGGAGGCGGACATGGCCGCCCCGCCCGTGACCAGGAGCAACCCGAACGCTCGCCCGCGCAAGCTGTCGGGGGTATGCTGCTGCATGAGCATCGTCGATGTCACCGTGCGCCACGCCGAGGCGATACCCCCGGCGGCGGACAGGGCCACGACCATCCACAGCTGGGGGACGACGCCGAACATGATCACGACGGCGCCGATGGCCAGGAGGCTTGAGGCGTAAACCCTCAACGTCTGGGGCATGGCGACCGACCCCAGGAGCACCGACCCCAGAAGACTGCCCCAGCCCCAGGCGGTGATGAGCAGGCCGTAGCCGGTGGCCCCGCCCTGGAAGAGCCCTTCCGCGATCATCATCTCGAGCAGGTTGAGGGCGCCCCCGGCCAAGCAGAACGTCACCCCCGTGATGATGAGCATGCGCGGCACGGTCAGGGTCATGACGTGCAACTGGGTCAGCGCCGGCCGGCCCCGCCGCGTGGCGGGGGCGGCGGCGGGCAGGTTCGGGATCGGGAGCAGCGCCAGCGTCGCGGCCAGGTAGCCGGCGGCCACGGCGGCATAGGCGACGGCGGCGCCGGCGTAGTCCATGATCAGCCCCGCCGCCACGGGACCAAGGAGCTGCCCCACCGCGCTCGCGGCCGTCGCGGCGGCGTTGGCTCCCTGCAGTGAGCCGTCCATGACCAGGGACGGCAGGACCGCCTTGCGCACGGCGGTGTTCAGGGTCGACAGTATCCCCGTCGCCAGGGCGACGGTCATAAGAGACCACAGCTCCTGGGGGAAGAGCACGAGGAGGATCATGGCCAGCGCCCGCGCGCCCTCGGTCGCCAGCATCACGGCGCGCCGGGGAAGGCGGTCGGCGTACGTGCTCAGGTACGTCCCGGCGATGATCGTGGGCGCGACGTTGAGGGCCAGGACCAGCCCGGCCGCCGGCGCGCCCAGCACCCGGGCCGCTTGAATCGGCACGACGGTGATGAACCCGAAGTCCGCCGTCATCGAGATGCTCAGGCTTCCGGCGTACGCCCTGAGGGCGCGGTTGCGGTAGATGTTCAGGAAGCCGGCCAATCGCATCAACGTGCCCCCTCAAAGGCCCTCACGCCCGGTCGTGCCCCAGAGCGGCATGCATAAGTTGGCAGATTCAAGACCACCCTGCCATATTCCTGCCGGCCCGGTCAATGTTTGAAAAGTAAATGAATCCTGTCAATGGCACCTCTCGCGGGGGGGAGTGCCCCGGCCGGGCCGATCCGCTGGGCGCGTCTCCCTCATGCATTCGCCCCGTCCAGCACATGATTCCATGGCGCGGCGTTAATACCTGCCAGGTAACCGGTCGCCGGCCGGCCGCGATGCCCGCCGGGCAGCCGGCGGGGCGCCGTCGCATCCGACGACGCCCCGCCACACGGTCTTATGCGCTTCAAGAAGCGGCCTAGCGCGCCGGCTTGAAGTACTGGATGTCTTCCAGGCCGCCCGTGCGCTCCTGGCGCAGGACCGGCTCGACGGCCATGCCGCAGGCGACCTCCCCGGGCTTGATCTCGCCCAGGCGGTGGATGAGCCCGCCGCGCGTGCCGGCGAACTGGATGAACGCCACGACCACGGGCTCGGCGAGGGGCTGGTCGTCAAGGTCCTCGTGCAGCACGGTGAACGTGTTCACGGTGCCGCGCGGGCCGACCTCCACCCAGTCGGTGGTGTGGACGAAGCACTCCGCGCAGTACATGCGGCCGGGGACCAGGAGGCACCCGCAGCGCGGGCACTTGCTGGCCATGATCACGCCGCGGTCCTTGAGCGCCCGGAAGAAGCGTTCGCCGGCGACCCCCATCGTGTACTGGTGCCAGATGGGCTGCTCGCCGTACCACGTCCGGATGTCCTCCATACGCCTGGGTTTCTCCGCGATGCCCACGGCCTCAGCCCTCCCGCGGCACGAAGTGGATGATGTCGGTGATCGCCCCGGTGCGCTCGGCGGCCGGCTTCCAGACCGCCTTCACCGCCATGCCCACCTTGACCTTCGCCAGGATCGCCTCGAGGGTCGTCCCGACGTCGGCCAGGATATGCATGAAGCCCACGCCCGGCGAGCAGCCGTCGATCTCGACCACCACCGGCACCGTCGGCTTCTCCACGCGGGTCGCGTCCCACAGCACGTACGACACGGAGAAGGTGTTGACGCGGCCGGTGTCTTTGACCTCAACCCAGCGGTCGGTGGGCCGGAAGCACCACTCGCAGAACATGCGCGGCGGCACCACGGTGCGCCCGCACTTGTCGCACTGCCGGGCGAGGATCTTCCCCTCCTTGAGCCCCGTGAGGAAGGTACCCATGGCCATGCCGGTGTCCCAGGCGTAGTCGGCCTTGACCTGCCAGCGCGTGGTGAGAGCCTTGCCTGACTGGATGTCCCGGTCCTTGAGCGGGACGCCCGGCCATTCCTTAATGTTCACGGACATGTCCTCATCCCTCCCGCTCTAGACTCCCAGGATGGCGACGGTGCCGACCTGCATCAGGTCGCCCCACGCCTGGGCCAGGCCGCGCCGCACCGGCCGCGAGACCTGGCGGGCGCCCGCCTCGCCGCGGAGCTGCCAGTATATCTCGGCCAGCTTCATCACGCCCGACGCCGCGATCGGGTTCCCGACGCCCATCAGGCCGCCCGACGGGCACACCGGCAGGGCGCCGTCACGCTGCGTGACCCCTTTCTCCAGGAGCTTGGGCGCCTCGCCCTTGTCGGCGAGCAGCAGGCCCTCCATGTGGTGCAGCTCCTTGTAGGCGAAGGGGTCGTATATCTCGGCGACGTGGATCTCGGTCTTCGGGTCAGTGATGCCCGCCATGCGGTAGGCCATGCGCGCCGCGTACTCGACGTACTTCGGGTAGTACAGGTCGCGGTTGGTCCAGTACGAGGTGTCAAGGTGCCAGCCCACGCCCTCGATCCACACCGGCTTGTCGGTGAGGCGGCGGGCCAGGCGCTCGGACACCAGGACCAGCGCCCCGGCGGCGTCGCTCACGGGCGACACCATGAGCCGGGTCACCGGCCAGACCATGATCTCGGAGTCCACGACCTCCTTCACCGTGTAGTTGCCCGGGATGCCCGCCTGGGCGCACGGGTGGTCGAGGCCGTTTTTCTTGTTCTTGACCGAGACGAGGGCGATCGTCTCCTGCGATATGCCATGGACCTGCATGTAGCGGTTCATCTCCAGGGCGAAGATCCACAGCAGGTTCACGCCCAGGGGCCGCTCCATGATCTGGTCGTAGATGGCGTTGAACGCCGCCTGCGGGTGGGGCATGACCGGGGACATCTTCTCCTCGGCCACGACCAGGCAGGCGTCGAAGTGCCCGGACGCCACGTGGTACCAGCCGTGGTTTATGGCGAACACGCCCGAACCGCCGCCCACGTACGAACGCATGTAGGGCTTCCTGAAGCCGCCCGCCCCGTCGGCCAGGTACTCGCCCTTCATGTGTACGCCGTCGAAGGCATCGGGGGCGGTGGCCAGGGCCACGCAGTCGATGTCCTTCATCTCCAGCCCGGCGGAGTCGAGGGCGAGCCGCGCCGCTTCAAAGCACAACTCCTTGCCGGTCTCCTGGGCGCGCCGCATGAACTTGGTCAGGCCCGCCCCGATAACGGCCACGCGGTTCTTGTATCCCATGTCTGGCTCCCCCCCCGCTCAGTGGTTGGACAGGATGGCCACGGCCCCAGCGGCCGTGGGAATCCCGCGCCACGACTGGACGAGACAGGTCTCAGCGCCCTTCACCTGGCGCCCCCCGGCCAGTCCGCGCAACTGGGTGACGGCCTCCGCCGTCGCCCGCAGGGCGGCCGCGTCGTAGAGGAAGCCGTTCCCCAGGCTGCCCCCGGAGACGTTGACCGGGATCTCGCCGTCAGCGTCGAAGTACCCGTCGCGCAGCATCGCCGCCGCCTGCCCCGGCGCCGCCAGCATGACCGCCTCCAGGTGCTGCAGCTCCTTGTACGAGAAGGCGTCGTCGATCTCAGCGAAGTCGACCTCGCGGGACGGGTCCTTGATCTTGGCCATGCGGCACGCCATCGCCGTCGCCAGCTGCGCGTAGGTCGCCCGCGACCAGTCGCGCATGTCCAGGTCAGGCGTGTCCTGGGCCCAACCGATGCCCTGGATGTAGACCGGCTGCTCCACGAGGCGGCGTGCGACGCACTCCCGCGCCAGCACCACGACGATGGCGCCGTCGGCGGGGGCGGCCACGTCCATCTTCTTCAGCGGCTCGGCCACCGCCGGCGAGGACATCACGTGGTGCGCGCAGAAACGCCCGGGGTACGCGGCCAAGGGGTTCTTCAGGGCGTTTTCGCGGTTCTTGACCACGACCGCCGCCGCATCCTCCTCGCTGGCCCCGCTCTCCTGGAGGTAGCGCCGCATCTCGAGCCCGGCGACAAAGCGCGGGTTCAAGGCCAGCGGCCGCGTCATGACCGGGTCGAGCGCGAACGCCTCAATGTGCGAGAGGTGCCTGACGTTGGACGCCTTTGAATGGCCCTCGACGACGGCGATGTCGAACTCCCCCGTCTGCAGCTGCAGGAAGGCGGCCGCGATGCCCGTCAGGCCGTCGCCGGCGATCGTGTGCACGGGCCTCAGGGCCGCGCCGATCTGGTCGGGGACGTACTCGTCGAATATCGCCGTCCCCTCCATGTAGTCCTCTGACACGCAAACGAAGGTGTCCACGTCCTTGGGCTCCACGCCCGCGTCGGCGTATGCCTTGACCGCCGCCTCGTATGTCATCTCGCGGAAGGAGACGTCCGGCGAGATGGAGCGGAAGGCGGTCGAGCCTATGCCGACGATGGCCACGCGCTCTTGCACGCGTATCCCTCCTCAAAGCCAGAAAGTACCTCGCGTTATCGCGGAGACGCCCGGAGCGGGCCCCTCCAACCGCTACATATTCGCCCCGCCGCACCCAAATCCTTCGCCGCCGCGCCGTCGCCGCCAATGTCAGAATAGCGAGTCCACGGGTCCGCCCCGGACAAGTGGCGCCCGGCGGCGGGGGGGAGGGCGCGGAACGTTGACTGGCGGCGAACGGGGGGCGCGGCGGAGGCGCCGGGATATAGCGTCTCTATACATCACTATGCATTACATTGCTGCGCCGCGCAGGATGTTGCCGGACACGCGTCGAATTTCATAATAGCTGCCATAACTTACGCCTGGTGGCTGACGCGGGCGTTGCTCCCATTGCCGCGGGCCGGCCAGCACGGTCTTGGAGAGGCATTGGCGGTCCGATCGCCGGGCGAGCGGTACCACGCCTTCAAGGGAGGAGGTGCAGACAATGGACCTGCGCATTGAGGACTTCGAGATCGAGACCCTCGATGACATCAACGCTTCCGTCGTCAACGACGGCTCGGGCGGCATCGGCGTCTGCGCGTAGCCACCACAGGCGGCACCGCTGAATGACGCGGTGCCGCACGCCAAGTAAACGGATGTAGTATCGCCCCGATCGGACCGCCATCTCCCTTTTTTGAAGCCCCGGCGAGCGTCTTGACTGACTCCGGGTCGTGGAGGGTGGCTAATGAAGGTCGTGCTGGTGTTTCCCCCGCTGTCGTGGCCGTTCGCGCCCCACCTGGGCCTGCCCTCTCTGGCGGCGTACCTGCGCCGCCACGGGCATGACGTGGTCCAGGTCGACGCCAACCTGGAGCTGCACAACCGCCTTCTCGACCCCGCGCCGCTGCGGGCGCTGCACGCGCGCCTGCAGGAGGGCTTTTGCGACCTCGACCGCCGCGAGGCGCTCTCTGTCCGGCAACAGGAAGGGTACCGCGCCCTGTTGTCGGGCGGGCTCCTGCGCCTGCCGGCGTTTTTCGACCGCGCGGGCGCCATCCGGGCCGCCTTCCACGACATTGACCGCTACCGGCTGCGCGAGGACGGCACGGTGCCCCTCGAGGACGCCTGGGCCGGCTACCTCAGCCTGAAGGACATCGTGCTCCCCGAACACCCGAACCCGTTTGACCTGCCCGTGGTCTCGCTGGCGCGGTTGCGGTCGTGCCTGGACGGCTCTGACCCCCTGCCGTACCAGGATCTGCTGTCAGGGCTGGCGGCGGAGGTCGCCGGCCAGGAGCCTGGGCTGGTGGGCTTCTCGTTCGCGTTCAGCGAGCAGGCCATCCCCGGCCTGGCGCTCATGCGCCTGGTGCGGGAGGCGGCGCCGGGGGCGTACCTCGTCGCCGGCGGGACGTACTTCACCGCCCTGCGTGACGGGCTGCCGCAGCTTCTGCCGCAACTGCCGTTCGTCGACGGCGTGGTGCTGGACGAGGGTGAGGGCCCGCTTTTGGCGCTGGCCGAGGCCCTCGAGCGCGGCGGCTCCCCGGCCGCCGTCCCCGGCGTGGCCTCCTGCGCGGGCGGGCGCTACGTATACAACGCCCCGCCCCCGCCGCTGCCGATGGACGACCTGCCATGCCCGGATTTCGGTGGCCTCAAGCTCGACGAGTACTTCACGGCGCGGCCGGTGCTGCCGTACGCGACCGCGCGCGGCTGCTACTACGGCCGCTGCGCGTTCTGCAACTTCACCCTGCAGAGCCGGCACTTCCGGGGCCGCAGCCCGGCCCTGGTGGCGCGCGACCTTGACCAGCTGCAGCGGCTCTATGGCGCCCTGTTCTACCTCGTGCAGGAGGCGGAGCCGCCGCGGCGCATGGCGGCCATCGCCGACGCCCTCGTAAAGCAGCGGGCGAACGTCAACTACCAGCTGTTCGCGCGCTTTGAGCGCGGCTTCGACCAGGACCTGGCGGCGAAGCTCGTGCGTTCCGGCTGTCTTTACGTATTCTTCGGGCTGGAGTCGGGCAACGACCGCGTCAACCGGTTGATGCGCAAGGGCGTCGAGGTCGCCGAGGCGCGGCGCATCGTCGGCTGCTGCGCGGCGGCGGGACTGAACGTAGTCGTGTCGAGCATCCGCTCCTTCCCGACAGAGACAGCCGCCGAGTGGGAGGACACCCGCGCCTTCTACCGCGACATACGGGAGCGCTACGGGTCTGCCATCCGCATCACGGGCGGCTCGCACTTCTACCGCCTCGGCCGCGGCTCGCTCGTCGACCGCGCGCCGGGGGAGTTCGGGGTCGCCGAGATATATCGCCAGGCGGCGGGGGAGCTGAACGCCGTGCTCCCCGCGTACCGCTGGGCGGGCGACGACGGCTCGGGCTTTCTGGCCCTGCAGGAGCGCTACCTGGCCGAGTCGCCGCTGATCCTGTACAATGAGCTGCTCGTCCTGGTCATCACCGCGCTCGCCGGCCGGGACATCGTGCGTTTCTCCACCGTGCGCGGGCGGGCCCGCGCGCCGGACGCCGCCGTAGCCGCCGTCGCCGCGCCACCCGACGGGTGCCTTCTTTTCCTGGCGCCGGGCGTGCGCGTCCTGGAGTGTCGCTTCCCGGTGGGCGAGATATGGCGCCTGTCCCAGAAGCGACGGCTCATGGTACGGGAGATGTTCCTCGGCCGGGGGCTTGACCTCGAACGCATCTGGGACGAGCTGGAGCGGGCCGGGCCGACCCTCGCGCCGGAGCCGACGCTGGTCCTCTGCGGTCGCGGCGGCGAGAGCATGGTCGTGTCGCCGCGGCTGCGGCCGCTCATCGGCCGGCTGGAGGGCGGCGCGACGCTGGACGAACTGTGCGCGGGTCTCCACCCGCGGGCGGGCCCCGACGTGCGGCGGCAGCTCGGCGCGTTCCTCAGGGACCTCAGGCGATGCAAACTGGTGGTCGCCCAACGCGGGGCGGCCGCCGGGCGAGGGGGAGGAGCATGAGCGAAAGGCTTCTGCGCTCACCGTTTTTGCAGGTGATCGCGAGTAACGGCGGATACGTGGCCTATCACTCGCTGTTCGGCAACCTCTGCCGCGTCAACGCCGGCGTGGTGAACCTCCTGGAGCGCTTCCGGGAGCCCAAACGCCCGGCGGACGTCGTGCTCGGCGCCAGCGCCGCGGCCGGGGTCAGAAAGCTCCGCGAGATGTGGTACCTGGTGCCCGAGGGCACGGACGAGCGGGCGCGGGTGGGGCGCTGGCTGCAGCGGCGCAGCGAGCTCGTCCCGCAGGGGTACTTCATCACCGAGGTCGAGCTGAGCGTTTCGGACCTGTGCAACTACTCGTGCAGCTACTGCTTCGCCGACGCCGCTGACAAGCTGTCGGACGACCGCCGCCGCCTCAGCGCGGGCCCCAAGCTCATGACCCTCGACCTGGCGGTCTCGACGGTGGAGCGGCTCTTGGCCCTCGTCCGCCGCAACCGCCACCCGCGGCTGTTCGTCAAGTTCGTCGGCCGCGAGCCGCTGATGAACCGGGACGTCATGCTGGCGGTGATGGACCGCTTCGGGAACGGCAAGGACGGCGTATCGATCCGCTACGACGTCACGACCAACTGCTCGCTGGTCACCGAAGACCTCGCGCGGCACCTGAAGCGGCACGGCGCCGTCGTCAACGCGAGCATGGACGCCCCCGGCGCGGAAAACGACTTGACGCGCCGCACCAAGGGTGGCAAGGGCACGTTCGCCGAGGTCGACCGCGGGATCGGCATCCTGCGCGACCACGGCATCGAGATGATACTGAACTCCGTCCTCACCGACAGCAACTTCGACAGCCTGTCCGGCGCCATCGTTGACTACGCCGCCGGGCGGGGCATCGGCACCGTGAGCTTGATCCCGGTGTTCGGCAACGACGAGCTGGCCCTGCACCGCGGCCGGTCGATAGAGGCCATCGCCGACAGGCTGGCCGGCGTGTTCGAGCACGGCCGGGGCAAGGGCGTGAAGGTGCGCGGCTACTGGTACAACGGCGTAGCCAAGCTGCTGTGGGCCAGGAACCGCGACTACATGGACACGATCGGCGACCGCCACTCGTGCGTCGCCTCGGGCAACCAGATAAACGTCGAGCCGTCCGGCGACGTGTTTCCCTGCCGCATGTCGGGGGCGCGGCTGGGGCACATCGACGACCTCGACGCCCTGCTGGGGTCGGAGGTGTACCGCCGGTACCTGATGCGCGCCTACGTGGCGGCGTGCGCCAATTGCAGCATTGAGGGCTTCTGCCACGGGCTGTGCGTCGGGCACCTGGAGGGGAAGTACAACGACATCTACCGCGTCGACGAGCCGTACTGCGAGCTGTACCGGGCCATGACGCGGCGCGTCCTGGCGCATCTCCAGGGGACGGGCGCCGCGGCGGGCCGGCGCGGGGATGCTGACGAGGAGGGACTCGCATGAAGGGACGGCGGCTTACGCGTTCGCGCTACCTGCAGGTGGTGCCGCGCAAGGACGGGTTCGCGGTCTACCACGCCCTGTTCGGCAACCTCAAGCTGGTCGGCCGCGGGGTGGTCGACCTCCTCGACCGCTTCCGCGAGCCGTGCCTCCCCGAGGAGGCCGCGGCCGCGTCGCCGGCCGGCGCGGGAGCGGTGGCGGCGGTGGCCGACCTCGAGCGGCTGAGCTTCCTGGTGCCCGAGGGGCACGACGAGCGGGTGGTCATGGACGGCCAGCTGCGCCAGCGCGAGGAGCTGCTGCGGCGCGGCCACCTCATCGGCGCCCTGCAGCTCAGCATCTCCGACGCCTGCAACTTCAAGTGCGTGTACTGCTTCGCCGACCGCTCCGACAACCGCTCCCCGCAGCGCCGCGCCCTCAAGGAGCGCAAGGAGAAGCTCATGAGCCTGGAGACGGCGACCCTGGCGGTGAGAAGCGTGGTCGAGAACGTGAAGAAGAACGGCAAGGACCGCGTCATCGTGAAGTTCTTCGGTCGCGAGCCGCTGGTCAACTGGCCCGTCATGGAGAAGCTCATGGACGGCTTCGGGTTCGGCGACAGTTGCGGCGTGAACATCCGCTGGGACTGCACCACCAACGCCTCCCTGATCACCGGGCCCATCGCCAGGAAGCTCGGGCAGTACAAGGCCAACCTGTACGTGAGCGTCGACAGCGTCGCCGAGGCCAACGACATCAACCGCCCGACCAAGTCGGGCGAGAAGTCCTTCGAGGCCATCGACCGCGGCATCAAGCTCCTGCGGCAGCACGGCGTCACCGTGTTCATGTCCGCGGTCCTTTCGAGCCTGAACTTCGACGACTTCGACAACCGCCTCGTGGACTACGCGCGGTCGCGCGACGTCGACACGGCGATCGTGCTCCTGGCGATGCAGGACGAGTACCTGATGAACCAGCGCACCAAGTCGACCGCGCAGATCGTCGACAAGCTGTGGGAGATATACGACTACGGGCGCAAAAACGGCGTCAAGATCATCGGCTACTGGCACAACCCGCTGCGGCGCCTGCTTTTGCAGACAAGCGACGACTTCTTCCGCCAAAAGAAGGAAGACCACAACTCGTGCACGGCGACGGGGTTCCAGATCAGCGTCGAGCCGTCCGGCGACGTCTTCCCGTGCCGGGCGCAGTCGGCGCACCTCGGCCACATCACGAGGTTCCAGGAGATGCTCGACGGCGAGCCGTACCGGCACCAGGTGATGCGCACGTACGGCAACGTCGAGGGTTGCCGCGGCTGCGAGGTCGAGGGGCTGTGCCAGGGCGACTGCCTGGGCCACCTCGAGGAGCGGTTCGGCGACATTTACACGCTCGACGAGAGCTTCTGCCAGATATACCGCGGCATCACGCGGCGGGTCCTGGAGCGCGCATGACGGCGGGGCTGCCCGTGCCCGACCTGGCGGCGTACTTCGGCGTCGACGAGCTGCGGCGGCGCAGCGAGCGCCTCGCCGAGCGCTGCCCCGGCGCGGTCACCCTGACCACCGCCGGGGCGTCGCGGCGCGGTGAGCCGATCCTCGCGCTGGAGATCGGCGAGGGCGACCCGGTCCTGGCCTACGGCTTCCCGCACCCCAACGAGCCCATCGGCGGCACGGCGTTGGACTGCCTGGCCGAGGCCCTGGCGTCAGACGCCGACCTGCGGCGGGGGCTGGGCCTGCGCTGGCACATCGTCAAGTGCGCCGACCCCGACGCCGCCCGCCTCAACCAGGGCTGGTTTGGCGGGCCGTTCACCCCCGTCAACTACGCCCTGCACTACTTCCGCCAGCCGGCCACCGAACAGGTGGAGTGGGGCTTCCCGGCGAAGTACAAGGATCTGGTGACCGGCGAGCCGATACCCGAGGTGCGCGCGCTGATGGGGCTGATCGACCGGGTGCGGCCGCGGTTCCTGTTCTCGCTGCACAACTCCAACTTCAGCGGCGTGTACTACTGGGTCCACCGCGAGGAGCCGGCGCTTTACCCGGTGCTGCGCCGTGTCGTGGCCGAGGTCGGGCTGCCGCTGCACCTGGGCGAGCCGGAGCACGCCATCGCCCGGCAACACGCGCCGGGGGTCTACCGCTGGGCGCCGATCAGTGAGATGTACGACTACTTCGCGCGCCACTTCCAGGGCGCGGACATCCCGGCCGTGCTGGGCACCGGGTCCTCGTGCGAGGAGTACGCGGCCAGGGTCAGCGGGGCGTTCAGCCTGGCCATGGAGGTGCCCATATTCAGCAGCCCGGTCATTGCTGATACGACGCTGACCGGCGTGACGCGGCGGCAGGCGGCGCTCGACGAGATCGACGAGCTGCGCGCGTTCTACGCCTTCATGCGCGAGCAGGCGACGGCGGTCGCCGGCTTGCTCAGCCCGTCGTATCATGAGGCAACGATGCGCACCTACGAGCGCCTGGACGGCACGCTGGCGTCGCGCGTGCACTACGTCACCGGCGACGAGGATTTCGCGCGGCTGGCGACGGTGGCGGAGGTTGCCGACCGCCGGCACATGCACCGCCTCAACCGCATGTTGCCGCTGGGCATGTTCATCCGCGTCGTAGAGGGCCGGCTGAAGAAGGCCGGCGGCGAGGCGGCGGCGCGGCTGCTGCAGGCCAAGGAGCGCCTGCTGACGCGGCTCTTGGAGGAGGACGAGGCGCTGAAGAAGCAGATCACGTGCGCGGCGCTGCCCATCAGGTGCCAGGTTGACCTGGTGCTGCGCAGCATGCTTGAGACGCTGCGCTACTTCCGGGGGCGCGGGCGGGACGGGTAAAGACTGGGCGTTGCGGGGAGGCGGGTGGCGTGACGGCGGAGGGTAAGGCCGGGGCAAGCGGCGGGCGCGCCGGGGGCGCGGGCGAGGACCTGGCGCGGGACGAGTACTTCCAGGAGAAGCTCCAGAAGTACGACCGCTGGATGCGCGAGGGCAAGATCCCGCACTCGGCGAAGGTCGTGCCCGTCGGGGAGGCCTTCGGCGGCGGCCAGTGGGTGCTGCCCACGCAGCAGGCGCTGGAGATCCTGCGCAACGCCCGCGGCTTTGCCGTCGCTGACTGCGCCTGCCGCAGCCACTACCGGCGCTGCAAAAACCCCGTAGAGACGTGCCTGGTCATAAACGACGTGGCCGACCAGTTCGTCGCCGCGGGGAACGCCCGCCGGCTGTCACTGGACGAGGCGGCGGCGGTGTTGCGGCTTGCCGACCACCACGGCCTGGTGCACCTGAGCGTCTATAACCCCGAGCAGTACGTGTGGGCGGTGTGCAGCTGCTGCCGCTGCTGCTGCAACCAGCTGCGCTTCCTGCTCCTTGGCGGCCGCGACGACCTGGTGGTGCGGGCGGACTACGTCGCCCGGCTTGATGGCGCGCGCTGCGCCGGCTGCGCCGGGATGCCGTGCGTGGGCCGCTGCCCGTTCGGGGCGCATGGGCGGGAACGCGGCGGGGGCGGGGAGGGCGGCGGCGCGGGCGGCGGCGGTGGTGGCGGCGGCGCGGGCGGCGGCGGTGGTGGCGGCGGCGCGGGTGGGTCGTGGCGGCACGTGTTTGCGGCCGGGCGCTGCTACGGCTGCGGGCTGTGCGTCACCACGTGCCCGCGCGACGCCGTGCGGCTGGCGCCGCGGCGGGGGGACGGGTAGGCGCGGGGAGGGCGCGGGCACGCGCGGCGCTTCCGCCCCGGCATGGATGAGATAGTCCGGCGCCCGGGCCACAGCGGCCCGGGCGCCGGTGCTTGGGGGTCGCAAAACCGCCGCGAGAACGCTACTTGACCTCAACCGTCAGGGTGAAGGTCTTCTCAGGCATGACGCTCTCCCACGGCCGGGCGTAGACGAGGGTGAGCGAGGTCGTGCCCGCCTTCACCGCGGTGAACCGCCATGCCTCCTTGCCCGGCGCGCCGACCATGCCGGATGAAGGCGCCTGGTAGTCGTTTCCCGCCAGGGTCAGCACACCTGCGTCGGGCTCCGTGGTGAACGCCCAGCGGAAGCCCGTCGACGCGTTCGACTCAAGTTCTACAGTGAGCCCCTGCCCCGGGCGCAGGGTGACCGTGCTGCCGCTGGCGTCAGGTCCAACCTGCACTGGAGGCTGAGAGCAGCCCACGATTGTCGCAAAGACAGCCAGTGCCGCAAACAGCGCAAGAACCCTGGTCATCGGTGACGCGCCTCCCTTCGCTCCTATGGACTTCTCTGCCGCGGCTTTTGTTCCATAATCGCCCTTGCGCGCGGGACGGTTGCCGGCGTCCGGCCCGGCAGGTGGGGGCGGCACCGGACGCGAATACAGCGGGGGCGGGGAGCCCCCTGCCCGCGAACATCGATACGGGCACCTTCCAGGAGGGACGGACGACGGTGGGACCCATCACGACGGGACGGATGACGGGCGGGCCGCGACGGGGTGCGGGGAAGGCGGCCCTCGCTGCCGCGCTGGCGGGGGTCATCCTGCTCACGCCGGTGATTGGCGACGGGCGGGCCCGCGCCGCCGGGCTCGCCGCCGCGGCGCGGCCCGTCTTCCCTGGCCCCGGCTACCGGGTGGTCTTGCCCGCGGGGTGGGCCGTGCGCCAGCGGACGGAGCTGGCCGTCGAGGTGCGCCGTCCCGACGGCCGGGCGGCGATCGACATCTACACCCAGCCGCTGCCGGAGAAGTCGTTTGGCGAGTTCGTCACGTACAGCAACAAGTTCGTGTTCGCGCCCCGCGGCGCGTTGACGGTGCTTGCCGCGTGGCCCGCCGACTTCTGGGCCGCGTACGGGTACGCGGCGCCTTCGAGCGGTTCGCCGTCAGGCGCGGCGCCGGTCCCCGCGGCGCTGCCGCCCGTGCCCGGCGCCTGCGTGGCCGGCCTGGACTGGGTGCGGCCGGCGGCGGACATCCGCGACCTGAACCGCGTCCGCGAGGTGAACTACGGCGTGCCCGGCGCCTGCTACACCTTCGTCCTGACCGGGCGCGAGCTGGGCTTCGCCGAGGCCGCCGCAGCGCTTGATTCTATGCTCGCCACCTTCGAGCCTGCGCCGCTGCCGGCGGACCCCGCCGGCGAGTGGCTGGCGCGGCGCGCCGCCGCGGGCGCATCCGCCGTGGCCGCCGTCGGGCTGCCCGTGCCCGAGTTCCGCTACGCCGGGCCGAAGCGCCTGCACGTGCAGCTGCCGCCGTCCGGCCTGGTGTGGGGCATGTTCGACGGCAACGCCCCGTACGACCTCGGCCCGCTGAAGGACCTGGAGGCGTACCTCAAGTGGCACTTCGACTTCGTCATGACCTACCGCGACTTCTCGGCGCCGTTCCCGCTGGAGGCCCTGCGCGCGGCGGCCCTGGAAAATCGCCTGTGCATGATCACGTGGCAGCCGCACTTCATCGCGGACCTGGACGGGCCGCCGCTGATTCCGGCCATCGTCGCCGGTGACTATGACGCCTACATCCGCGGCTGGGCCGAGGCCGTGCGCGAGTTCGGCCAGCCGGTGCTGCTGCGCTTCGCCAACGAGATGAACGGCGACTGGGACCCGTGGTGCGCCTTCTACTATGGCTTTGATCACGACCTGTTTATCCGTGCCTGGCGCCGCGTCCACGACATCTTCGCCGCCGCCGGCGCTGAAAACGCCCTGTGGGTGTGGAACCCCCACGACCGCTCGTACCCGGGCTTCGCCTGGAACGACCCGCACCTCTATTACCCCGGCGGCTGCTACGTCGACTGGGTCGGCCTCACCGGGTACAACACCGGGCCGCGCGCCGGCGACCCGTGGCGCAGCTTTGAGGAGATCTACCGGCCGGTGTACGACCGCTACCGCGCCCTGTACCCGCAAAAGCCCCTGCTGATCACCGAGTTCGCCTGCGACACCGTGGGCGGCGACAAGGCGGCGTGGATCCGCGACGCCTTCCAGGCGCTGAAGGGCTACCCGGCGATAAAGCTCGCCGTGTGGTTCAACTTCCCGTGGTGGCAGTGGGAGTACGAGCTGGGAAAGCCCCCGGCGGCGCTGGACGCCTTCGGCGGGGGCCTTCTGGACCCGTACTTCTCCACCAGCGCCGTGTTCTGGTGGCCGCGCGGCTTCGACTGAGCGGGCGGCGGTCCCCGGCCCGCCGGCCGCGGGGACGACGCCTGCCCCTGCCCCCATTTACAAGCCCCGCCCCTGTCTGGTATGATTTCACTGGCGACCGCGCGCGGCAGCTCGCGGCACGCGCCAGCTCTACGGGGGGATCGGCGTTGCGCATGGTTGAGACTTCAGCCGACGTGCGGGTCGTGGTGCGCCGGGTTCGCGCCGCGGGCGGGACCATCGGGCTTGTGCCCACCATGGGCGCCCTGCACGACGGCCACATGGCGCTGGCGCGCTCCGCGCGCCGGGAGTGCGAACTGGTCGTCGTCAGCATCTTCGTCAATCCGGCGCAGTTCAGCCCCGGCGAGGACTTCGCGCGCTACCCGCGCGACCTCAAGGCCGACGCCGCCCGGCTGCTTGACGCCGGCGCCGACGTGCTGTTCGCCCCCACGGCGGACGCCATGTACCCGCCGGGCTACCAGACCTGGGTCGAGGTCAGCCGGCTCAGCCGGGGGATGTGCGGCAGAAGCCGCCCCGGGCACTTCCGCGGCATGGCCACCGTCGTCACCAAGCTCTTCAACATCGTCCAGCCTGACCGCGCGTACTTCGGCGAAAAAGACGGCCAGCAGCTGCGCATCGCCCGCCGCCTCGCCCGCGACCTCGATTTCCCGGTCAATATCGTCGCCGTGCCCACTGTGCGGGAAGAGTCAGGGCTGGCCATGAGCTCCCGCAATCAGTATCTTTCGGCGGCCGAGCGCGCGGCGGCGGCGGCGCTGTCGCGGGCGCTGTTTTCGGCGCGCGACCTCATTGTCGCAGGGGAGCGCGACGCCGCGGCGGTGCGCCGGGCGGCGCTGGCGGTCATCGCCGCCGAGCCGCTGTTGCAGCTTGAGTACCTGGTGGTGGCGCGGAGCGAGGACCTGAAGCCGCAAAGAAGCCTGGCGGGCGAGGTGTGCATCGCCCTGGCGGCACGCGCCGGCGATACGCGGCTCATAGATAACGTGACGGTGAACGTCGGCTGAGCGGGCTGAGCGGTCGGTCACGGCGTGCGGGGCGGGGGGTGGTGGGGTGGCGGGCGGCGAGGTGGCGCGCAGCGAGGTGGCGCGCGGCGAGGTGGCGGGCGGCAAGAAGGCGCGTGGTTGCGCCCGTGATGCGGGGAAGCGCCAATCGCGGGGTCGCGGTTGCCCGCGGCGGCGGCACGACGTGGAGTGGCGCCGTTTGCCCGACCGGCTGCTGGTCTTCGCGCCCGCGACGGGGGCGCTGCACACCCTTAACCCCGTGGCCGGCGAGCTCTTCCTGCTCTGCGACGGCCGCCGGTCGCCGGCCGAGCTGGCCCGCCGGCTCGCGGCCCGCCATGGGGTGACGGCCGGCGTGGCGCGGGGCTGGGTTGGTCAGGGGCTCGCGGCCCTGGATGAGGCGGAGCTTCTCGCCGCGGGGGGTGCGCGCAATGGCCGCTAGCGACACCCGCGCGGAGGCCCCCTTCCAGCGGCGCCTGCGCAGGCTCGGCCGGGCCATGGCCGCTGACAAGCGGCTGGCCGCCCTTGTCCTGTCGTCCGCCACCGGCGTGCCGGTGGTCCGCCCGCTGGTGTTGCGGCTGCGCCTGCTGCTGGCCTGCGACGCCCGCTGCCGCATGTGCCTTGTCCACTCGCCGCTGCGCACGGCTGACCTTTACGACGCCGAGGAGCTGCGGGCGCTCATGCCCGCGGCACTGGCGGCGCGGCTGATGGACGAGGGGCGCGCGCTCGGCGCGACCGTGCTCAACCTGCAGGGCGGCGAGCCGTTCCTGCACCCGGCGTTCGGCGACATCCTCGGCCACGGCCTGGGGCTGGGCTTTGCGGTGCAGTTTTTCACCAACGGCGGCGAGGCCGCCGACATCGCCGCCGTCGAGCGCGCGCTGGCGCGTGCGCGCGGCCGCGCGCGCATCGCCCTGCGCGTCAGCATCGACGGCGTCGGCGCCGCGCACGACGCGATCCGCGGCGTGCCCGGCGCCTACCGGCGCGCGTTGGCGTTCATCCGCGCCGGCCGGCGGCTGGCCGGGCGCGACAAGCGGCTGCAGCTGGGCGTCAGCTGCACGGTGCTGCGCGACAACGCCGGCGAAGTCCTGGCGCTGGCCGACCACTTCGCGTCGCTGGGGCTTGCGGCGCGCTTCTTCCCCGTGGTCGGCTACGGGCCGCGGCGCCATGATGGCGCAATTGTGGCGGCGCCTTTTCTGCCGCCCGACGTGCTGCCCGACCGCCGCCAGCAGCGGGCCATCGCCCGCGCCCTGCCGGCGCTCGAGCGCCACCCGGGGGTGGAGTACGCCGGCGTCCTGCGGGCGGCGCCCGCGCTGTGGGGCGGCCAGGCGGTGCGCAACATCTGCCTGTCCAACAGCATCGGCATCTACGTCACAGCGACAGGAAGGCTGCAGTTCTGCCCGATCAGCGCCGATACCGTGGGCAGCGTCGCCGCGACGCCGCTGGCAGCGGCGTGGACGGACCTGATGGCGGCGCCGCGCCGGGAAAGCTTCGCGTCGTGCCTTGTACCCTGCACGTGTTACCGGCCCGAGGCCCTGCTGTGAGATGCGCCCGCCGGGGCGCCGCGGCGGGCGCCGGGGGCGGGGCGCCGCGGTGGGGAAGGGGGGCGAGGCCCGTGGACATGGAGCGCCTGAAGAGGTGCATCGTCTGGGGGGCGACCGGCCGGCCCGACGGCCCGCCCGACCTCCTGCACCTGCGCATCACCCTGCGCTGCAACGCCCATTGCCAGATGTGCGCCGTGCACCCCGACCGGCTGACGAAGAACCCCAACCTCGGCGTGGCTGACGGGCGGTCGCAGCTCGACGCGGCCACGGTCCTCGGGCTCCTGGAGGAGGGGCGGCGGCTGGGGGTGGCGCGCGTCACCCTCCAGGGTGGCGAGCCGAGCCTGCACCCCGACTTCGAGGAGCTCCTCGTCGCCGCAGCCAGGGCGGGCTTTGACGTCAAGACGTTCACCAACGGCAGCGCCGATGCCGACGCTTTTGCCCGCGCGGCGGCCCAGCTCCGGCCGGGCCGCCGCCTGACGGTGAACCTGAGCGTGGACGGCCTCTACGAGATGAACGACCGCATCCGCGGCCTTGACGGCCTGTTCGCGCGCGCCGACCGCCTGGCACGCCGCCTCCATGCCCTGGGGGAGAAGCACCCGGACCGCGTCGACGCCTACGTTTACACGGTGGTCATGCGCGACAACGCCGGCGCCCTGTTCGACATCGCCACGCACTTCTATGAGGTCGGGCTGCCGAGCGTGTTCCACCCGGTGCACGTTTACGGCCCCGAGCTGGTCGACGGCCGGCTCATGCCCCGGCAGTACCTGCCGGCGACGCTGGTGCCGGCGCCGGCGCAGCGCCGCCGCCTCGAGCGCTACCTGGAGGTGCTGGAGTGGCACCCCGGGGTCGGGAGCTGCGCCGGGCTGCGCTTTCTGGGCGAGATATACCGCGGGCCGCAGCGCAAGGCGTGCATCGTGGCCAGCGTCGGCGTCTTCGTCAACGCGGATGGCACCTACGTCGGCTGCCCGAACTTCTTGCCGCGCGTGGCGCGATTGGGGGAGGCGACCCTGGCCGAGGTGTGGTACGAACGGATGGCCGAGGCGCGGGCGGTGACATTCCTCAATTGTCACGTCCCCTGCGTCGGCAGCTACTGCGTGCACCAGGCGCTACCGGGGGTGGATGGTTGATGCCTGCGGAGCCGGAACCTGGGCCGGAGCCGGAACCTGGGCCGGTGCGCCCGTACGGCGGCGATGTGCGCTTCTTCGACCACGGCCGGCGCGGCGTGCTGGCCGTGAATCCGGTGACGCCGGGGTGGGCGGTGGTGAACGCCGCGGCGGTGCGGCTGATCGCGATGTGCGACGGCCGCGCGGATGCGCGCGCCGTCGCGCGGCGCTTCGCGACCCAGGGCGGCGTCCCGCCCGCCCGGGCCAGGGCCGCGGTCGCCGCGCTGGGCAAGGCCGGGGTGCTCGCGCGGGCTGCGGGCGCCGCGGGCGCCCTTGACCCCGTGGCGCCCAACGCCCCGCTCGTGCACGGGGCCTTCCTGGAGCTCACCCTGGCCTGCAACCTGCGCTGCCGCACGTGCAGCGCCGCCGCCGGGGTCGCGCGCGGCGCCGAGCTCGGCGAGGCGGAGCTGCGAGGCCTTGCGGCCGAGCTCTCTTCCCTGGGGGGCCGCCTGCTGACGTTGAGCGGGGGCGAGCCGCTCTTGAGCCCGCACCTCTTCGCCGTGCTGGACGAGTGCCAGCGCCGCGGCCTCAAGGCGGCCATGTTCACCAACGGCGCGCTGGTGACCCCCGCCCTGGCGCGACGCATCGCCCGCCGCGACGTGCACGTGCGGGTGAGCGTGGACGCGCCGGCGGCGTCGGCCCACGACGCCAACCGCGGGCGCGGCTCGTTCGCCGCCGCGCTGCGCGCCGTGTGCCTGCTGCAGGCGGCCGGACACCACGACCTCGCCCTGTCGTTCACCCCCACCGGCCGCACGGCGGCGGCCTTCCCCGACATGGTCGAGCTGTGCCTGGCGCTGGGGGTGTCCATCCTGCACGTGTCGTTTTTCGAGCCGGTGGGGCGGGCGAAGGCCGACCCGCGCCTCGACCTCACCCCCGCGCAGCGGCGCCGCCTGCTGGTGGCGGCCAACGTCGCGCGCTGGACCCACCCGGCCGTGGCCATCGCCGGCATCCTCGACGCCGCCGACAGGCTCGCCGAGCCACCGGAGCGGCGCTTCGGCTGCTCCCTGGGCAAGACGCTCAAGGTCACCCCGTCGGGGGACATATACCCGTGCGCGGTGCTGTGCGAGACGCTGGGCCCGTCGCGCTTCCGCATCGGCCGCGTGGGCGCGGGCGGTCTTGGCGCCGCGCTCCAGGGCGACGCCATGAACCGCCTGCGGGAGGTGAACTGGCGGCGCTGGCGGCCGGGCGGCCCGTGCGCCGGCTGCACGTGGGCCTTCTGGTGCCGCGGCGGGTGCATGGCGCGGGCGTACATCGCCGGCGGCGCCCTCGACGCCCGCTGGGAATACTGCGCGGCCGTCGACGCCGCGTTCCGCGAGGCGGCGCTGCGGCTGGCGGGCGGGGGCGGAGGGGGGCGCGCGTCGTGAGCGGGCCGCCGCCGCCGGACAGCACGGCCCTGGCCCCGGACGCGCTCTCTACCGCCCTCGCGGCTGGGATGCCCATCGTTCACGAGTTCAGCATCCTCGGGCGGCGGTACGTGGCGCGAACGGACCTGCCCGCGGCCGTGCCGCCGCTTCTGCATCGTCTGGCGGGCTTTCTCGCCGCCGGGGCGCCGGCGGCGGGGGCGGCAGCGGCGCCGGCGGCGGGGGCGCCAGCGGCGGGGGCGCGGCGCACGTACCTGCTGTGCTCCCGTGACGCGTACCGCGCCGCCCTGGCGTCGACCGGGCCCGGGCCCGACCCTGGGCCCGGTCCCGGCGCCGGTGACGCCTTCCTCGTCAACGGCGGGCGGGCGCTGGGGTTCTTGGACCTGGGGCTTGCCATATACTACGGCGAGGGCACGCTGCTCCTCGATGTCATGGCCGACGCGCGCGAGGCGGTCTTCCTGCACGCGGCCGCGGTGGGATACGGGGCGTCCGGGGCGCTCTTGGCCGGGGAAGGCGGGTCGGGGAAGAGCGGCCTGGCCCTGGAGTTTCTGGCCCGGGGGTGGCGCGTGCTGTCCGACGACTTCTGCCCGCTGGCGGTGGGCTCCCTGGAGGCGCTCCCGTTCCCGCGCGGCGTGTGCGTCAAGGGCCGGCCCGGCCGGGCGCCGCGCCTCTCGGCCCACATGCGCGAGGCCCTGCCCGGCGTGGCGGCCGCGCTCGCCGGGCCGCCGGACATCACCGGACCGGGGGTCAGGCTGTGGTTCTGCCCCGTCCTTGCCGGACGCCCGCTGGCGCCCCTGCGCCCGCTGGCGGCGTTCATCCTCAACCGGCGGCCGGGCCGGGTGCGACTGGTGCGATTGGACGCCGCTGAGCTTGGCCGGCGGCTGGGCCGCCTGATGCTGGGCCCACGCCCGGCGCCGCGCGGGGTGACCCGCCGCCTCGCGCGGCAGGTCGCCGGGTACGAGCTGAACTACTATGGTGCCGCGGCGGCGGCCGACGCCATCGCCGGCGCCCTGGACGCGACGGTTGAGGATGCCGCCAGGCATGCCGCCGGGGGAGGGACTGCAGGTGCGCTTTGAACTCAGACCACTGGCGGTGACCGACGTCGCGCCGCTGGCGCACCTCGCGGCCGGCGAGGGCTGGGCCAGTGAGCCGGCCATGTTCCGCGACTACCTGCGTTTGCACCCCGGTGGCTGCCACGCGGCGGTCGTGGATGGGGTGACCATCGGCGGCGTGACCACGATCGTCTTCGGGACCGTCGGCTGGGTCGGCAACCTGCTCGTCTCGCCGGAGCATCGCGGCTGCGGCGTGGGGAGCGCCCTCCTGCGGCGCGCCGCCGAGACCCTGGAGCGCCGCGGCGTCGAAACGGTGTACCTGGAGGCCGTGCCCCAGGCGCAGCGGCTTTACCTGCGGGCGGACTTCACGCCCCGCCAAGAGGTGCTCAAGATGGAGCGCCGCCCGCAGGCCCAGGGCGAGGCTGGTCCGGCCGGCGATCCCGACACGGCGGCAGAGGCCGTCAGCGTCGGCCCCGACGCCGGGGACGCCTACGCCGGCGTCGCCGCGGTGGACCGTGCCGGCTGGGGCGTAGACCGCGGCATCGTCCTGGGCGGCATGTACCGCGACCGGCGCGCGCTGGTCGCCATGCGCGGGCGCGCCGGCCCCTCCCGGCGTGGCGACGCGTGCGCCGGCTTCATCATGGCCGCCCCGGCCCGCGGCGCTGTGTGCCTGGGGCCGTGGGGGGTCGCCCGTCACGCCGGCGCCCCCAACGTCGCGGCGGGCGAGGCCCTCCTGGCCGCCCTCATGGCCGACTTCGCCGGCCAGCCGGTGGTTTGCGAGTCCCCGACCGCCGGTGCCGGCCCGCGCCTCCTCGAGCGCTGGGGCTTCCTCACCGTGCGCACCAACCTGATCATGGGCCGCGGCCCGGGCGCCGGTGAGGACTTCAGCCTGGTGTACGCCCTGGCCAGCGCGGGGGACATGGGCTAGCGCCGCGTGGCGGCCGCGATGCCGGCGGCCACGCTGGCGGCGTCGCCGTCGGCGGGGAAGGCCCCGCTGGCTATCAATGGCACAGAGACATATTTGCCGGCTAAGCATTGACATGGGTCTCAGTAGTGTTCTATACTATGTTCGAAAAGGTGGGCCAGCCGCCCATGGTGGCGCGCCCGCCCTACCCCGCTCGCCGTGCCGCCTGATCAGGGGGTGCCTGCGGACACACGCCGGCGCTGCAGGCTTCGCCCGACGCGGGGCATTGGGCGGGGCGGGAGAACCTACTGGGGGGAGGTGTGACGGATGGCGATGAGGGACAAGGCCAAGGCGCCCGCCACGGGATGCAAGTCGGCCCCCAAGGTTTCCACGGCGAAGGCGAAGCCCAAGGCGAAGCGGGGCAAGGTCGAGGTCATGCGGTCAGCCCTCTCCTGCTAGCGGGGCTCCGCTCGGGTGTCACCGCGGGTCAAGAGCATAAAGCTGAGCCGGGACGCCTCCGTCCCGGCTCGGCTTCTGTCAAGGCGCCGCCTCAGCGCTCGAACGTGGCGCAGCTGGTGTCCGGGCACTGGCTGGCGTCCCGGCCGGCCACCTCGATGGCCTCGGCGTGGCACTGGTTGCCCGTCGCCCAGTACTTGCAGTCGTCGACCGAGCAGGTGATGCCGGGTTTCAGCTGCTGTCCGGACTTGAACATCTCGACGGCCATGCCGCCCCAGTTAACGTTGTCCGCCGCGCTGACCATGCTGCTGAGTCCCTCGCGCAGGGCGAACGTGTGGCACTCGGTCTCCTCGGGCTTAATTGTCTTGGTGCCCTTCTCGTCGCGGACGTCGATGGCCGCCGCGCCGCAGCGGTCGCCCGGCGCCCAGTGCACGCAGGGACTGGCGACGCACTTGACGGTGGTCTCGTTGCCTTCCTCAGCCTCGTTCTTGCCGTTCTCCTTCTCGGCCGTTCCCATCCTTCCGCCCCCCACGGTCTTGCGCCCGCGCGAGGTGGCCGCGGGCTTTGGAACTATTGTCCCCGGCGCGGGGCGGGTCGATGCGCGGCGGGTCGATGCGCGGCGGGGAAGCGCCGTTCTTCTCAGCGCCGCTTCTTGACCCGCGGCGCGACGACCGACCGCAGGCGGCGGCGCAGCGAGTAGACGCCGCTGCGCATCAGGCGGCGGGCGAGGGTCGGGGCGCGGCCGGGCTCGAAGCGCTCGCGGTGCACGATGTCGTCCAGCTCAAACCGTGGCGTCGCCGCGGGCGCCTCGTCGGGGAAGCCGAGGGTGATCAGGCCGACGACATCAAGACTGGCGGGGATGCCCAGGGTCGCGCGCACGCGGTCCTTATAGAACGCCCCGATCCAGCACGTGCCCAGTCCCAGGGCGTGGGCGGCGAGCATGATGTTGGCCCCGGCCAGCGAGCAGTCGATGCGGTGCCAGCGGCTCGCCGCCGGGTTCCCCAGGATGGCGATTACGACCGGGGCGTGCTCCACGTGCTTGAAGCGCAGGATGAATAAGCGCGCGTGCTTCCCAAGCTCCCGGCGCAGCCCCGCGTCGGTCACGACCACGAACTGCCACGGCTGCAGGTTGGCGGCGCTGGGGGCCCAGTGGGCCGCGTCCAGCACCTGCCGCAAGAGATCCTCGGGCACCGGGTCCGGCTTGTACAGGCGGATGCTGCGGCGCGCCCGGATCGCCTCCAGGACGGGGTTTTCCGGGGCCATGCCCATTCCGCCCTCCTTCTCCGCCCCGCTCACGGCCTCGCCTCCTCGCTGCGGATGCTATAGCGGATACCATGGCGCATGCCATGATCCTACTGTGCCACAATCGCGCCAAGGGCACATATACCACAGCGAGTCCCCGGCACCTGCTTGCACTGCGGGGCATGCGCGCACATGCGGTTGGCGTCCTGGCCACGCTGGTCGCGTTGGCGCTGGTGGTGGCACTGGTCGGCAGTATCGCGTGCAGCGCTGATCGGCCCGGCGGTGGCCGCGGCCCCGCCCGCGCAGCGCCTGCGCCTCGAGGCGGCGGGCGCCACCATCGCCGAGGTGCCGCGCGGGCACATCGCCTGCGCGGGACGGAGTTCAACTCCGCCAATGGCGAGCCGGCGATAGACGCGTCCCTGCGCGCCAACTACGGCGACCGCGCCGGCTACTACCTGGTCAAGCTCGACCCCGCGGCCAAGGCGAACGTCGCTCGCTGGCGCGAGGTGTACTGGGTCGGGGCGTACCCCCCGGCCTACCGCCTGGCGCCCGGCCTGCTCAATGCCAATGAGGGCGACTTCGCCGTCGAGTTCGCCCCCGGCGCGGCGGATGTCGCCGCCCTCCAGGCCCTCGGCCTTGAGGTCAGGAGCAGCGGCCCCGCGCGCGCCGCGTCGTCCACGGCGCTGCGGGCCTGTTGAAGGCCGCGGCGGCCCTCGACGACGTCGTGTGGATCGAAACCTTCGACGTGCCGCAGCTCTATAACATGATGGGCGATTACGGCGGCCAGATCCAGACCCTGCTTGAGGGCCGCGGCTACACGGTCCGCGCCTACGGCTCATCGGGGGTACGCCAACGTCATTGCCAACCTCGACGTGCACCAGGTCGTGGTCCTGCACGACGTGGACAGCACGACGGGCTTTGACGACCTCCTGAGCGCCTGCAACACCTACGGTCGCGGCATCGTGCCGGGCGCCACCCGTCTGGGCCGCCAAGAACATCTTCGTGAACGCCGTCGAGTGGTGCCGCCGCGCCGCGCCGCCCGACCCGGCGACGCAGATGCACGTGCAGTCGATCACCATGGCCCTCGTCTCCAGCAAGACCAACACCTACGCCACGGCCACGCCGCTCATCGTTGACGGCAACGGCACCCCCGTGTCCGGGGCATCGGTCTCCGGCCAGTGGAGCGGGCCACCAGCGATAGCGACACCGGCACGACCGGCGCCGACGGCAAGGTGACGGTCCGCTCCGACAACGTGAGGAAGCCGCCGGCTGGCACGACGTGGACGTTCACCGTCACCAACGTGACCAAGACCGGCATGACCTGGATCCCCGGCCCCAACGACAGCAACAGCATAACGAAGTAGCGGCGTTGGTCGCGACGGCCAGGGCTGACTTCGGCCGTCCCGACGCACAGGGCCCCGCGCCCAAAGCGGGGCCCTGTCTTGTTCTGGCCTGCCCGGTCCTCGTCACGATCAGGCCACCCAGCACTTGCCCTTCTCGCCGGTGGCCTCCAGGAGCCACACCGTGCCCTTCTTGGAGGGACAGGAGAGATACCAGCGGGACTTGTCCGTCTCCCAGGAGGGGGCGCCCAGGCTGCACATGAACACATACGGCCTCAAGAGCTCCTTCAGGGCCCCGCACATCCGCGGGCCGGTCCAACCCTCCCAGACGAACTCCTGGCCCAGCTTGTACGAGCATCGGCCGCGCTTTTCAACCATGCGGATGCGCACTGGAGAGAACTCCCCGCGGTCCATCCCGATCCCTCCCCGCCGTGCCAGGCTGCGACCCCACGCCCCATCAACCTGCGTGCATCCGCACCCCATCAGGCTACGCGTATTCGCGGTTGGCCAAGTATCGCTGCCTGAGCCAGCCCATCATGCGGCGGAGGTGCTTGTCCTCGTTGGCTATGAAGTCGTGCAGCCGCCGGCAGGACTCAAACTCAAGGCAGGCCGCGCAGTTGGGGATGTTGGCCTCCAGGGCGCACTTCCGGATCTGGCACTTGCCGCAGTAGGCGGCGATGAAGTCCTTGTTCTCCCGGCTGCAGCCAAGGCAGACCCACTCCTCCGGCTTGAAGGCGCCGTCCCAGAGCTTGGCGGCCATCGCCTTCAGGCGGCTCTCGTCGCCCGTGACGGTGGCCTGGTACGCCCCACACCGCGCACAGTCGATGCCGCAGAAACCGATCATCCCCCAATCCCCCCTCCCTCGAGGCTGTCCGCCGACACCCTGCCGCCCGTCCGCACTCTGCTATCTGCCGCCACTCTGCTGTCCGCCTCTACTCTGAGCGCCCCTCCGCCTTCGGGGCCCGGCGCGAGGAGGAGCGCCGACAGGTTCCGCGGCGCCACGTCTTCAAGGCCCGGCAGGCCAAGCGCGTCGGACTTCTCCTCCACAGCGCGCCACAGCGGACCGCTCCCGTCAGCGCCCGCCAGCAGCGCGGCCGTCTCCTCCAGGGTGAAGGCCGGCTCAAGGTCTTCGTAGCGCAGAAGCCCCCTGTTCAGGGGGCAGGCGCGCTGACAGATGAGACAGCCGATGATGGCGTTGTGAGCCGAGGCGGGAAGCCAGTCCGGCCACGGGACATGGTGCTCGTTCATGAAGGTCAGGCAGCGCTCGGTGTGCAGCAGGAAGCGGTCATGCCCAATGGCGCCGGCCGGGCACGCCCGGGAGCAGGCGTCGCACCCCGCGCACTCGGGGCACATCAGGGCAGGGCTTGAAGCCGCGGCCCCTCCGGGCGTCCCTTTTAGGGGATCGGCGGCCCCTGACACCAGGTCGGCCTCGGTGACGAAGCAAACAAGCTGATGATAGCTGCCGAAACCGGGGGCGTAGGTGATGTTGTTCCGGCCGTAGGCCGCCAGGCCAAGCCTGGCCGCGATGTTCTTGAGAGGCGCCCACAGCGTGCGGAGGCCATACCCTCCCCTCAGCGGACCGGCAAGGATCTCGCCCCTTATGACTTCGGGCACCTCACTGTAGCTGGCGTAAGTGGGGGGGACGACGGCCTGAAACGGCCCGCCGCCAAGGTGAAACGTCAGCCGATGGGCCGGCCGGGGCACCGCGAGGACGATCACCGACGTCACCCGCGGCAGCTCCACGTCCTCAGGGTATGAAAACGCCTCGGCGAGGACGGTCCTGTAGAAGCCCGGTTCGAACTCGCCGGCGCGGTTCCGACCCTCGATCTCCGCGCGCGCGAGGTCGAGGATGGCCGGCCGGCTGAAGGCGATAGGGTACCCCTGCTCCCGGGCCCAACGCACGAGGGCCTCTCGCAACGGGTTCACGGCGCCCCTCCTCTCGGACCGCCGGTGCCCAGCACCCCGTGACTGTGCGGGAAGCGGCGGGTGCCGGTAGCTGCCAGTGTGTAACCGGTCATTTGACTTTATGACCGTTACAGGTTATACTCTACTACGAGGACAGCCAATGTGTCAATGGAAGATTAAGGGGGGGGGGGGGGGGGGGGTGGGGGGGGGGGGGGGTGCGGGCGTGGAC
>Ga0315295_10000090_pt1 | contig 75207 bp, 69 predicted proteins | sample YL17G14_0_MG_FD_204453 | JGI IMG/M metagenome (GOLD analysis project Ga0315295, IMG submission 204453) | Sediment microbial communities from Yellowstone Lake, YNP, Wyoming, USA - YL17G14_0 | ecosystem: Environmental > Aquatic > Freshwater > Lake > Sediment | place: USA: Wyoming | collected... | reverse complement strand
TGAGGGCCTGCCTGGCATACGCGGGCTGGACTCCGGTCGAGCGCGTGGTGACCTGGAGCGGTTCCGCCCAGGCCAGACGCTTGATGTAGGGCAGGCGGTCTTTCCAGTGGTCGGGCGCATCCGCGGCAATGACGGCACTGGTCCTCTTCCCGGTGGGGATATCCACCTCCGCCCTCATGTTGCGGATGGCTTTGGTGGCCTCTATCAGGGCGATCATCTCCGCCTCTGCCGCCTGATCCAGAGGGTAGCTGCCGGTCGCAGGGTAGCTCGATACGATCAGACTCCCCGCCGGCCCCTCGGCCCTGCCGGGCAGGTGGCGCCATAGCTCCTCCGTTACGAACGGGGCGAAGGGATGGAGCAGGGCCAGCGAATCCTTGAGCACTGTCCATAGGACCGCCTTGGTCTCTTCGGCCAGTGCCGGGACGGCCAGGTCCTGTTTGGATATCTCGATGTACCAGTCGCAGAACTCGTTCCAGATGAAGTCAGTTAGGAACGAGATCGCTTCGCCGGGCTCGAGACGTTCTAAAGCGTCCCGGACCGCCTCGATGGTCCTTTCCAGCCGCGATAGGATCCACCGGCCAGAAGCGGTCTTGGGCTCTACCTTCACCGATGGCGGCGTCCAGCCTTCCAGGTTGAGGAGGCAGTACCGGGTGGCGTTCCACAGCTTGTTGCAGAAGTTCCGCGCGCCCTCCACTTTCTCGTCGTACAGGCGCATGTCGTTCCCCATGGCCGTCCCGGTGGTCAGAGCGATGCGGAGAGCGTCGGCCCCGAACTTGGCCACGACGCCCAGGGGATCGATGCCGTTGCCCAGGCTCCTGGACATCTTCCGTCCCAGGGCGTCCCTCACCATCCCGTGAATGACCGCGTGATGGAACGGCTCCTCGCCCATGAACTCCATGGACAGGAAGATCATCCTGGCCACCCAGAAGAAGATGATGTCATAGCCCGTCACCAGCACGTCGGTGGGGAAGAAGTACTCCACGTCAGGGGTCTTCTCAGGCCAGCCGAGCGTGGAGAATGGCCAGAGCCCCGACGAGAACCAGGTGTCGAGCACGTCCTCGTCCTGCTTGACCAGGCCGCTGCAGCGCGGGCACCTTTCCGGCGCCTCGCGGGCTACGATGATCTCCCCGCAGTCCTGGCAGTACCAGGCCGGGATCCTGTGGCCCCACCATAGCTGCCTGGAGATACACCAGTCGTGCACGTTCTCCATCCAGTTCTCGTAGACCTTGGTGAACCTCTCCGGCACGAATCTGACCTTGCCCTCGCGCACGACACGGAGAGCCGGTTCAGCCAACGGTTTCATCTTCACGAACCACTGCTCCGAGATGAGCGGCTCGACCACGGATTCGCAGCGGCTGCACCGCCCTACCGCCAGCTTGTAGGGTTCGGTCTTCGTGAGGTAGCCCTGCTCCTCCAGGTCCTTTAGGAGGGCCTGCCTGCACTCGTACCTGTCCATGCCCCGGTACCTGCCTGCCGCCTCCGTCATCTTGCCGTGAGTGTCGATGACGCTCACGAACATGAGGTTGTGGGCCCTGCCGATCTCGAAGTCGTCGGGGTCGTGGGCGGGGGTTACCTTCACCGCACCGGTCCCGAAAGCCGGGTCCACGTGGTCGTCCTCGATGATCGGCAGCCTCCTGCCGATCACGGGGAGAATGGCGTGCTTGCCTACGAGGTGGCCATACCTCTTGTCCTTGGGGCTGACCGCCACCGCAGTGTCGCCCAGCATGGTCTCGGGCCTGGTGGTCGCTACCTGGATGAACTGGTCCGTCCCCTCCAGTGGGTACCGGATATACCACAGAGAGCCGTCCGTCTCCTCGTGCTCCACCTCGATGTCGGAGATAACCGTGTGGCACCCCGGGCAGAAGTTCACCATGTAGTTGCCTTTGTAGATGAGGCCTCTCTCGTAAAGGCGGACGAAGACCTCGGTGACTGCCTTTGAGCAGCCCTCATCCATGGTGAACCTCTCGCGGGACCAGTCGCAGGAGGCGCCCAAAGTCCTCATCTGGTCGTTGATTATGTGCCCGTACTTCTCTTTCCAAGCCCAGGCCCGCCCCATGAACTTATCGCGCCCCAGTTCCCACCGGGACGTACCTTCCTGGGTCAACATCTGCTCGATTTTAGCGTGCGTAGCGATGGACGCGTGGTCGGAACCGGGCAGGTACAGCGTCTCGCGTCCCAACATCCTGCTGTGCCGGACGATGATGTCCTGGATGGTCTGGTCGAGCGCGTGGCCGATGTGGAGTGATCCCGTGACGTTGGGAGGCGGGATCACCAGGCAGAAACGCGGCTTTCCAGGCTTGACATGAGCCTTGAACAGCCCGTTTTCCTCCCAGTACCGGTACCACTTCTCCTCGAACATCTTGGGTTCGTAGGCCTTGGCCAGGGGTTCTTTCACGTTCATCACCCTCATTTCCATAAAAGGTATGGCCCCCTCGCCACAAGGGCGAAGGGGCCTTATTCGCGGTACCACCTTGTTTCCGGACGCCTTCTTCGGGTATCCCTTTCGGGACGCCGCAGCGCCCGGCGCTTTTGGCCTTAACGCGGCTTCACGCAGAAGCGTTTCCGCCTCCGTCCTCGATGGCGACCTTCGGCGGGTTCTTCCCGCGGGACTTGCACCTCAAAGGCCCCGCTCTCTCACGGGAGATTCCCCGCTTACTCCTCCCTCTCACCGGATTTGCCAGTTGGTTTCATATATTATACCCTGCTCAACCGAGGACGTAAAGGAAAGACAAGGTATGCAGAGGTTCCGCAAAGTCGGTGGTTCTCGGGTCGGGCTTAGACCGTCACCGCCGCCACCGGTGTGCCATGTCCGTGCGACTTAGAACAGCATCGGTGCAAGATGCATCAGCGAAAGGGAAGTCCGGTGCGTCTCGTGCCCTCACCGATGCGAAAAGCACCGGTAGATTGGAGATGGAACTCGCTTTCGGGTTCCAGTGCTGCAAAACGCATCAGTCGAAGAAGGATCTGGGCCGGTTTGAGGTTCTATTGCTGCAGAATCCATCACTGGGTCGACGGATCGTCGGGTTTCCAGATCCTACCGATGCGAAATGCAGCGATGGAGGGGCTTCCAGCACAGTTGCAGTACTCTGCTGGTGTAAAAAGCAGCAGTGCACGCACGGTCAGGAGGGCATGATTCTCTCAACAGGTGACGACCGCCCCAACCTTTGAGCGCCGCGACCGTTATTGCTCTGCCACGTATTGCCCCAGCCCGAACGTGCTGCCCTTGCCGACGTTGACGATAGACCCGTACAGCAGGAGCGGGAGGTAGTCTGAGAGATCCCCGCTGTACCTCATCCTGCCCGTGAAGCCGCTGAAGTCCATGGAGGTCTTGGTCCTGCCGGAGTACCGCTCCCAGTCCACCCAGCGGATGCTGATCGCTTCACCGGAGACTGCTTGCGCTCGCGCAATGAGCCCTTTGAAGTCCAGGTCGATGGGCTTCTGCTGGTAGAAGTAGGAGAGCGTTGAGAGCCGCCTCAGGAGATTCCTCACCAACACGTGAAACTCGGGCAGCTGCACGAAGCTACCCTGGTGCTTCAAGCGGGTGATGCTGAGGAAGTCAATGCTGACCACGTCGTCTCTCATGCGGTCCGCGGACTTCTCGATATCCTCTCCGGTCACCACGAGATGGTCGGTGTTAGTGAACAGGTTCTTCCGACCGTCGTATACCGCCAGGGTGCTACCTGTAAACGGGTCGAGGGAGAAGACTGATTCAAGGTCGGCCCGCGCGCGCTTCCCGTTGTGCCATAGCCCAAACCCGCCTTCTCCGAGTGCCTTGAAAGTCACGATGGGCAGTCCCGCTACTGTGGAGGACGGCACGTGAGCGAGCTCGACGACAGGTTCCTTGAACTCGCGCGGATGTACCCTCAGTCAGCGCAGGAAGTGCTCGGCGATGGCCTGGTTTCCATCGCGTTCTTCGGCTCTGTGGTGCGGCGGCAGCGTAGACCTACTTCTGACGTTGACCTTCTTTGCGGAACCGCTCGGGCTCCATCTTGGCTTGCCTCTCGATTATCGCCTCTTTCTCCCCGGCAGGCACGGTCGCGTTGGTCACCGCGGCGATGGCCAGGATGACGAACACGTTCGTCACCCACCGCGTAACGGAGAAGGCGGCGCCGAGCGACGTGGTCTCGAAGAGGAACATGGGTACCTTGAGCGTCGACCAGGCACCCAGGAACACCGACACATTGAAGAACGACGCTCCTTTCCTCAGCATCATCGAGGCAATAGGAAACGCGGCGTACAGCGGTCCTGCCGCGAGCGATCCGAGCAGGATGGCGAGGAGGCCGCCGACGAACATCGACCTCTCACCCATGTACTTGACCACGGTTTCGCGCGGCACATATACGTCCGCAAGCCCCATGAGGACGAAGATGGCGGGGATGATCGAAACCATCTCCGTGACGTTGCCGGCCATGTTGTGGAGGATGGTACCTCTCTTGTCCGGGAACGCGCCCCCCAGCGCTAAGGCGAGAACCAGCATGAGAACTGCGAAGCAGTATCTCCTGACGAGCTTCATCTCACGACCACCCCTATCACCCAAGCCACCAGGAACGAAGCCACGTAGGCGAGCCCATTGCGGGTGAACGCGGCTCGCTTGCCGAAGTAGCGGATCTCGACCGGCATAGTCACGACTCCGACCATCATGAGTGTGGAAACCAGGACGGCGATCTGGGGAATGCCGGCGCCCAGCGCGACCAGGGACTTTGCTAGGGGAAACGCTATGAATCCGGGGATCAGCGTGACCGCCCCGATAGCTGAAGTGAGCAACATGCCCCCGAACCCCGTATTGCGGCCCACAACGCGCGTGATCATGGCCGGGGTGAGGAAAGCCAGCATGATACTGATGAGAAGGATGATCCCGACGAATTGCGGCAGTATGCTCTCGAGACTCATCCAGGCCTTCCCGAGTGCTAGCTTGGTCTTCTTCCGGTCCCTGGCAGCGGAGACACACAAGAGGACGGTTGTCAGCCCCCAAGCTGCGGTATTGAATGACACTGGCAGCTGCTCCCTCCCATGGTGGGGAATCGAAGCTCGAAATGACCGCTCCCCCAGTTGCTGGGGGAGCGGTCCTGGGGTCGCCTGATTGCTCTTAGCCCTTGTCGCACTCGGTGTCGTGCTTCTCAGCAGCCCCACCGAGTTCCGCGAGCTGCTTCTCCAGGTGCTCCAGCCTATCTTTCATGAAAGACACGTGTCTCGCCAGAACTTGGATTCGCTCGTCCTTCGACATCCCGTGTTCGCCCGGGCAACATCCGGAGGCCTCGCCGTGTTCAGGAGCAGCGGCGCCATGACCGTGCGGGCGGCCGCAGGAGTCATGCCTGGGATGGTGACCGTGTTCGAAACCCGCGTGGTGACAACCGTGCATAGAGTATTCGCCCCCGTGACGCCTGTAACCATGTCCCTCGTGACAGCAGTACATTCCCATCGATCCTCCTTTCAGGTTTCCTCGTCGTGAATCACAGCCCGAGCCTCCCGAAGCGTTCAACGAACGACTTCAGGGTCGCGATATTCAGGTTGATCGTCTCCGCCCAGGCCTTCACAAGCTCCTTGCCCTCCGGAGTGACTTCATAGAATCGCCTGGCGGGGCCGCTTCCCGAGGTATCCCACTCCGAGCGGATCATCCCCTGTTCCTCCAGGCGCCTCAGGTTTCTGTAGACCATCCCCGGGTCTTGGTTATCCCCAAAGCCAAAGTCCCGCAGGCGCGAAATGAGGTCGTAGCCATGTGATGGCTTCTCAAGGAGCAGAAGGAGTAGGCAGGGCTCAATAAAGCGCTCCATTCTCGAATCCATGCAGCTGCAGTATCCGTGGCCGTGGCTCATCCGGTGAGCCTGCTCCTCGCCGCACAAGGCCATCACCTCCATATATGCTTGGAGCATATATATGATAGGCTTTCGGCGACCGGCCTGTCAAGTATCACGCGATCGTTCACCAAGAAGCTTGACGGGGACAAGGCACAGAGCCGACTTTAGCTCCACCCCCTCAAAAATCCGGCTCGAAGTCCGAATGGATCTTAAGGGGGGACAGCGTGAGGATCCTACCGACGCAGCTCGTGCAACCTGGGATGCGCCTCGGCCGCTCGGTCTTTGACCCGAGCGGGCGCCTTGTTATTGCGGCAGGCATCACCCTCCAGCGGAGGCTCCTGGAACTCCTGATACGCCAGGGATACACGGCCCTCTACATAGCCGACGCTTTCGGCGACGTGGATCTCCCAGAGCTCGTGAGCCTGGAGACCAGGCAGGAGGTAACTCGCTGCATCATGGACTTCATGCGGGAAGAGGCCATGACCGCCCAGAGGCTGTCGCTCAACGCGCCTTTCGAGAGAGGCGCGCGGCCCGGCCAGGTCGCGATCGCGAGGCACCGCCACGAGATGGCGCTCAGAATAGTCAGGGCCGCCGATCTCCTTGTCAACGACGTGATGTCAAGGTCCGAAGTCCTTATCGGGCTTGTGGACATCAAGTCCCTCCACGACTACAGCTTCGCCCACTCCGTCCAGGTGGCACTGAACTGCGTGGTCGTAGCGAAGATGCTAGGCTACAACACTGCCGAACTCAAGGAACTGGGTGCCGGGGCGCTTCTCCACGACATCGGCAAGACGGCCGTGCCATCCCACATATGGGGCAAAGAGAGCGACCTGACCCTGGAGGAGTTCGAGCGCGTGCAGACTCATCCCGAGGCGGGCTTCGAGATCCTGAGGAACACGGAACTGGGTCTCCTCCCGGCCCACGTCGCATTCCAGCACCACGAGCGCTGGGACGGAACCGGCTACCCGCGCGGTCTCCGGGACAGGGAGATACTGAAGTACGCCCGTGTATGTGCGATTTGCGACGTGTTCGACTCGATGACCTCCGATCGGCCTTACAAGGTGGCGGCCCATCCATATGAAGGGCTGGCCTTCGTTGCCGAGAACTCGGGCATCCTCTTTGATCCTGAAGTCGTCGAGGCTTTTAGCAGGGTCGTCGCGCCTTTCCCCGTGGCGACCGGCGTGAAGCTGTCGACCGGGGAAGTGGCGATAGTAAAGAAGCTGAACCCGCACTCACTGGACAGACCGGTCGTGGTCGCCATAAAGGACCCCGACGGCCGGTTCTACCAGGGGCCACACCTCATAGACCTCCTCAACCAGACTGACATTCAGATTGTCAGCTATGCCGATTGGTACTCGACTCCCCGCGAGAGCGAGATGCTGGTAGCCGCGAGCCTGGCCGGTGACGTCGTCCAGTAACCTCCGCTTCCGGCCGCCTTAGTTATGTAACCTGCGTTTTCCCCGGAGCATAGGATGTCTTAGTCCTTCTCGGGAGGAGACGGTGCAATGGTCGGCAAAGCAACCACCCTGGAGGTCGCGGGGACCAACTGGGCATTCATCCTCTTCCTTATACTCATCCTGCTCGTGTTCGGGTTCGGCGACTGAACGCCTGAAGACACTCTTGATGCCTGAGGCATCCTGAAGCCGGGGGGCACGGCCGCGCCCGCGGAGGCGACCCACGCAACGGGGCCGCCTTTTCATTTCCCCAGGCATGCAGACCGTCCCGAAAGACCCGGACGCGGCCTCCCTTTGCCGCCGCAGTCGTACCCTGAGCGCCTGGGCCTCCAGTCTAAGATCCTGCGCGATCTTTCCGGAATCGGCCGCGAACCTAGCAGGAACACCCCTCTTCCGCAGAGAATCAGCGAAAGAGTCGTTGCATGCGGGAAAGTGCAAGCATTCACAAAGCCAGAGATGGTTCCCGAACTAAACCAAGCTGTGCCGCCCATTCAAGGCCGGCCGGCGGAGACGTCGGCCTGACTGTGCGCCTTACGAAGCTCTTGTGCCTCGTGTGGATCCGTGGAGACTGAGGTGATACACTTAGTCAAAAGCGCGTTTTAGCAGCACTGCCATTCTCTCATGGAGGAAGGTGAATTCCGTGGCTCTAGGGCCTCCGCCTCAGGACGAGAGATTGTGCCTATTGGAGCAATCTGATCTGCGAGACCTCATAGCGTCACTGATGAAGACCCGTTCAGTCATGGGTCCCGTCTCGAAGGGGAAAGACTACGTCTTCGCCGAGATCAAAGATCAGACGACGATCCTGCCGCCGAAGAAGGCGCTCAACAAGCCGCTCGAGGTGCTCTTCTCGTTCAAGGACGGAGAAATCAGCCATGAGGACGACGCGAGGCCACAGGTTCTCTTCGGGGTGCACGCGTGCGACTTGCACGCGATAACCATCCTGGATACCGTGTTCAGACGAGACTTCCCCGACCCGTATTTCATCAGCAGGAAAGAGAACACCGTAATCGTGGCTTTGAACTGCAACAAGGTCGGCGAGGACTGCTTTTGCCTTTCGATGGGCACAGGGCCGTCCGTCAAGGACCCCAGCGACCTGGTCCTTACACCGGTCGGGAGCGGGTACCTTCTCGAAGCAGGGAGCCAGAAAGGCGCAAAGATACTGGCTGACCTCCGATTCGAGCCCGCGTCCAGGGATGTTCTCCTGGATAAGTCGAACGTACTGGAAGAAGCCAGGCGCCATTTCAAGAAGCACGTAGACACCCAGGGCATCCGCGCGGTCATGGAGCAGAGCTTCAGGCATCCCGTCTGGGACGAGCTGATGAAAGACTGCCTCGGATGCGGCTCCTGCACTACAGTCTGCCCGACCTGCTTCTGCTACAACGTTGTCGACAGGCTGGACCTCTCGCTCAAGTCCGGGCGACGGGAGCGGGAGTGGGACTCCTGCATGCTCCTGGAGTACGCCGAGGCGGCGCTGGGCGCCAACTTCCGGAAGGACCGCGACGCCAGGATCAAGCAGCGCATGTACCATAAGCTGGCGTACTACGAGCCCCAGTTCGGCACACTCGGCTGCGTCGGTTGCGGGAGATGCATCTCCACCTGCCTGAAGAAGATCGACATAACCGACGTCGCCGCCAGACTGCGAGGTGATTGACGTGAGTGTAACGGAGAAGATGATATACACGCCTGAGCCCTGCGTCATCACGCAGGTGATCCCCCAGACCTACGACACCAGGACGTACGTGATGGAGTTCGAGGAGGGGGCCAGGAACTCTTCGTTCGGGTTCTACTTCGGCCAGTTCAACATGCTGAGCGTCCTAGGGATCGGTGAGGCTCCCATATCGATCTCGTCGGGGCCGGGTGACGACGGAGTGCTCCATCACACCATCCGCAAGGTGGGCAACGTGACGGCCGCGCTCGACAGGATGAGCGTGGGCGACAAGGTCTACGTAAGAGGACCCTATGGCCACGGTTGGCCCCTGGATGCTATGAAGGGAAGGGACGTCTTGCTAGTGGCGGGCGGCATCGGCCTGGCTCCCCTTCGCGGCGTAGTCAAGGCGATGGTCAGCGACCGCCGAAGGTACAGGAACGTCGAGGTGCTCTACGGAGCGCGCACCCCAAAGGATCTCCTGTTCGCCAGGGAGTTCGACGACTGGAGGTACGAGGTGACCCTGCATCTGTCCGTTGACGCGCTGGACGGGGCAGCTGCAGGCCCCTACACCGTGGGAGTCGTTACCACGCTGTTCTCCAAGATGACCATCACGCCGCAGAATTCCGTGGTGCTCATGTGCGGGCCCGAGGTCATGATGAGGTTCGCCACCAGGGACCTCCTCCAGCGCGGCTTCGCGCCTGAGCAGATCCATGTCTCGCTAGAGCGTCGGATGGAGTGCGGCATGAAGAAGTGCGGCAGGTGCCAGGTAGGGCCGCTGTTCGTCTGCAAGGACGGGCCCGTGTTCCGCTGGGCGGACTTGGCCGCCATTCCCGAACCTGCCCTGGGAGGGAAAGTCCTGTGAGCAATCCCAAGGTGGCAATCTACAAGATGTCGTCCTGCGCCGGCTGCCAGCTCGAGTTCCTGAACCTGGAGCCGGTACTGCTGGACGTCCTGGGCCTGGTCGACCTTTCCTACTTCGTGATGGCACGACGGGAGCACGAGATAGGCCCCTACGACGTCGGCTTCATCGAGGGCGCCATCACCTGCGCCGAGGAGATCGAGAAGCTCAAGAAGGCCAGAGGCGAGTGCAAGACGCTGGTGGCTCTCGGTAGCTGCGCGGCTTTCGGCGGCATCCCGTCCATGAAGAACTGGGTGGCCGAGAGGGTCGTCGAGGAGAGGGTTTACCCGAACGTTTCCTTGCTGAGCTCGGTCAAGGCGCAAAGCGTTGGCGAGTATGTCAAAGTCGATGCGGTGCTCAAGGGATGTCCTGTGAACAGGGACGAGCTCGTGGAGTTCGTCAAGGGCGCGCTCATGGGCATGAAACCGTACTTGCGCCCCCATAGCGTGTGCATGGAGTGCAAGGTCAACGAGAACTCATGCCTGGCGCTCAACAACAAGGAGCCCTGCATGGGTCCGGTAACCAGCGCCGGCTGCAAGGCTCTCTGCCCCGGTCTTGGCAGGACCTGCAACGGATGCCGGGGACCGGCCAACGACGCCAACTCGCCTTCGCTGGCCAAGACGTTCAGCGAAATGGGGCTGCACGCGCGCGACGTGGTCCGCAAGTTCCGGAAGTTCGCAGGCATGACAGAGGAGTTCGAGAAGGGGGTGCCCACGTCGTGAGCGCCAAGGACAGGACGGTCAAGGTAGACTACATCGCGAGGGTCGAAGGCGAGGGCGCCCTGGACATCGAGGTCAAGGACGGCCGCGTGGAACGACTGCTTCTGAACATCTATGAACCGCCCCGGTTCTTCCAGGGATTCCTGGTGGGGAGGAAGTACGACGAGGTTCATGAGATAGTATCCAGGATATGCGGCATCTGCCCCGCGGCTCACCAGCTCACGGCCATCATGGCTGTGGAGGACGCCATGGGGGTCAAAGTCAGCGACAGGACTGTGAAGCTGAGACGTCTTCTTGCGTTGGCGCAGTACATTCAGAGCCATACGCTGCATATCTACATGCTGGCCGCCCCTGACTTCCTTGGGGCCGAGAGCGTCATAGCTTTGGCCGGCTCGCATCCTGACGCGGTCAAGAGGGCGCTTTCGCTGAAGAGGCTGGGGAATGACCTCACTGCGGCCGTCGGAGGCAGGGAAGTCCATCCCGTCACTCCCGTGGTCGGCGGCTTCACGGCGGTTCCCACGCGCGAGACCATGATCGCGCTCAGAGAACGCCTGGTCAAAGCCATGGACGACGCCTTCGCCACGGTCAGCCTCGTGGAGACGTTCTCGGCTCCGGACCTCTCTTGGGACGCCGAGCACGTGGCAATCAGGGGCGAGGGCGAGTACCCGGTGAACAGGGGAAGGCTGATATCCAACAAGGGCCTGAACCTGACTCCCAGGGAATACCGGGATTTCGTAAAGGAGAAGCAGGTCGCCCACTCCAACGCGATGCACTCGTACGTGCAGGGCAGAGGCTCGTTCATGGTTGGGCCTGTACCCAGGCTCAACCTGAACCTGGATAACCTCGGAGACGCCGGCCGGAAGGCTCTCAGCTCGTGTGGCGTGGACTTCCCGACCCAAAACCCGTTCCACGGGGCCACGGCGAGGGCCGTGGAGCTCGTCCAGGTGATCGATGACTCCATCAAGCTCATAGACCAGATCGACTGGGAGGCGGCGCCGGAGGACCGCAGCCACGTGGTAGCCCGGGGACAGGGGTATGCGTTCACCGAGGCCCCTCGCGGCACGTTGTACCATGCCTACCGCATCGACCGGGAAGGAGCGGTGGAGTCCGCCGACATAGTGCCTCCGACGGCGCACAACCTCTCCAACATCGAGGAGGACCTCAAGAGGCTATTGCCCAAGCTCCTGGACCTCCCGGAGAAGGAGATGACTCTGAGCTGCGAGATGGCGGTCCGCAACTACGATCCCTGCATCTCGTGCTCGGCCCACTTCCTGAAGCTCCGCGTGAGGAGGCTGTAGGCTGTGCCGCCGGCCCGTAGCTCGCCCACGATAGTCGTAGTTGGGATTGGGAACGAGCTATCGGGGGACGACGCAGCAGGACTCAGGGTGGCGAGGACTCTCAAACACGAGCCCTTGCCACCCCACGTTTCCGTGTACGAAGCCGGGATGGCCGGGTTCCGCCTAATAGACCTGTGGATGGACAGCGACCTATGCATCGTCGTGGATGCAATGGACGCCGGGGAAGCGCCGGGCACAGTGAGGGAGTTCGACGCCGGCGAGGTGGTGTCCAGCGTATTCCCCGAACAGGAGCTCTCGGTTTCCTCCCATGGCGCGAGGCTCAAAGAAGCGCTTGAGCTCGGAGGCGCCCTTGGTCCCCCGTACATCCCCAGGGATGTGCGGGTCTTCGGGATCCAAATGGACCCCGGGCAGGGAGGTCTCGGGACAGCCGGACTATCTCCCTGCGTCGAGCAGGCGTGCCGGGAGGTCATCACGAGGATCCACGAGCTCTGGCGCACGTACCGGCGCCAAGGCGTCGTTCAGCCTGGTACAGTAGCCTGAACGTGACCCCCAACCTTCAGCCCGCTACAGTACCCGGTTCATGTCTATCTCGATGCCCGCGGCCCTTATCTCCTTGGCCAGCTGGAGCTTCCACGCCCCGAGGCTGTCGTAGCTCACGTACACCACGCCGCTCATGTCAGAAGGCAGCTCGACGCCGTCCTCGTGGAGCGCGCAGACCCGGTTCCGGCCGAGCTTGCCTATGCAGTAGCCCATTTCGAAGACCACGTTCTGCCTGGCCCTGAAGGACTGGTCGCCAGCGCCGTTGGGCCCCGCCACGTCATCCCTGGTCAGGATAACCACCGCGAACCCCACGTTGGAGCAGCTCTCGAACTTCTCAATGATGGTCCGGCCGCGGCTCGGCTGCTCGTGGACGATGACGGGGTGAAGGTCCAGCTGCTCGATGAACCTGGCGACGGCCTGCTTGGCTTCGTCGTTGTGGCCGTGGACGACCAGGACGTTCCTGGCGCCCCTAGGCACGGGACGCACCTCCCCCCGAAAGCTCGACTCCGCTTCTCTATAGAGTCTGGATCCGCTTGGACGCCCACACACATTATCGGCTCACGGGCTACGGTTTGAGAGGAGGTATCGCCTGAGCTATAGACTGTCCGCAGTGTACACCATGTTTCCGCCGTGCTTCTTGGCGAGGTACATGGCTTTGTCGGCCATGCGGACGAGATCCCGCCCGAGCGCGGTGTGCCTGGGGAAAGACGCAACGCCCACGCTCACTCCGTAGGTCAGGTTTCTCCCTTCGTGGACCAAGGGCGTTTTCTTGATCGCCTCGAGCACCCTCTGGCCGATACCCGTAGCCTCGGTGAGGTCCGTCTTGTGGCATATCAGGATGAATTCGTCGCCGCCGTATCTGATAACCCTGTCCTCAGACCGGGTGACCGACCTCAACACCCCGGCAAGGTGGACCAGGAGTGCGTCGCCGGCGTCGTGCCCGTACGTATCGTTGACCTCCTTGAGGCCGTCAACGTCCACGAAGACCAGGGAGCACTTCCGTTCCTCGCCGGCGATTTTGGGGAACTCGTTCCCCATCCAATCCTCCAGGTAGCGGACGTTGAGGAGCCCGGTCAGGACGTCGGTCTGTGCCTCATGGGACTTCCGGGCCAGCTCCCGCTCGAATAGGAGCTGAGCCCAAAGGGCGAACACCCCCACGAACACGAAGAGAGTGCCTGTCTGTCCCATGTACGTGGCGAGCAGGACGCCGGAGATGTTCACGAAGTACCAGAGGACCAGCGAGTTCTTTCTGTCGACGAACGCGATCCTGTGGAAGATGTCGCTCCAGAGTAGCTCCTGGTCGATGGCGACGGCGCCGGCCACGAAGGCGTCGTTTGCTGCGTCGAAGACGGCGATCATGGCCATCACCATCATGATGCTTGCAAGGCCGGTGTCGCTCCCGGGCAGGCGCCGCAAGAGGTTGACCGCGGTACCCGAGGCGAGCGTGGCCAGAGCGAACTGCCCAGCGTTGAAGAGGCAGTTGAGGAGGCCTCTCTTCTTGGTGAAGAACTGGATGAGGCTGGCCGGCACCAGCACCAGGAGGGAAGAGGGGATGCCGAAGCACCACAGGGCAGTGAAAGCAACGGGATCTCCAAGTGTTATGAAGTTGCCCTGGGGGAACGCCACCTGTAGGTGCTGGCCTATGAGGCCTAAGAGGGCATAGAGGAGAACGGTCGACGTCTTGGGGAAGGTACCCTCAGCCAACAGCTTCGCAGCCGCGGACATCCCGACCACTGCGATCACGGAGAGATAGATGACTAGCTTTCGGATCTTGCGTCCGGTACCGTAAGTCTCAAGTAGCCGACTCAACGCACAACGCTCCTTCGAGGTGCCTCCCCCGCTACTCTGGGTGTTACTTGCTGAAGCCCTGTCTCTCGATCTATGCGCACACCCGGGAGGCGGTCCACCGGTAGACTAAGAGGTCTCCCGGTCACAAAGATATCCTTCAGATGAAGTATCGTCTAGGGATCAGGTGCGGTTAGTTTTGCGAATGGGACGAAAGTCTGGTACGGAGGAGCCGTCACAGATCTTGCTCTGTAATGAGTATCCTGCATAGGGCATATTCAGTTGCCGCGAAACCCCGCAGGAGCGAATATCCCTGACCAGTGCTCCCCACTGCGTGCTGCGGTCACTCGGGGCGCAGCTGTGGTCAACGGCAGGCCTAGGCCAGAACAGCCACGGTCGGTCGCGGACCTAGGCTACGGTGGCATGCATCGCCGGATATCGTCCAAGACAGCCATAGTCGAATCGCGATCCAAGTCAGACTGGCCAGAGTCACCGCAGGACACCCTCCGCCGCGGCCGGGACAGTCTTAGCCACAGCGGTAAAGGAACTGATCTCAGGAAGTACATTGTGTGAGTCAGCGGTTTCCAGGACGAGTGCCTCCCTGAGCCGAATCGTCATCATCTACCGTCTAGAATTGCAGGTCCACGGTGCCCCGTGCCGGCGAAGCCTGAGAAATCCACGGCCTGCCACGACGATGCATGCTGGGGAAGCACGCCGAGTACGTCGGCTGCCTCCGCTGATCCCCATTGGTCGTCGCGGACTGGGTAGACAGCAGGCAGGCACCTACGGAGGTTCGGACATCATGGTGGTACCAAATGGGGTCTTACAGGCAGGAAACTCAGATGGTGGCCCCAACGGGAATCGAACCCGTGTTACCGCCTTGAAGGGGCGGTGTCTTAAACCTCTTGACCATGGGGCCACTTCATGAGCCTGGTGCGCCCGGTGTGCATCGAACACACGACCGATCGGTTATGAGCCGACCGCTCTGCCACTGAGCTACGGGCGCACGCTAATTGGCTCCTCGAGCAGGACTCGAACCTGCAACCCTCCGGTTAACAGCCGGATGCTCTGCCATTGAGCTATCGAGGAGCGACACAGATCAATATACCTGGTACACCCCCGAGTGTCAATCCATCGCGATCACTCCACTCGTGCCGGTTGAGATCGCGGCGCCTGTTGCCGCGTCCCGGATCTGGTCACGACCCCAATGCAGGGAGGCGTGCCCCGGCGACTGCTTGCCCCGGTCCTCGCACCTCTTGGCCCGCCGTGAGTTATCGCGCGGTGTTCCCACCCAAGGCCGCTTTCGCATATCCGGCCAGTTCCGAGGATACCATAGCTTGCGAGTCCATTCTGACGGTTTGGAGGTGAGCAAAGATGCGTGGCAGTTCCTGGATAGGCGCTATCGTCAGATTCGTCGTGTCGGCCATCGTCCTGATGGTCATGGGCTTGGTGATCCCCGGCTTTCATCTCTTCGGCTTCGTGAACGCGCTTATTGCGGCCGTCGTCATCGCAGCCCTGGGCTGGGCAGTTGAGGCCATCCTCGGCGAGAGGGTGTCCCCCCAGTCGAGGGGAATCGTCGGGTTCATCGTGGCGGCCATAGTTATATACGTTGCCCAGTACCTTGTTCCGGGGATGACCGTCAGTATCCTGGGAGCGCTACTCGCGTCCCTGGTTGTGGGAATAATCGACGCCTTCGTTCCTACGGTGATCCGCTAGGCAAGAGACATCCAGGCAGCCGGGGCTTTCCCCGGGCGCATGAACCTTACCCTCTGGTCATATCCAAGGAAGGGGTGAGGACGTGAGCGCGAAGGGGACAGCGAGAGCCCGGCTGATCCTTTTGGAGGGGCTGTGCGCGGTTTTCCTTGTCGTCTGCGCGCTTTCCGTGAGGATTGACAGGGCGGTCCCCGCTTTTGGGGGACAGCGGATGAGGGGGACCGAGTTACTCCGCACGCCGTCGCTCCTGGACATCGTGTTCTCCAGGCCGGGGACAGCGAAGATCCTGCTTAGGGCGAGTTTCCCCCTGATCGGTTACATGGAGGGCGCGCGCCGGGACATGCCGGCCCCGGGCGCCCTCTCCGAGCTCATGAGCTACTTCATGGGCTTCACGGCGAGATACTCCAGGGACCTGGCGTTCGCCAGCCTGTCGGGCTTCCTCGCGGGGAGTCAGTCCCTCTCGGGGGAGATAAACCCTCAGGACCTCGACAAAGAGTGGGGAGTGAAAGAGGTCCTCTACTCGCTCCCGCCTGGGGAGGACGTCGTTCCCGTTGCCGTCACCTTGAACACCGGTCCGATGGTGGCCATCTATCACACCCACGCTAGCGAGTCGTTCCTGCCGGAGCTCAGGAAGAAGAACGCTGCGGAGGCTTTCTCGGAGGATCCCAGCATCTCGGTAGTTCAGGCCGGGGAGATGCTCGCGCGAGAGCTGCAGCAGCGCTACCGCATCCCGTGCCTGCACTCGGACAGCATGCACGACATCGACACCAGGATCGGCGCCTACTACCGCTCGGAAGCCACGGTCAAGGCTATCCTGCAGAAGTACCCTGAGTGCAGAGTGCTTATCGACGTCCACCGGGACAGCCAGCCCAGAAACATCACCGCGGTAACCGTGCGAGGCAGGTCTTATGCCAGGCTCATGATCGTGATCGGGACCGACAACCCCAAGTGGGTACAGAACCACGAGTTCGCGCGAGCGATCATCGCCAAGCTGGAGGAAGGTTACCCCGGTGTCTCCAGGGGCATCTTCTACGAGTCTGCGGTCTACAACCAGAAGTACTCGCCCATGGCGATCCTGGTGGAGTGCGGGGGCGTCGGGAACACCCTTGCCGAGTGCCAAAACAGCGTCCAGGCGCTGGCCTGGGCCATCGCCTCAGCTATCCTGCCCGCCGCCCCGCCCCGGCCCTGAAAAACCGTCGCAAGCGCGGCTTTTCCCCTGTATTGACACCCTTCCCAATCGCGTGCTATCTTGCATCTAGGTTAGCACTCGCACCCTTTGAGTGCTAAAAGGAGGAGGGCTCGCGTGACTCTCGATGGTAGAAAAGCTCAGGTCTTAAGGGCGGTTGTCGAGGAACACATCGAGACAGGCCTTCCCGTCGGCTCCCGGGTCATCGCCCGCAGGTACCGCATCGGCGTCAGCCCGGCCACCATAAGAAACGAGATGGCCGACCTCGAGGAGACAGGTTACCTTGAGAAACCTCACACGTCCTCCGGTCGAGTGCCCTCCGATAGGGGATACAGGTTCTACGTCAACGAGCTCATGCCCGAGCGAGGCCTCTCGGCAGAGGAATCCCTCGCGATAGAGTCCCTCTTCAGGTCAAGGATCAAGGACGTGGTGACCCTCCTCAAGGAGACGGTCCGGACCATCTCGGAAACCTCCAACTACCTTGGGTTCATCCTGGGTCCGGAAGCCGAGACCGTCACTTACAGGTCCATCCACCTTTTGCCTTCGACGCCTGAGCGCGCGCTCCTGGTTATCGTCACCGACGCAGGTTTCGTGGAGAGCTGCGTCATCGAGGTCCCGCCCATGTCCAGGGACGAGATGCAGTGCGTCTCCGACATCCTCTCCAGGAACCTCACCAGCGTCGCGCTGGAAAAGGTCGCCGACCGGGCGTACGATCTCCTGCGCGAGGAGGCGCACCGCTACGCCCGCGTGGTCGACCAGATAGTGGACTTCCTCCGTGGCCTGGTATCTCCCTCCGACAATGAGAGGTTTTACGTCGGCGGCACGGTGAACCTCCTGTCCCAACCCGAGTTCAGGGACGTTGAGAAGGTGAGGGAACTGCTCTCGGCCGTAGAGTCCACCGGGGTCATCCAGGCGGTCCTGGTGAAAGACGACCAGGCGCATGACCCGGCCATCCGCATCGGGAAGGAGAACGAGGTCAATGCGGTCAAGGACCTCTCGCTGGTCTTCGGCAGTTTCCCGGTCGGCAGGACCGAGGGCAAGGTCGGGGTGCTCGGGCCCAGGAGGATGGACTACTCAAAGGCTGTCGCGCTGGTCCGTCACTTCGAGAGGAAGCTGTCCGAGTACTTCTCGCAGGGTGAGTGATTCCCAGTAGCGGCACTCGGGCGTATAGATTGGAGAACTCAGGAGGGACGGATTTGACACTAAGACAGGCGGCGCAGAGCTCCGAGATCGACGAGAAGCTGGCTGCACTCCTCACCAACGCCAGCGCCGTGAGAGCGATAGCATCGGCGGTTGAGGGCACCATAGGCCCCAAAGGCCTGGACACCTTGCTGGTAGACAGGTTCGGCGAGGTCGTCATCACCAACGATGGCATGACCATCCTCACCAAGATGGACGTCAATCACCCCGCGGCCAAGATGGTGATCAACACGGCCAAGGCCCAGGAGGAAGAGGTGGGCGACGGTACCACCACCGCCACCATCATGGCTGGCGGGCTTCTGTCCGAAGGCGTGAACCAGGTGATCCGTGGCGTGCCCGTGACAAGGATAATCGACGGCGTGAAGGCGGGCGTGAGGCGCGCGATGGAGGTCATCGAGCAGAAGGCCGTCAAGATCCAGGGCGTGGACGACCCCCTGCTATACAAGGTCGCGCGGGTTGCCGGCCGCGACAACCGGGACATCGCGGACCTGGTGGTATCCGCGGCGAGGCTGGTGGGAGGAGACAAGCTGCTGGACCAGAGGTTCAAGCTGGCCGAGATCATAATCGCCAAGGAAGGCGCCGAGAACGAGGTCTTCGCGGGCATCATCGTCGACAAGAAGCGCGTCAACGAGGAGATGCCCGAAAGCCTGGATGCCCCGAGGATCCTCGCGGTGGACGACGCGCTCGAGCCCGAGGAAGTCGAGGAGGAGGCCCTCGCCACCGAGGCCGGGTTCCAAAGGTACCTTGCGCTCCAGGAGGAGTTCAAGGCCAACCTCAAAAAGGTGGTCGGGATGGGGGTCAGGTTCATCATCGTTGACAAAGGCATGTCAGACATCGCCGAGGAGATCCTCACCGACGCCGGCGTAATGGCCGTGACCAGGGTTTCTTCTGCCGAGCTGAGGAAGGTCTGCGAGCACACGGGAGCTCGGGCCATCAAGCGCACTGGCCTCAAGAAACCCGAGGAGGAGCTGCAGAGATACCTCGGATCGGCGGAGAAGGTGTACGAGGACCAGAAGCTTGAGAACGTCCGCGTGATCGGCGGCAAGGGCAAGCCCATGGCTACTATCCTGGTCGGAGCCAGCACGGGCGAGGTGCGGGGCGAGAGAGAGAGGATATGCGCCGACGCGGCCTCGTCGGTCCAGGCAGCGGTGAAGGGTGGCATCGTGCCCGGAGGCGGCGCCGTCGAGCTGGCCTGCGCGAGGGAGGTCGAGAAGATGCGGCTCTCTCAGAAGGGCATGCAGGCTTACGGCCTGCTCTGTGTGGTAGAGGCCCTGAAGAGGCCGATGGCGCAGATAGTGGCCAACGCGGGGTTCAACCCGCTCGAGAAGGTCGGGGACGCCATGGCCAAGCAGACCGAGGACCTGAACGACAGCCTGGCGGTGGACTGCGATACCGGCGAGATCGTCGACATGATGAAGATGGGGATCATCGACCCGGCCCCGGTCAAGAGCTACGCCCTGAAAGCGGCGCTGGAGATCGCCTGCGCCATCCTTCGCATCGACACCATCATAAAGAAGAAGGATGAGGGCGAGAAAGGGTCCGAGTCCAAGGATTCCGCGGAGGAAATGGAGTTTTGAGCAAGGACTACTACGAGCTATTGGGGATCGGCAAGGACGCCACCCAGGATGACATAAAGAGGGCGTTCAGGCAGCTCGCCAAGAAGCACCACCCGGACGCCAACCCCGACGATCCGAACGCCGAAACACGGTTCAAGGAGATAAACGAGGCCTACGAGGTGCTCTCGGACGAGGCTAAGCGCTCCAACTACGACGCCTACGGCAATCCTGGCGGTCCGTTCGCGCCGCCGACAGGCGGCGGTCCAGCGGGCGGTCCTTCCGCCGGCGACCCGTTCGGGCGGGTGTTCGGTGACTTCGGCGGGTTCCCGTTCGGCAACCTCTTTGGCGATTTCGAGGAGATGCTGGGTGGGAGGAGGCGTCGCGCGGACACCGATCCGAGGCGAGGCGACGATCTCGAGATCGAGCTGGACATTGCCCTCGAAGAGGCGTTTTCCGGCGCCGACAAGGATGTCCGCATACCTCGCACCGAGCAGTGCGACAGGTGCGGTGGCACCGGCGCGGAGCCGGGCAGCAAGGTGGTCACGTGCCCTGCCTGCCACGGGACGGGGCAGGTCTCGACCAGCCAGCGCAGCATTTTCGGCCAGGTCCTCGTGAGTATGCCGTGCACGAAGTGCGGCGGAACGGGCAGGTACGTGGAGAAGCCCTGCAGGGAGTGCGGAGGGTCCGGCCAAGTCCGCAAGACCAGGGTAGTAACGGTCAAGATCCCTCAAGGGACCGATTCCGGCCTCCGGCTAAGACTCTCAGGCCAGGGCAACGCAGGCGTCAGGGGCGGCACCGCCGGCGACCTGTACGTGGTCATCTTCGTGAAGTCTCATCCTGCTTTCCAGAGGCAGGGCGACGACCTGATCCTGGATAAGGTAATAAGCTTCCCGCTCGCCGCAGTAGGGGGACGGACCCACGTCCCCGGCATCGAGGGGGAAATCGAGCTGGACGTCCCGGTAGGCACTCAGCCGGGCGCGATCTTGAGGCTCCGCGGCAAAGGGATGCCCAGGCTGAGGCAGAAGGGCCGCGGTGACATGCTGGTCAGGGTCAACGTCCGTGTCCCCACTAAGCTTACCAGCAGGGAGAGAGAAGCCCTGAAAGAGCTCGGCAGCATGGAAGGCGAGTCGTTCGCTGGCGAGAAGTCGCTCTTCGACAGACTGAAGGGCGATTCCGGGAGCACCGCGCGGTGAGATGGCTCGGGGACACCCCTGGCAGACCCAGGGAGGTTCATACGCCTCCCCTGTTCTTCGTCGGCCCATCCATGGTTCTGGGCAGCCAGATCGTGCTTACCGGCGACCAGTTCCGCCACGCCAGAGTGCAGAGGCTCACGCCCGGCGAGGTCTTCCGGGCAGTCCTGGGCGATACGTCGTACATAGCCAGAGTAGAGCAGGTACTGGCCGATCGCCTTGTGGCATCCATCATCGGCAGGACGCGGGTCAAAGAACCGGAAGCCAAGGTCCACCTGTACGCTTCCCTCCTCAAGGGCCAGAGCTTCGACGTGGTGGTCGAGAAGGCTACGGAACTCGGGGTCGCGTCGGTGACACCCGTCGTGACGAGGCGGACCATACCGCGCCTTGACGCGAAGAAGGCCGCCGAGCGCAGGGCGAGGTGGGAGAAGGTCGCCAGGGCCGCCTCGGAGCAGTCCGGACGGGGGTCGGTGCCTGTGATCCATGACGTCGTCCCGTTCGGTGACCTCATGGTCAGGGCAGCCAAGATTGGGGCTGGCAGCGCTGCTAGCGGCACGGAAGGGCTCGTCGCCGGCAGGCGCCTACTCGCATACGAGCACGAGGGCATGACCGTCGACCCCCATCAAGCCCTCGCCGGCGCGACCGAGGCCTCAATCCTCATAGGTCCCGAGGGCGGGCTCGACGCGGACGAAGTCCAAGAGGCCCTGGACCGGGAGTTTATCCCGGTCTCGCTCGGGCCGTACATACTCAAGGCCGAGACGGCGGCTCTCGCGGCGGTCTCCCTACTCATCCATTACCTATCCAAGCAGGCATAAGACAGGCATTATCCCCAGCTGCCAGTCATAGGGTTTGAGAGATCCCGGGCTGTCGCGACAGAACCCGGTCTCTCAGGGGGATTCTCCATGCTCGTGGTCAAGCGCAAGTGCGTCGCTGGACTCCTGATTGCCGCGCTTCTGTGGGCGGCCTGCGGTATCGGGCTCCTGGGCATGTGGAACTCCCGCGCGGCCATGGCGGGGATCGCGCCTATCATGAGGGGCCATTCCGGCTTCTCGAATGTCAGCCTGATGTTCAACGTCGACTGGGGCGAAGAGCATCTCGCCGCGATACTGGACATCCTCAAGGAGAAAGGCGCTCACGTCACATTCTTCCCTACCGGGAGCTGGGCCGAGAAGAACCCGGGGATCCTGACGCGGATGGTCGTGGAAGGCCACGAGGTCGGGAACCACGGCGCGGTGCACTCCCACGTGGAGACCATGTCAAAGGAGAACCTCCAACGCCTCATCCGGAGCGGCGAGGAGCGCATCTTTCTCGCGTGCGGCGCCCGGCCGTCGAGGCTTTTCGCGCCCCCGTACGGCGAGTGGAACGACCAGACCGTGGCCTATGCCGTCGAGATGGGCTACCACACGGTCCTTTGGACCGTCGATACGATGGACTGGCGCCTCCCTCCCCCGGAAGCCGTCTGGAAACGCGCGCTAGCAGGCGCGGTACCCGGTGCCCTCATCCTCCTGCACCCCACGGAACCCACCGCATCCGCGCTGCCCTTGATCATCGACGGCCTGAGGGAGAAGGGCTATACTCTGACTACCGTATCCGATGTTGTTGCAGGAGGCTCCAGGTAGTCGATCCCGGGAACCCTGCTCCTGAACCATCAGGCGGGCTCATAATGTTGGTGCGGTAAGCGGAATCCACTTCATGCGGGGTTGACGATTTGCCCACTAAGACGGTCTCTTTCAGGACGTTCGGCTGCAAGCAGAACCAGTACGATACCGATTTCCTCAAGGGGAGCTTCGAGGACAAAGGCTTCCGGGTCGTGGAGTCAGGCCCTTCCGACATAGTCGTGGTGAACACGTGCGTGGTCACTGCCAAGGGCGCCGCCAAGTGCCGCCAGGCAATCCGAGCCGCTGCCAGAGACGGAGCCAAAGTGGTGGTCACCGGCTGCTATCCTCAGGTAGCCGCTGGCGAAGTGCAGGACATACCCGGCGTAATCGTCGTGGCGGGCGTCCGGCGACGCGCCGAGCTCGCCGTCCTGGTGGACAAGGCCCTGGAAACTGGGGAGAAGGTCGTAGCGGTCCAGCCGCATGTCCCGCAGCGCGACGCTGGCTCAGCGGACCCCGGCTCAGCTGACCCCGGCGCAGCGGACCCCGCTCCCGAACCCTTCGAAGAGACCCCGGTCCGGACGCCCAGCCTGACCAGGGCGTTCCTGAAGATCCAGGAAGGCTGCGGGGATTACTGCGCTTACTGCATTGTGCCTTACGCCCGGGGGCCGTCCAGATCCAGGCCAGTTGACAGGATCCTCGGTGAGGCTGCCGGATTGGTCTCGAGAGGTTACAGGGAGATCGTGCTGACCGGGACGCACATCGGCCTTTACGGCAAGGAGCCGAGCGCTGATGGCGGGGCGAGTTTCCCCAGCCTGTCCGATGTGATTCGCGCGGTCAGCCGCGTCCCCGGCCTTATCCGCCTCAGGATCAGCTCGCTGGAGCCCCACGACGTCGACGATGACCTCCTCGACTGCCTCCGGCTCCCCCAGGTATGCCAGCACCTCCACCTGCCCCTGCAGAGCGGGAGCGACCGGGTTCTCAGGACGATGGGCAGGCGGTACGACGTGGCATCCTTCCTGGACGCAGTCAAGCGCGCGCGCCGCATCGTGCCGGACATGGGCGTCACCACCGACATAATCGCAGGTTTCCCTGGGGAAACCCTAGAAGACTTCGAGCAGACGCAGCAGACCGCGTCGCTGGCCGCGTTTTCGCGCATCCACGCGTTCAAGTTCTCAGCCAGGCCTGGTACGAGGGCGCGCGAGCTGCCCGGCAAGGTGCCCGAGAGGCTGAAGGAGGAGAGAGTGAGCCGGCTTATCGCTCTCGGACGGGAACTTTCGCTCGATTTCCACCGTAGACATGTAGACAGGAGCGTGGAAGTCCTGGTGGAAGACGACAGGACCAGGGACGGTCTCCTGACCGGGGTCACCCGGAGCTACATCCGGTGCTATTTCCGGGGGGACGACGCGCTCAAAGGCAAGGTCACCTCCGTGGTCGTCAGGGAGGCGGGCCCTTCGTCGGTCCTTTGCGATAGCGAGTACGAGGCATAAGGGGCGTTACCCGACTTCGAGGACAGGGTGGTACGAATGAAGAAGCTGAGGCTGGGTCTCATTTTCGGGGGCAGGTCCGGGGAGCACGAGATCTCGGTGCTGTCCGCCAGGTCGATATACCGGGCGGCTCTGGAAGGTGACTTTGACGTGGTCGGGATCGGCATCACCAGGGAAGGTCGTTGGGTCTACATGGGCGACTGCGGCCGGTTCCTGGATGGTCAGGACATGGAGGTCCGGGGAGATATGGGCCCTGCGTGTGCTATCTTGCCCGATCCGTCCAGGCGGGGCATCTGGGTCGAGCAGCAGTCGGGGCCCTCCAGGGTCGAGGTGGACGCGGTGTTCCCGGTCCTCCACGGGCTGTACGGCGAGGACGGGACGATACAGGGACTCCTCGAGATGGCTGGTATACCGTACGTCGGCGCGCCTCCGTTAGGTTCGGCCATCTGCATGGACAAGGGGACAACGAAGAGGCTCTTGCAGGCTCACGGGGTACCCCACGTCCCGGCCCTCTCGATCGAGCGGCACGCGTGGCGGGCCAGGGGTCCGGAGGCGATGGCCCACCTTTCCGGACTGGTCAAGTTCCCCGCGTTCGTGAAGCCCTCCGGGTCCGGCTCGAGTCTCGGCGTCACCAAGGTCAAGAAGATGGAGGACATGGCGGCTGCCCTGAACAGCGCGTTCCTGTACGATACCAAAGCCCTCATCGAATCCTCTCAGGACGGTCTCATGGAGATCGAGTGCAGCGTCCTCGGAAACGACGAGCCCAAGGCATCTTTAGCAGGCCAGATCTTACCGTCGCGCGAGTTCTACGACTACGAAGCCAAGTACCTCGACAAGAGCAGCAAGCTGATCAGCCCCGCCCCGCTCGAGCCTGCTCTCATGCGGCGGGTTCAGGAGGTGGCAATCGCCGCGTACAAGGTGTGCTGTTGCAAGGGAATGGCGCGGGTGGACTTCTTCGTCGACCCGGAGAAGAGTGAAGCGTACGTAAGCGAGCTGAACACCATCCCCGGTTTCACGGTCATAAGCATGTACCCCAAGATGTGGGAGGCGTCCGGGCTGCCCTATCCGGAGCTCATAAAAGCTCTGGTGGACCTCGCCGTGGAGAGGCAGTCAGCCGACGTCAGGGAAGTCCACCGGGTCGACTAAGCCCTAGTAACGGGGCCTTATTGTCGTTGACCGCGCTCTTGGAGCTATTGTACAATCCTAATGTTACCTGGGAGCGGGGAAACTCGTGCGGCGGAGGGAGGGACGGAGACTTGCCAGAGGTTAGAGTAGGAAAAGATGAGAACTTTGACAGCGCCCTGCGCCGCTTCAAGAGAGAGTGTCAGAGGTCCGGGGTTCTGCGGGACGTCCGGAAGCACGAGCATTATGAGAGCCCCAGCGTGAGGCGGAAGAAGAAGTCCGAGGCCGCGCGCCAGCGTAAGAGGCGTTTCCGCTGATTCCGCACGCGACCTTAGAATCGCATAACGGCGGGGACTTCGAGAGAAGTCCCCGCTTCATTATCTGCATCTGCGTGCCGGTCCTCTTTGCGCTTGCCGGCTCCGGCGGAGGTGGCCGTCACGCCCGGCAACATGCAAGACGGTCGTGTCTACATAATGGCCAATAATGCACACATGAAGGTAAATGAGTGCTCGGATAATTGGCAGTAAACTCATTCTGTCAACCTGCAGCAGGGCGATCCCTATAGTCCCGCTCGATCGATCAATCCGGCGTCTCGCGGCGAGCGCATCTGGTCCGTCCTGCAAGTACCCCGCCTCCTCCTCATAGACTTTCCCAGAGACTTCCTTCGAAAGTGGCGAGAGGGAACGCAGATAGGCTTTCACCAGAGACTTCCTTCGAACATGGTGAGGGGGAAAGCAGGTTGTTCAGGAAGCTCAGGCAGGAGCTCTCGGAGATCCTGGAGTTGCCCCTGGATATCAGCATGGACCTGCCCAAAGTCACGATCGTGGGAGACCTGGGCGTCCTCATACAAAACCACAGGGGGCTCATACAGTATTCCCCCGAGAGAATCGTCATCGGCGTGGGCAAAGGCCAGATAGCCATCGCCGGGAAGTCCCTCGAGATAGAAGAAGTGTCCAGGGAAGACATGATCGTCCGTGGGACCATCGGATCGGTCCAGATGGAGGCGTGATGGCACGCAAGCGCATCAAGGAGTACCTCCAGGGATACGTCCGCGTGGAGGTCAAGGGGAAGAACCCCGAGCGCCTGGTCAACCTGTGCCTGACCGCCGGGTTTCCTGCGTGGGACTTCGCCTCCAAGGACCGAGCCATCCTCTTCTCCACGACCCTCGCAAGGTACAGGGACATCCATCGTCTGGCCCGGAGGGCCCGGTGCGTCCCTCATATCGTCAAACGGGTTGGGCTGCCGTTCAGTGTCGGGAAGATCCGCAGGCGCCCGTGGTTTCTCCTGGCCGCAACCCTTGTCCTCGCTGTGCTGCTCTACCTATCCGGGTCAGTATGGTCAGTGCAGGTGACCGGCTGCGAGAAGGTCGACCCTGAACGGGTCCTTCATGCGGCGGAGTCGGCCGGCCTCGCGCCGGGCGTCAGGAGGAGCAACGTGTCGACGTTCCGCGCGGAGTCGGCAATCGCGCTGCAGGTGCCGGAGCTGTCCTGGGTCTACGTCAGGTTCCAGGGTATGCTGGCCGTCATCGAGGTAGTGGAGAAGTCGCACCCCGAGACCGCCGGGCCAGGGGACGTGGTCGCGAGCAGGGACGGGGTCGTCCAATCGGTCTTGGTCCTCTCGGGCGTCCCCGTGGTCAATCCCGGGCAGACCGTCAAACAGGGGGATCTCCTTATCGCCGGGATGCCCTCGGGCACGCTGCCCGGAGCCCGCGGCAGCGTGGTCGCCCGGACTTGGTACGAGATATACCGTGAGATACCCTTGGTGCAGCAGTCTGCAAGCCGGACGGGCAGAAAGATCGAGATGACCGTGGTCCGCTACCGGGGGGCCGAACTCACGCTGTGGGGCAAGTCGAACGCCTTCGAGTGGTACGAGGTCGAGGATTACCCCAGGTGGAAGGCCCTGCGGGGCACCGAGTACGCTCTCCAAATCTTCACCAGGGTTCTCTTTGAGCTGAAATGGATAAGAGCAGTCATCTCACCTGAGGACGCCTTGGCGGTGGCCGAGCGGCAGATGAGGCTAACCATTGAAAGGCAATTGCCTTCTGACGCGAAATTGGTAGACTTGAGCTGTAAGATCGAGGCGACCACCCAGGACATGATTGCCGTACAGGCAACCGCATCCGCGGTCGAGGACATCGGGGAGGTGCGCCCCTGGTCACACCAGGAGACGGAGGTCGATAGGTGAAGTTGCCCTCAAAGGATAGCCAGTTCGTCTTCGAGATACCCGATAACGGCGACATGTTCCGGCTGTTTGGCTCCTATGACGAGAACCTTGCCCTTCTGGAAGATAGCCTCGACGTGAAGCTCGTGGCCCGCGGAAAAAGCCTTCTCGTTTCCGGAGATGAGGGAGAGCTCCAGGTCGCCAAGATGGTCCTGGACCACCTCATCGCGAGGGCCATGGCGGGTCAGAAAGTCAGCACTCAGGACGTGCGGTACGCCGTCCGCTCGGTCAAAGAGGGGAGCGAGCTGGCTCAGTACGATGAAAACATCCTGGTCAACCACCACGGCAGGCCGATCGGCCCGAGGACTCAAGGCCAGAAGGAGTACATGGAGGCCATCCGCGACAGCCCGCTGGCGTTTGGCATCGGACCGGCGGGTACCGGGAAGACGTACCTCGCGGTGGCGATGGCAGTGGCTTCCTTCCGCGAGAAGGAAGTCGACAGGATCATCCTCACCAGGCCGGCGGTGGAAGCGGGCGAGCGCCTCGGGTTCCTCCCGGGCGACATCCAGGAGAAAGTCAACCCGTATCTTCGTCCCCTCTACGATGCGCTGTTCGACATCCTGGGCCCGGACACGTTCCAGAAGTACATGGAAAAAGGCCTGATCGAGGTCGCGCCGCTGGCTTACATGCGCGGACGGACCCTGGAGTCGGCCTTCGTGATACTTGACGAGGCCCAGAACACCACGCCTGAGCAGATGAAGATGTTCCTGACCAGGATGGGTCTCAACTCGAAGCTGGTGGTGACGGGTGACATCACCCAGATAGACCTGCCCAAGGGCATATACTCCGGCCTCGAGCAGGTCAGGGTCGTTCTCCGCGACATCCCCGGCGTGAGATTCGTCTACCTGTCCGACCGTGACGTGGTGCGCCACGAGCTGGTCACACGCATCGTTCGCGCGTACGGCAAATTCGACAAGACCGACCACAAAGGGGAGACTCCTAAATAGTGAGCAAGCGGAGCGAGAGAGGCGGCAGGAAGGCCTACGTGAGCCTCGCGAGGCTACCTAAGGCGAACCCCCAGCTGATGTGGGCAGCGTCGGCGTTCATACTGGTCTTCGGCATCTTTTTCGTATCCCTGGTGCCGCAGCGTATCGGCCTCAAGGCAGGCGATGTGTCCCCGCTCAACGTGAAGGCGCCCCAGGAGGTCATCGACGACGCGGCGACAGAGAGGCTCAAAGAAGAGGGTAGCAAGAGCGTCGCCAAGGTCTACGACCAGGACCCCAAGGTCCTGTCCGACATCAAGGTCCAGATATCCTCGTTACGCAAGAGGCTCGCCGAAATCGCGACTTCCTCCAGCGTCTCGACCCAGGACATCGTGAGGTCGCTCCGGCTGTTCCTCTCGGATGACGTCTCGGACGCCGACATCATCGCCACGGTTGCTGCTAGCCCGCAGGCCCTGGATAATTCCTGCGCGAGGTTGGACGAAGTCCTGACCGAGGTGCTCACGCCGGGACTTCGAGTCGAGAACGTGGCCAAGGCAAGGGAAGACCTGCGAGCCCGCATCGGGCGGGATAAGGACATCCCCGACCAGGTTGGTCGCGTCCTCATATCCTTCGTCACCAAGAACCTCAAGGCCAACCTGACGCTGAACCAGGAGGAGACCGACAAGAGGGTCAAGGAGGCCCTGGCCTCGGTGGAGCCGGTGCGCATCCGGCGAGGGCAGTTCATCGTCCGCGAGGGCGACATCGTTACAAAAGACCAGATGGCCATCCTCACCAAGCTCGGTATGGTAGGCTCCCGCGTGAGGTTCTCTGCGGTGGCCGGGTCCCTGCTGATGTCGTTGCTGATATGCGGTCTCATAGCTGTTTACCTGCGCATACACCATCCGGACGCGCTGTCCCCGCGGAAGGCGGGCCTGGTGGCCTCGGTAGTGATGCTCAGCGTCGCCGCGGTCAAGGGGTTCGCGACAGTGTCGCCGTTCCTATCTCCCACGGCGGGCGGTGTGATGCTCGCGGCCACCCTGTTCGACCGCAGGTTCGGGGCGTTCTTCGGAACGTGCCTGACCCTAGCCGCCGGGATCGTCACAGGCTTCGACGTGCGGTCCTTCCCGCTCGGCCTGGCAGGAGTCCTCGTGTCGGCGCTGGCCATCAAGCCCGACTGGAACCGCGCTCACCTCCTCCGGGCAGGACTCGTCGTGTCAGGCGTGCACGCTGCCACGTACCTGACTCTCGGGCTGACAGGCGGCATCCCGCTATCGGACCTCCTGATATGGAGGGAATCGCTCCTGGTGCTGGCTAACGGGCCGTTCTCGGCCATACTGGCGGTCGGCTCGCTTCCCCTGTTCGAGGCGGCGTTCGGGATCATCACCCCTCTCCGCCTGATCGAGCTCTCCAACCCGGAGAGCCCGCTGCTCCACCGGCTCCTCCTCGAGGCTCCGGGGACTTACCATCACAGCATCATGGTGGGCAACCTCGCTGAAGCGGCAGCGATGGCTATCGGGGCCGACAGCCTTCTATCTCGCGTCGGCGCCTACTACCATGACGTGGGGAAGACCAAACGGCCGTACTTCTTCGCGGAGAACCAGATGTCCGGCATGGACAACCCTCACGACAAGATGAGTCCAACCTTGTCGGCCACCGTGATCACTTCCCACGTCAAGGATGGCCTGGAATTGGCCGCCGAACACAAGGTCCCTAACGTGCTCAGGGACTTCATCGCCGAGCATCATGGCACCATGTTGGCGTCCTTCTTCTACTCCAAGGCTTCTGAGAAAGACTCCAAGGACAACCGGGGTCCGGAGGAATGGGACTTCCGCTACGAAGGCCCGAGGCCCACCACCAAGGAAGTCGCGGTGGTGATGCTGGCCGACGGCGTGGAGGCGGCTACCCGTTCAGTGTCCAAGCCTACCCCAGCCAGGGTAGAATCGGTAGTGAGGAAGATAATCCAGGAGAGGCTCCTTGACCACCAGCTGGACAGGTCGGACCTCACTCTGAAGGAACTGGATACCGTGGCCGACACGTTCACTCGGGTCCTGTCAGGGGTCTTTCACACGAGAGTCGAGTACCCGGATAAGGCGAGATAGGGCCAATGAAGGGCGCACGCGCGCCCGAGCGGAGGCGCAGCCGTGAGCGTTGAAGTGGACGTCATGACCAGCCCCGAGCTCGAACCGGGGACACAGGCCAGGCTAGCGTCCCTCGCTAGGGACGCCGTCAGCACGGTCCTCCGGCTCGAAGGGTACAGGCGCGACGATGTCGAGGTCTCGGTGCTCTACACGGACGACAAGTTCATCGCCCAGCTGAACCACCAGTACCGCGGGGTCGAGGGCCCGACAGACGTTTTGTCTTTCGCCATGGACGGCACCGATGCCGTGGACGACTCAGTGAAGGTCGAGGGTCTGCCCAACGTCCTGGGCGACGTGGTTATCTCGCTCGAAGCCGCGGCGCGGCAGGCTGCGGCTGAGGGTCAGAGCCTGGAGCAGGAAGTTGCCCTGCTCCTGGTCCACGGGACTCTCCACCTCCTGGGGTACGACCACGGCGAGCCCGAGAAAGAGGCGGTCATGTGGAAGCGCCAGGACGAGGTCCTGAGAGAGCTGGATCCCGCCTGACCGGGGGAAAGAGGGTGGAAAAGGCCGGACCGTCCTCCAGGCCTTCCCCCATCGCGCGAAGCTTCGTCTACGCGTGGTCAGGTCTCGCGTACCTCTACGAGACCCAGCGGAACATGCGTATCCACCTGCTTTCCGGCGCGCTTGCGGGAGCTGCCTGCATAGTGCTGGGCGTGGGAAGGGTCGAGGTACTCATGGTGGTCCTGGCCATCGCGGGGGTCCTCCTGGCAGAGGTGGTGAACACCGTGGCGGAGGCCCTCACCGACCTCATGGAACCTCACCTGAACCCCATAGCCAAGGTGATCAAGGACGTCGCCGCGGCGGGAGTCCTCCTTGGCGCAGCCTTTTCCGTCCTCATCGGCATTCTGGTGTTCTACCCGGCTTTCCCGACCCTGACCGAGCGCCTGCGGGCATTCCTCGACATGAGGCTCACCGCTTTCGGGGTGTACCTGGTTGTGGTAGTGATCCCTGCCCTGGCGGGGCTGGCGCTGCCTGTGCGGGGTCCCGTCAAGGAAAAGAGAAACACATAGATCCCTGGTTCTGTTCGTCGGCTGAGCTATCTGCTCCCGGATGACCGCGCGGAAGGAGCATGTCTCTCGCTGTACCAGACCGAAGGCATAGTCCTCTCCCAGAACGACCTCGGCGAGTATGACCGGGTTATCCTGGTGCTTACCCGCGACGAGGGCCTCGTCCAGGCGGTCGTCAAAGGCGCCCGGAAGCCGGTGAGCAAGCTTTCGGCTGTCACGCAGCCTTACACGCGCGCGGTATTCCAGCTGTTCCGCGGCAGGTCCCTCGACCGGGTCACCCAGGTCGCGCTCGAGACTTCCCACCCGGCCATCATGCTGGACTACGGGAAGATGGTTTACGCCGGGTTTCTCTCTGAGCTCGTATCCCAGGCAATACCGGAGCGTGAGAGGAACGACGCCATGTTCGACTTCTTCGACCGCGTCCTCACGAGCCTTGAGCAGAAAGAAGACCCTTGGCCCGTGGCTGTATGGGGAGCTCTCGGCATACTCACCCGTGCAGGTTTCGGGCCGACCTTCGGCAAGTGCGCCATTTGCGGCGCCGAGGTCGAGGGTCCGCCGTACTTCTCGGCAGATGACGGCGGCGTCGTGTGCCCCAAGTGCAGGAGCCTCACGCGGACTCCCGACACCTTGCAGGAGATCTCGGGCGGGACGGCCCGGACCATGGAGATCCTTGCGGACTCGTCCGGCGAGGACGCGTCGTGCCCCAGCGTGAACGCCCGCGGGAAGGTCAGGGAGGAGGCCGGAGCCATCCTCCTGCAGTATGTTGAGAGCATCCTCGGGAGGCGTCCTAAATCCGCTTCACTTGTGGAAAGTATAGAGGTGGAACAGCACCCCAAGGAGTGAAGCAGGATATGGACGCGAAATGGGAGAAGATCGACGCGATACGGAAGAAGACCCATGTGACTTACCGGAAAGCCAGAGAGGCGCTCGACCGCGCTGCCGGCGATGTCCGGCAGGCCATCAGGGATCTGAGGCAGGACGCGGGCAGGACGGACGTCCTCAAGGTGAGAGGAGAGGACCTTCTCCGTACTCTGGCGACCGTCATAAGGAGGGGCAACGCCAGCCGCATCATCGTGAGGAGCGGGATGACAGTAGTGGCCGACATGCCGGTCACTGCAGGAGTCGTTTCGGCCATCCTGGCGCCCTGGTTCACCCTCCTCGCTACTATCGCCCTCCTGGTAAGCACGTGGACCGTGGAGATTGAGCGGCCGATGGCTTCGCGACGGGAACCTCTCGTGCCCTAGATCGGATCAAGCCGGGCAGGCTCAGGATAGGGAGGGGTTTTCACGAAGTGGGCGAGTCCCTTTCTTTCTGTGATGTGATCGGCGCTCTCCAGGGGTTCTGGGCCGAAAGGGGCTGCTTCATAATGCAGCCTTACGACGTAGAGAAAGGCGCCGGGACCATGAACCCGTTCACCTTCTTCCGGGTCTTGGGGCCGGAGCCCTGGAAGATCGCCTACGTCGAGCCCTCGAGGAGGCCCCAGGACGCCCGCTACGGGGACAACCCCTACCGGATGGGGTACTACTTCCAGTTCCAGGTCATCCTGAAGCCGTCTCCCGACATGGTGGTCGAGATGTACATAGAGTCGCTGGAGAGATTGGGGATCAAGCGCGAGGAGCACGACATACGGCTGGTCGAGGACAACTGGGAGGCGCCCACGCTTGGAGCCTCCGGCCTGGGCTGGGAGGTCTGGCTGGACGGCAACGAGATCACCCAGTTCACCTACTTCCAAGAGATGGGCGGCATGCAGGTGAACCCCATCTCGTGCGAGATAACCTACGGGCTCGAGCGCCTTTCGGCCTACATCCAGGGACTGGACAGCTCGTGGGACGTGGTTGTCTCCCCTGGGCTCACCTACAAGGACGTCTTTCTCGAGCAGGAGAAGCAGGGGTCGGCTTACGGCTTCGAGCATGCCGACACAGAGCTCCTCCGGGTCGTGTTCGACTTGTACGAGAAGGAGTCAAGAAGGGTGCTGAAGGAGGGGCTGATCCTGCCTTCCTATGACTGCGCTCTGAAATGCTCCCACGCCTTCAACCTCCTGGACGCCAGGGGCGCCGTGTCGGTGTCGGAGCGCCAGAGCTATATCGGGCGGGTCCGTGCCCTCACCAGGGACTGCGCCCGGAAATACGTGGAGTCCCGGGGGTACAAAGAGAATGCCTGAGAGCTTCCTGTTAGAGGTAGGTTCGGACGAGATACCCGCCCGCTACCTGCCTCTCGCCATACGCGACCTCAAGGTCAGGGCCGAGGCGGCCCTCAGGTCAGCCCGGCTACCCTTCGCCCAGACGCGGACATGCGGCACGCCCAGGCGGCTCGCCCTCCTGGTCTCCGGACTCGCCGATAGGAGCCAGGACGCCGTGTCCAGGGTGCGAGGCCCGTCCGTGAAGGCGGCCTACGACGAGGACGGCAATCCGACACGGGCGCTCCTCGGCTTCTCCAAGTCGCTCGGGATAGACCCCTCAGAGGTAACGGTAGAGAAGGAGAACGGCGGGGAGTACGTCTATGGAGAGCGCAGGGAGGAAGGCCGCCCCGCGCCCGCAGTGCTTGCCCAGATCCTGCCGCCGGTCGTCATGGGACTGGAATCTCCCTACCCGCTACGCTGGGGCGACCAGGGTTGGCGCTGGTACAGGCCCATCCGGTGGGTCGTGTGCCTCTACGGCCCGGATGTGGTGCCGGTATCCATCGCCGGCATCCAGTCCGGTAGGCGCACGCTGGGCCACAGGACCCTGCATCCCGGCCCTCTGGACATCCCGTCCGCCGGCCGGTACTTCGACATCATGCAGCAAGCGTCAGTCGTAGTAGACCCCGGGGTGCGGAACAGGACCATAGTCGATGGCGCCCGCCGAGCTGCATCCGAGCTTCGGGGAGAGCCCGTCATCGACGAGGACCTCCTGTCCGAGGTGTCCTCGCTCTGCGAGCACCCGTCAGCCTTCCTGGGCAGGTTCGAGGGAAGGTACAGCCGGCTCCCCAAGGAAGTCCTGGTAACGGCCATGAAGCACCACCAGAGGTACTTCCCGATCCAGGACGATGAGGGCAACGTGCTGCCCGGCTTTGTCGGAGTAAGGGACGGGCATCCCGAGAAGGGTATGGACACGGTGCGCTCCGGCAACGAGTGGGTGCTGCGTGCCAGGCTCAAGGATGCCGAGTTCTTCTTTGAGCAGGACGTCAAGGTCCATCTGGAGGACAGGGTGCGCGAGCTCGGGGGCGTCAGGTTCATGAGGAATTCGGGGACCATGCTCGACAAGGCAGGGCGCATCGAGATGCTGGCGCGCAGCATCGCGGGGTCGCTCGGGCTGACACCGGTCGACAAGGATCTGGCAGCCAGAGCCGCGCGCCTGGCCAAAGCCGACCTGGTCACGGCCATGGTGAGGGAGTTCCCTGAGCTTGAGGGGATCATGGGAGGCCGGTACGCCGAGCTGGAGGGCCTGGTCCCCGCGATTACCAGGGCGATAAGGGATCAGTACCTGCCTCGCGGAGCCAAGGACCGCCTGCCGGAGACCGGTGTCCCCTCGGCGGTGGCGCTAGCGGACAAGATCGACACCCTCGCCGTGTCATTTTCCTTGGGAGCGGAGGTTTCCGGCTCGGCCGACCCGTTCGGGCTACGCCGCCACGCCCTCGGCGTCGTGGGCATCCTTATGGGGCACGGGTACGATGCAGACCTGGAGAGATTGCTCACACAGCCCATCGAACTGGCGACGGAGGTCGTTCCTGACGCGGCGCCGGACGCAGCAGTGAAGCTGCTTCAATTCCTCATGAGCCGCGTCGAGGCCGTCCTCACGGAGCGGGGCTTCGGGATAGAGGTGGTCCGCGCGGTCCTGGGAGGCGGCGAGAAGAGGATAGCGAGGCTCCCCATGATGGCGGACGCTCTCACGGCTCTCGCCAGGAGCTCGAAGCTGGGAGATGTGGTAACCGGCTGGCGACGCACTAGCGTTCTCGCCAAAGGGTCCGGGAGCGGTGAGGCGTCGCCGAGCTTGTTCAGGGAGGAGGCCGAAGCCGCCCTCTATCAAGCCGTCACGGAGAGGACGGGCGCGCTGGACAGCCTCTTCGAGGGCAGGGGGTACGACCAATATCTCGACGTGGTCGCTTCGCTCAGGTCTCCTATTGACCGCTGCCTGGACGAAGTCCTGATCATGGCCGATCACCAAGACCTGCGGGCCAACCGGCTCGCGCTCCTCAAAGCGGTTTCCAGACTGTTCACACGCTACGCCGACTTCGCTCACTTGTTGCCGCTAGTCGGCCGGGAGGGATAAGCATCGCAGATAGACCGCCGGCTTTCCGCGCGCAGGCAGCTGCGGACTTCGTGAGAAGTAACGGAAGTCCCAGGGAGAAAGAGGCTTTGCGGCTCCTCTTCGAGCCCGGCCCTCCCAGGCGGGAGGTGGTTTCCGACCTTCTATCGGGCCAGCGGTCCGACGGAGGGTGGGGTTACCCGAGCTCCCCTCTGAGCAGCATCAACGAGACGCTGTGGCGACTGACCCAGGCAGGCGAGCTAGGGGTCGACGCTGCGTACCCCTCCATCATGGCGGCTATTGGCTTCCTGGCCAGCAAACAGAACCCTGACGGCTCGTGGCAGGAGGACCCGCGGCTGGCGGCGGCATCCCCCCCTTGGGCGACCCCGGGTCGCCCTGAAGCCACCGTTTACCTTACGGCGTCCGCAGGCTACAGCCTCGCGGCCCTCGCCGGGACAGGCCTCGACCGGGTCCGCCGGGCGAGCGACTACCTTCTAGGGATGATTGGCCCCGACGGGCGCCTGCCATCGTTCCTTCATTCCCACTGGCTTGCGGCCGGACTGTGGTGGAGGACCGGTCGGGCGGACCTTGCCGAGCAAGTCATAAGCTATCTGGCGACCCGGCTCGACCGGGATTCCCCGGCCAACCACCTCTCCTGGGCTGCCGTGACTCTCTTAACCGCGGGCTATCCCCCCGACGCGCCTTTCTCGCGGAGGGTCTTGGACATGCTCGAGGCTCGCCAAGCAGAGGACGGCCACCTTGACGCCGAGGATGGCGAGGCGTGGTTTTCCCACGCTACCTGGGAAGCGCTGAAGGCGCTCAAGCTGGCGGGAAGACTTCTCTGTTGAAATGGATCGCGCCTTACAGGTACAATATCCACAATTGTGCAACGGCACCCTTCCAGGCAGGCGGTCCTCTGAGCAAAGCGTTTCTGAGCGGGGATTTAGGGTCATTGCCTGTCACCCGTTGTCAGGGGGTATCGGGAAGTTCGGCATCAATCCGGCACCGACTTTCGGCGGTCGCCTGACGCACATCAGACGGCGGTCTGTCAGGCCAGGAGGCTGAGGGCCGAGACCTTGAGGGAGATCCTGACTTTCGGCGAGCTCACGGGGTTCGGACAGTGGCGCAAGGGCGGGTACGGCCGCTTCCGGGTCCTGGCCTTCGAGGAGAAGAAGGCCGAGTAAGACGTGAAGCAAGGGTATCGCGGAGCACGGCCTTGCCGCGCCGCGCAGCGGCAAAGTGAAGCCTCGTTGTGCCTCGTTGTGCGAGGGCAGGGTGAGGCATTGTCCGGTGCAGCATTGGCATGGTCGGCCTCTTAGTCGGGCTTCCGGCTGCCAGGTGCCGGAGGGACGCCGGCGAGCTGTCGGGTCAGGAGAGAGAGGACTTTGACAGCAAACTGACAGCAAAAGTTGAAATGTCCGTCCTGACGCACATCAGGAGGAGAGACGACGGCCAGGGAAGGGACTCTTCGACGGGCGGATCTGGCCGATATGTCAACCGAAAGGGATGCGCCCAGGCGCGGCCAACGCCTACCTGGCAAACGCGAAAGGTGATGTTAGTCATGCTGAAGTGGATCGGGTGCGCCCTTCTTGCCTTCTGCCTACTCGTTCTTCTCACGGCAGTCCTGAACAACATGCGGTGGGCCTACTACGAAAGTGGCCTGCTGCGCGTGGACAAATGGACGGGAGAGTTGTACGGAACGGGCAGTGGGCCCAACCCATTCACTGATACCGCGAAGTATGTCCTCCTGGGGATCGCGGTGGCCGCGACTGTCGGACTGGTCATCGGCACCGTCGCGAAGAGGAGACACGATGGCCCGGGATGATGGTCTTCGACGCGCGGATCTCGCCAGGAGGAGGGCGGAGGTTCTGGCCGCCATGGTAGATGAGATCCCGATGGATAGCCTGTCGGAGGAAGAGGCGCGGAGGCTGGATGAGGTGGGGATGCGGATCTCGTCGGCTGCGGCGTCCTTGAAGGCTATCTCAGAGGCAGTAGGCCCTAGCGCGGCGGTAACGCCTTCCCCTGCTGAAAAAGGCTCACCGCAAGGCCCGTAGGCAGGCGAGAAGGAGGGCGGCAAGGTGAATGGGTCCTACCGATTCGCCGGGTGATAGCGACACCTGCCAGGCCTGGGCTGTGCTCGGAGAAGGGAGAGACGATTTCTATGGACTTGCTTGATCCGGGTGTCCTTTTGGGTCTCATAGGTTTGGGGGGGGCGATAGCAGATGACCAAGAGAATCCGGGTATCCGTGGCGGCGTTGGTCGTCGGGTTGGTCCTTGCCATTTCGTGCAGCGTATGGGCGGGGGCTCAGATACGCACCGAGACAAAGACCGTCTACTACCGCGCCGACCTCAAGATCGTCGTTGACGGTCGCCAGACAACTCTGGACGTGAAGCCTTTCATCATCGATCCTGGCTGGATCATGGTCCCGGCGGAGTTCATCTCAAAGGAATTGGGCGCCGCTGTGGCCTGGGACGATGCCAGCTCGACATTCGCGATAACCACCAAGGGAACTACCGCTCAGGCACCGCAGGTGACATACGTGACATACACATGGCCTAACGGGGACAGGTACGCGGGTCAGGTCTACGACGGCAAGCGCAATGGGCAGGGAACGTTAACGTGGGCCAATGGAACCAAGTACGTGGGCGAGTGGAAAGACGACAAGCAACACGGGCAGGGAACCTATACGTGGGCTAATGGAGAAAGGTACGTGGGCGAGTGGGAGGACGGCCAGGGCAACGGGCTGGGAACGTTAACGTCGTCTAAGGGGGACACGTACGTGGGTCAGGTCTGGGGCTGCAAGGCGCACGGACTGGGTGTATACCAGTGGGCTGCCAATGGGCATATCCAGGGTGGCCTCTGGGTGATGGGGGTGTTCGCCTCCCCAGGAGGCCCGTAGAGGCGGGCAGGCCCGCGGAAGGCCCTGGGGGGGTCAGAGGTAGCCTCGAACCCGGCCTTGCCCGGCAGCGTCGGCGCCAAGGGCCATGAGGAGCTCGGTTCCCGGCGGGATCTGGCGACTACTTCTCCCTCCCCCCTTTGCGGGGATTCGGCTTCGACTCGCGCCCCTGCTGCTGCCGGCGTCCTTTGCTCCAGCTCCTCCACGCATCACCGGGTTATAGGCAGGGCAGGACCGTGCCGGAAACGTAGAGGACCGCCTCTCCTCTGTGGAGCTGGCGGTCCTCGATCAGGGCGCCCGACCGCATCCTTTGCCGCCGTCACTGTCGAATCCCGCAAAACCGCCAGGTCATTTACCCCGGCCCCTTCCCGATCCTGGCTGTACGGGCTTCCTGGTCAGGGTTATCCCGCCGACAGGATCCGCGAAGGCCGTCCTGCCCTCCGCGGAGAGGTCGGACCCTTTGGCAGGCCGCCACGGACGACAGAGGTCCCCCCGGCCCGGCCCTGTTCTTTCCGCGCCCTCCGTACCCTGTCGCCGCCCCCGGAACCCCCTTCCCTACTTGCGCTCGTCCGGCTTGGGATCCTGTCGCAAGGCCCAAGCGAGGAGCCACTTGATCGCGGCCGCCCTGGACTCGAAACGCCAACGGAACCGGAAATCGTCGATGGCCCGTAGCAGATCCTCGTCCACGAGGAACGCCAAGAACGGTTTCTTGCTCGGCACCTTCATCATCTCCTTCCTATAGGCATCATAGCCGATAACGCACCTATTGACAAGACGGCTATAACGGCTATAATGGATATAGAACAGATAGAAGAGGAGGTTATCCAGGTGAAAGGCAACGTGCGCCCCGGTTTCGTGTACGCCCGAGTGGTCGGACAGGAACCCTCGGAGGAGTACCGGGAACTCCTGCGCCGGGAAGAGGCCCTCTTCGATGAACTCAAGGGCCAGCTTTCCGAAGGGGGCCGCAAGACCCTTGCGACGCTCGATGAGCTCAACGGTGAGACCGAGTCGAGGGCGCGGATAGATGCGTACACCTTGGGGTTCCAGGACGGGTTCGGAGCCGCACGCCCAGTCGGTCGGCATCCGATGGAAAGGAGGGATAGACGTGGACTTGCAGGATAAGCGGGAGACCGTCTGCTGGCCCGTCCCCGATGACGCGATGGCTGGCAGGATCAAGCGGAACGACTGCGCGATGGTCGAGAAGGGCGCTCCGGCGTCCGATGGCCAGGTAGTGTTGGCGTCCGTCAACGGAGAGGAGCCGATACTCCGGCGGTACAGCCGCCACGAGGATTTGGTGGTCTTGCGGGCTGACAACCCGGCGTATGCCCCGATTTGTGCCGCGCTCGGCGACGTGCGTATCGTCGGCAGGGTAGCCTGGGTGCGGTGCATTCCGTAGGAGTCCGGGACTAGTCGGGTACCTTGCGGGGGAGGGTGGGACAACCGCCCTCCCTCCCTCTATGTCGGGGACGACCGCCCTTTCCGCTGCCTCGGAGGACGGCTGGCTCGGCGAGTAACCCTGTGGCGGGGAAGGAGGGGATTGGAGAGGGGCGGGAGAAGGGCGGGAGAAGGGACTAGACGACTAGACGACGATTGCCCCGAAGCCAGGGCACGCCCGAGACGCTGACCTACTAAGCGACCCCGCCAGGATACCAGGGAGGGATTTCGATGCTGATCGACATCGGATGGCTGCTGATCGCGGCGGCAATCCAACACTACGCGGTAGGGAGAAGAATGGCCGAGAAGGACCGCGCCCGAACTGCGACGGCTGCGGCGTTCATTTCCTGGGCCGTCTTCAGGACGATGGTCCGGGCCGTCGGCACCGGTGGCGGCTTCGTCGCCGAGGCCCTCGCCGGCGGCGCGGTGTTCGGGGCTGTCGCCCTGGCCGTAGTCATCGTGGTTCAGTTGCGCCGGTTAGCCGGGACCAGGCGCCGATCCCCCGGGACCGGTTAGGTCGGGGAGGACGTCCTTTTCTAGGCCCCAGGACGGCCTACGGGGGCTTCTGAGGCCCCTTCCCTCCCGGACGTATCCCAGGCCCTCTTTGAGGAGATAGGTCCTCAAACCCTTGATGCAGCACGGGGGAAACGAGCAGAAAAGGCACGTTCTTGAGGCGGGGGGGAGGAGTTCAGGCTTCGCGGCGGCGAACGCCCTTGGTGAACCTGGCCAGTTCCTTGCGGCGGGAAGGACTCGAGCCTTCACCGGGCAAGGCTGATCCGGATAGCGTCCAAGCTGAGGGACCGACATCTCGGGAGAGTAGCCGGTCCTTCTGCTTTTGGGGGTCGGGCTTCTGGCCGGCCTCCCGGCTGTCGCGCCTCAGGGGGACGCCGGCGGGCTCGAGAGGGAAGGGAGTCCGGGAGGATCTGGCGGGCCGGATGGACTCGCGGCCGAGAGGAGGCGCCGTCCTCTGAGAGGGGCGTCCTCCTCCCGATCCGAAGGAAGGCGCCGGTCTCGGGCTCCCCGGCCTGGCGGGGGTGGGTGTCGCCGCCCGAGGTACTTGGGCGCGCGGCCGCCGGGGATAGTGACAGGTCCCGCAGGGGGTGCGCGCCTACACATCGCCTCCTGGCCAGCACAAAAATAACGGGCATCCGGGGTGAACCGCCTAGTCGCCGGAGGTACTTACGCCTGGGGCGGGACTCCGCGAATCACAGCGCCATGGGGTTAGTTGGGGGCGTCCGTCGGCGCGTCAAAACAGGCGGCATTCGCGTCAGGATGCCCCAGGACGGGCTTTCCGCCCTGCACACGGTCCACAAGGCCCTGTCCTCGAAGAAGCCGCCCTCTGAGGGACTAGGAACAGGCGCGTCTAGCAGGCGAAATGCACTTGACACCGGAAAGGGGCGCTCGTGAGCCCAGCCGTGGTTCGAGGAGGAACAGGCGGCCCGGCCAGCAGCAGGGCGGCGCGATTGAACGCTGGCCGGGATGACTCAGCATTCCGCCACCGGATGCGCGTATTCCTGCGTGAGGTTCACGGTCTGTCGACGACTTGTCGGGGACAAAGTCCGGGACATGTCGGGGACTAACTCGACCCTTCGCGAGAGGCCTGCAAGCCTGCTCAACGCCCTGAATGACCGGAACAGCGCAAGGACGGACTGCGGCCCGGACGGGGGGAGTCCAGACCGACCGCCTTCTTCCTCGTCCGCGCGAGATTTGCCCAGCGTCAGGCCGTTTCCTTGTGGGGACGCTAGCGCCAGTCCTCCAAGACGCGCTTTAGGAGCTCTCCGACCTGCGGATTGAGCTGGAAGTCCTCCATATCGAGCGTGACCGTCCTCCCGCGCTTCTTTTCGCCGGTTTCCTTGTCCAGGTACAAGACGGCAACTTGCAATTTGGCCGCCTTCGGGTAGTAGGTCAGGATCGCGCTCTCGGTGCGGGCCTCGACCGGCACCTCGTCCTCCCAGTAGTGCTTGCCGTGATACATCGTCGCTCACCTCCATCCGGATTGACGTCAAAACCTCGTGCGGTTGGCCTAGCAGGACCGCAAGACGTGCCGCCCGCGTGTTCTCAGTGACAGACTTCCCCCTGTCCCTTTGCCAGTTCGCCAGGACGAGGGCGACTGCCAAGACGGGCCCTGCCGCCAGCGCCGCGATCAGCGCGACAAGACTGAGATCCCACAGGACGCCCGCTTGAGTTCGCGCGGAACAGCCGGTCGCGGGGCCTTCCAGAACACATTCCCGGGGGGAAGGGTGCTATAGGCATCCCGGGGCCGTCCCGAACGAGATAGGGCCTAAAAGTGACCGCCGCGGGGGTACGAAAACGAGCAAAAGGGCCTTCTGACGACGCTCCCGCCTTCTTGACCCCTATCCACGGTACCCGGCCGGCGCGGATCGCGGTCAGGAAGCCCCTTGCAGTCGCGAAACGCCTCACGTTGCGGTCCTCGTCCAAGTCCTCGAGGCGCCTCCTGTCGCGCACAAGCTCCGGGAGCTCTTCCTCGTGGGCCCGCCGGCGTCCGGGAACTCCTCCACGGTTTCGGCTATCTTGATGGCCCTGGAAATGCCAGAGGTTGAAGAACTGGAGAGAGGAAGGTATATCAATTTCCAGCAGTTGCTTGTTTTTGATACGAGTAAGCGCCACAGAGACCGAGTTCTGTTTCAACCCCACCGCTTTTGCTATCTCTTCCTGGGTGTAGCAAGCCAGATACATTTCAAGGATTCGGTCGTCGCGCTCCTTGTTCTCGGCCTCCCGCATGTCCCGCGTCGAGTCACGGAAGGTGCGCTCAGGACCGGCTTCGTGTCGTTTTCCTTCAGTGCGGATCTGGTCGGATGAGCACCACTTCGCTCGGTCGGTTCAGGATCCGCGCCCTGGACGGCAGCGGCCTCAGTGTCGCCTCCGACCGTTGGCTCAGGATCTTGACTCGTGTGGGCCGCCCGAGGAACCTCTCCACAGGCAAGAGGAACGCCGAGATTTGGGCCTCCAGCGCGGCAGCCGCGAGGGTGGCCAGGGGGACCTCGATGAGTGACCAGGCCCCGGTGGTGACTGCCGGCGGGGTCTGGGCCACAACGGAAAGACCGGCGACGGGCGGCTCCAGGGCAACCTGCCGCGTGGCCTCCACCCCGGGGGTGGGCGCCGAGAGAGACGCTGTGGAAGTCCGCGACTCCGTGACGACGTTCCGCGAGGCCGTAGCGGTCGGTGCCGGTCCCGCCAGGGCGAGCGCGGCGGCGGGAGCCTGGATGATGGGGGCAACCCCGGCGAAGAGGGTGGGGATCGGCGCGGCCGCCTGAAGAACGGCCGGCCATAGGAACTGCGTGACATTCCCCGAGGTCGTGGTTATCGGCTCGGCCATCCCCACACCAAGGGTCGCAAGGGGACAGACCACCTCGGCCATCCTCTCGACCGCCGGGTCGGGCATGGGGGCGGCCACGTCCAGCTTCGCCAGCGACTTCACGACCGCCAAGGCCGCCCGCACGGACGCCACTCCGGGCGCGGGTGCCGCGCATTGGAGGACGGCCGCCGGAGGGAGCGCGAGGCACCCCACCTCCGCGGAAACCAACGGGTAGTGCGGCCCGCCCGCGATCGCGTACGTCACGAGCAGTTTGGGGGCAAGGGAATGATTGCTCTCCCAGGCCGTTGCCTGTCGCCCCGCGGTCGGCGTCTCGGTCATGTCCACGAAAAGCGAGAGCGCGTTACCGGACGCCCAGCCCGCCCTGCCTACGACCGCCGCCACGACCGAGGAGATGTTCGGGCTGTCGTACCAGGTCCCGGCGGCCCAAGCCCCGGGCGCCCACGCTACCGACTCCGCCGTCCGCGGCCGAGTCCATATGTCTCCCTCGACGAACCCCGGCGAGTTGTCCGCGGCGTGGCCCCTGACTGCGAGGTTCACGACCCCGCTAAGGGTGGAGTAGGAGTGGAGCCGGAGGACAGCGCTCTGGATGACCAGACCATCCTCTTTTGGGATGGGCGCCGAGGAGAAGCGGAACCCTCCCCGACAGGGATACGCTCCCCAGGGACTAGCGATCGAATTCTTGAAGTCGGCCAAATTGTACCCGCTGCATGCGGGCGCGTCCCACGATACGCCCAACGCAAAGCCGTCGTCGTATCCTGCGCCGACCTGGAGCGCGATGTCCGTCGCCGCGGTGGCTGGACCACAGGGGAATGCCACCTGCAGAGCCGCCGGCACGGCCAGGATGACCGGATTCTGAATGAGTCCAACCTCCGGGACCAGGGCAGCCACCGAAAGGGCACCTGCGATAGCCAGGATGATCGGACTCCTGGTGGTCGTCGCCGAAGGGGACGGAGCGGCCACTGAGACTGCGCCTGCGATAGCCAGGATGGTGGGACTCTTGGTGGCTTCTACCGATGGAGACGGGGCAACGACTGAGAGGGCGCCTCTGACAGCTTCAACGGTGCCGTTCTGGACACCCCCTGCCGATGGTGCCGGGGCAGCCAATGAGACCGCAGCCGGGGCCTCGACGACGGCCGTGGAGTCAGGAACGATCCGGCCATACCCGATGAGGTAGACCCCGCCGCCGCCCGCCGCCATCTTGAGCTGCACGATCCGGTTGGTGTCGCACTGGACCGCCCGCCAGCCGTGGAGGCCGTAGACCCAAGTCTCCAGAGCGGAGCCTTTCTTCCGCATGTCGTACTGAAACTCTATGTGGACCTGGTAGAAGCCGCCGATGGCGTTGACGGGGAGGGCTGAAAGGTCGTGCCACGCAGAATCCATCGCGACATTCTGCAATACCATGTTCACGGTGAATGTAGCGCAGGACTTGATGTACCCGTTCACCCAGAAGTGACCGCTCGTACTCTGCCTTATACCTTCGCAGATGTGCGAGGCGTCGAGGGCGACCATCGCGCCCCGGTGTACTGTGTTCCCGGTGCCATCGTAGTGGTTGTCCGTGCTGCCGTTGCATCTCAGGCCATACTTGCCGCCGTTGGCCTCCTCGATCTCGAACAGGGCGGCCACCGGTTCGTCCGCGCCCACCAGGCCCGACAAGTCCAGGTCGCACCACGTCTGGGCGGTCGCCGGCGTCTTCTCGGTGAGGTTGGTGAAAAAGACGGCCGAGTCTGCGCCAAAGTACCCGATCAGCCGGTAGGTGCCCTGGTTCGCCGCCGCCCTGTACAGTTCCAGCACGCGCGAGGAGTCCACGCCGCAGAACGCGCTCCAGTTGGGGCTGTAGTCGGTGCCTGTCCGGCTGTCCGTACTGCCGTTCTTGCGCCATCCTGTGTACACCCAGGCGCCTGACGCACCGGCCACATCCAGCATGACACCGACCGCGCCTGCAGGGACGTAGGCGGAAACGTCAACGTCCTGCCAGCCGCTCGTGCCTGCAGGCGTTATGACTACCGGGGTTATGAAAACGATGGCCACCTAAATCACCAGCTTTATGCCCTTTGCCTCCATCTCCGCGATGGCCCGCCCAGCATCGGCGGACCGACTGCCGACAACCTTGCCGTCCTGGTCCGCCACCTGGTCGTACTCAGACCCCGGGATCCCGTGTCCCTCACGGACGTTACGCTCGTGAAACTCAACGTCCCGCTTCAGGAAGATCAGCCCGTGGAGGGCATCGAAGGTCTCCTTGGTCAGCATGCCGTACTCCCTGAAGGGCTTCTTCCCGTAGTAACACGCGCTCAGTTCGTCATGTACGGCGTTGTACTTCGGGTCGATGAGACGCCTCAGCCCCTCGTGCCGGATCCCGTCAAAATTCCGCTCGGCAAAACGCAATATAACTGCCCCCTCCTCGCCTGCCGCACCTGCTAGGCTGCGGTCACGGTGAAGATGCCGTCCGCGTGCCACTGGATCGTGAACGTGCCGTTGGACGAAACCTTGTCCTCGCCGAAGTCCACGTAGCCCAGGATCGGCTTGGTGGCGTCGGTGGCGGGCGTGTCGTCGTAGATGACCGCGTACCTGGCGGTGATCGTCGAGTTCGCCCAGGACACGTCGTTCGCGTCCAGCTTCACGACGTTCGTCGCGCCCGTATAATCCATGGTCTTGTTGGCCAGGGTCGCGCCGCCCGTGGTGTACCCCGCCCCCGTGACCTCGTTCGTCACGGCGTCCTTGTACGCGTGCACGTCCTGGTCGGGCGCGTACGCGGAGGTGCAGAGCATCACCTTGATTACGTCAGTATCAAAGTCCACCTCCTTGTTCAGGAGTTTCATGGGCGCTTTTCCGAACCACTTCGCCGTTACAGCCACTTTTGAGTTCCCCCTCCCTCTAGAGTCGATAAGTCTACCGCGAAGTCCACCCGCAGCCTCCCGGCCCCCGGCCGGCTTGGGCCCAACCTACGGCTTGCCCGCCTTCTCCAGTTCCCGGGACACCTTCAGGAGCGCCCCGGCAACCTCTCCCATCGCCTTGTACGCCTGCCTGATACGCGCCTCGCGGACCTCCTGGCTGAGATCGGGGTTCCGCTTCACCAGCTTGATCGCATCCTGGAGCTCCGAGAAGCTGCTCCCTATCTGCCGCGCCATCCCGAGAGTGCCGAGGTCGGGAACCGCTCCGAGCTCCTTCCCCGCCTCCAGGTCGCGGTTCCACAGCGCGTACTCACCCTCGAGCCTGTTCCAGAGGTCATAGAAGCGGTCGATCATCTCGCGGTCGGTGTCGGCCACCCGGATGCCGACGGCTTTTTTGCTCAGGATGTTGAAAGGTGCCTCTTTCAGGTACTTGGCGACGCCCTCCACGGTGGGCTCCCGCGCGATCCGCATGAACTGGCCGACAGGGTTGAGCCACTGTTGGGCCACCCACGCGGCCCGCTGCTTCACGCCCTCCGCCGTGTCCTTGATGTCGTCGGGCACGATGGGCCGGTCCCGGAACCAGTCCCAGTTCATGGCGCCCTGGACCACGGAGGTCGCCAGGGGGTTGAATAGCCTCTTCAGGTCCTCGACCGGCGCCTGCAGGATGTCGACGGCGAGCTCCTTCGCCCCCTCGGACAGGGTCATCTCGTCGGAGAGCACCTTTCGAGCGATGTCCTGGACATGATCGAGGCCGATGAGCTCGCCCGCCAGGTAGTCGGGGCTCTGGACGGTGAACACTATCGGGAGGCCCTGAGCGTCCCTGTAGCCCGTGATGATGTGCGGGACCAAGCGCTGCCACGCCGGCAGCTTCTCTTCCTCGTCGGGAAACCGCAGCCCGTTCCACAGGGCCATCGCCACCGCGGGTATCCCGAACTTGGCCAGGAACTCCAGCGGGTGTCGGGTGATGTACGCGGCCCAGTTGCCGAAGTTGCCGAAATAGAAGGTGGAGAAGGGGAGGAGCTGGTCGCGCACCACGGCCCGGCCCTCCGGCGTGAGCTTGTTGTAGTCCACCGTGAACTCCCGCGCCACCTTGCCGGCGATCTCGATGGGCGTAAGTCCGGCCTCCTGCATCTTCTTGGCGTCAAATACCTTGACCAGGGGCATCTCGCCCTTCTCTATCCGCTGCATGTCGGCCATGAACTTTGCGAGACGGACACCTATTTCCCGCACTTCCCCGGCCTTCATCCAGCCCTTGAACAGGTTGGCCTTCTGCAGGAGGTGTCTGGTGGGCTCAAGCTGCGCCATCACGGGGTCGAACGGCATGCCCGACCGTCGCATCAGACCGGCCTCGAGGACGCGCTGCCCGTCCGCGAGTTCCAGGATCTTCGCAAACTCGCCCGGCTGGCCTTTCTGCCACTGTATCGCGGCCCGTATGCCCTTCGGGATAAGCAGCAAGGCCAGGGGGTCTTCCCGGTACAGGTTGAGACTGTCGCCGATGAAGTTCCGCACCTGGAAACCGATGCCGCCGCCGAGCGGCCCCAACGTCCAGCTCTTCCAAGTCGACGTGGCGCGGACGACCGCTCTCTCGATTGTCCCTGCGTGCCGCACGATGCGGAGGTTTACGAGCCGCTTGGCTATCTCTATGGGCAGAAGGTGAGCCTCGCCCAGGACGCGCCGCGCCCTGGCGGCCTGCTCTTCGCCGCCCGTGATCAGCAGCGACTGGATCGTGTCGAAGAGCACCGGCTTGATGGGCCCGCCGATCTGGCTGTATCGCCACCCGAGGTAGGTCTTGCCGTCTATGACGTAGCGACGGCCGGTGGCCACCTCGCCGATCTTCTCGCGCTCCTCCGTGGAGAGCCGGGGCAGGACGTCGTACTCGTTGGCGATCCGCAGGGCGAAGTCGTCCGTGGCGTTGTCCACGAAGATTTTGGCCAGGTGCGTGATCGTCACCTTGGCGTAGTCCGTGTCCACCAGTTTCGAGGTGCCGCCGCGTCCCAAGAGGTAGTAGCGGTACGGCGCCTTCAGCTCCCGGCCTATGGAGGGCATGAGACTGTCGTACTCGGCCAGGTAATCCAGCACGCGGTGGGTAACGTAATGGACGCGCTCCATCATGTCGGGCTTCACCTTGCCCCGGCGGACGAGTTCCTGCCAAGCCGCGTGAAACACCTTGTAGTGCGCGTCCAGAGACTTCTTCACGCCGTCCGTGGCCTTGGCCATGAGTTCGGTCTGCGCTTTCTCGAGCTGCTCCCGCGACAAGCCGCCGGGAACCGTGACGCCCTCGTCCAAGTCCGCAAGGAAGTCCTGCACAAACACCAGTTTGCGGAAGACGCTGTACTCCTGGGGCGTCTCCATGAATCCGACGATGGCCTTCCAGCTTGCGAGGGCTTCCACCTGGGCGTCGCGCCCCACCCCCAGGAAGCGCCGCAGGTCGTTCACGAACTTGGGATGGCCGGCGACCCGCCACTCGTAGACGAACAGGTCCTTCAGGGCCTCCCTGGTCCTAGCGATGGCGCCCTTGGCTTTCTCGACGGCGTTGGCCGGCGTCCTGGTAGCCGTGAGAACCGCTTCCACCTGCGCGTCGGAAACAGCAACGTTGGTCTTGAAGATGCTCTCCAGAGCCCGCGTCAGACCGCGGGAGATGGTGCGGCTCACCAGGCCGGGCTTGCCGAACTTCTCTTCAATGGCCAGTCTCAGGGCGTGCTCTTCGTTGATCTCGGCGACGGTCTTCCGGAGGACGTTTTGCTCGCCGGCTCCTGGGGCGGCTCCGGTTCCGAAGAGGGCTCCGGCTCCCTCGGGGCTGAGTCCGAAGAGGGTTGCAGACTCTTGAATAGGCGGAGCACCCGCAGGTTCTCCTCCCGCCTGGTATCCTTGCTCAAAGGCTTTCCCTTCCTCCACGAGTTTTCGGATCTCGCTGAGCGCCGCCTGCTTAACCTCGGTTTTGTTCTGAGCCTTCGCGAGGTCGTCGGCGAAAGCGTTCAGCGCGTCGCAGATCGGGTTGCCTTGGATGTGAGCCAGCCTGCCCACCAGTTCCAGGGCCATCTGCGCCTGCGTCGCGTACTGGACGTTTTCCTCGGTCTTGAGGATGTTCCCTGCCCGCTCGAACATGGCCGCAAGTTTCGCTTTCGCGATGGTCGAAAATCCGCCCTTCTCGATGCGTAGCTCCTTCTTCACGTAGTCGGTCAACTCAGCCTTTTCCAGCGCGTGGCTCTCGATGAAGGACTCCTCACCGAATAGGGTCTGCGCCTGGGTGACGGTCTTGCCCGCGCCCTGCACGTCGCGGATGAGCTCCAGCAGTATGTCGGCGGTGATGACGCGGCCCTTCCTGCGCTCCCGCATGTAGAGGTCCAGGACCGCGTTCTGTAGTCCGGGGGCCTGAGCCAGTTCTTGCCCGATGGTGACTCCCACCGCGACGGGGATCTCGTCGTTGACGACGGCGCGGAATATGGGCTCGTTCAACTGGGCCAGGGCCATGCCCTCACGGGCGGTCGCCTCGCGCAGCGGGACGCCGCTCTCCCGCAGCTCGTCGAAGGTCATCTTCCGCCCACGGAAGAAGTTGCCTGCGTCCAGGGCGGTGCCTCTACCCTCGCTGATGTTCTGCAAGGCTCCGGCGGCCAGGGCGTCGCCGGCGGTCACGCCATCCTCGGCGCGGAGCACCGTGGCTTCGACGGTCGGGACCTTCAATCGCTTGGCGAGCTCCACCCGGTGGTGGCCGTTCACGACCCAATACTTGCCCGCCTCGTCCTTCCAGCAAGTGATGGCACCCGCCTTCAGCGGATCCCACACTTTCACTTCTTTGAGGAGGCGGGTGACGCCCTCCCTGCCCGTGGCCTTGAACTGGAACTGGTCGGGATCGACGCCGATCTCGTCAGGGTCGAGGTACACCTTCAGCTTGCCGGTGGGGTCGGTGAACTCCTTCCCCAGGGCCTCGGCGGGCCTGACGGCGGCCGTCGCCTGCTGCCAGAACTCCTCGAGGTTCTCAAAGCCGTGCGCCCGCTCGTCCGTCTTGTAGGCTTCGGACTTCGCCAGGGCCTTCATGGCCGAGTAGCGCCAGTCTGCCATGCCCCCTTGCTCCGGCAGGCCGTGAGCCCGGAGGTATGCTACGGCGGTCCTGAAGTCCGTTGCGCTCTTGAAGCGGAGGGCTTCCTTCGCCAGGGGAGCGAGTTCGGCGGGGATCGCGCGCGTTGGGCCCGGCGGGGTGGTTACTGCCGGCGCTCTCGCGGCACGGGCCGCGGCGTAGCCCGCGTCGGAGACGAACACCGCCCTCCCCCCGTTGTGCTTCCGGATCTCCACCATGCCGGTCAGGATCAGCTCGTCCTGGACCTTCTTCGCGTTGGCCTCCGCGGCCACGGGGAAGAAGGGATCCCTCTCGCCGGGCTGCGGGGGCGTCGCCCGCATCTCGTCCAGGCGCGCCCGGGCCTCCGCAGACAGTCGGGCCTGCCCGGTCTCGGCATAACCCGCCTTCGTCGGGGCAACTTGAGGTGGCACCTCGGCTACGGGCGCGGGCGGTGCGGGTCTCGCCTCCTCCACTTGTGCGATCTGACCCTCCAAAATCTCCGCCAGCATTTTAGGTTTGCCCCGTGGTCGAGTGGCACTGAGTTGGCCTGTGGCGTTGCCAATGTGTTGTTCCTGACCCTTAGCATCTTTCACCCGATAGATGTACGGGAAGTTGACGGAGGGCAATCCCACGACCGTGTACCCCTTGCCCGATCTGTCGTAGACCTTCTGACCGATCTCGAAAGCCGCCGTCACCGGACCGCCAGCCGCCCCAGGAGCCAGGATCTGCCGCACATTCCTCTCGTAAACGAATACCTGCGTATCGCCCACCTGTGTACGGTAGTCGTACCGCACTCCCGAATCGGGGTAGGGTTTCGCGTTGACTTCCTTGACCTCGGCCCGCTGCCACTTGCCGTTGACCTCGACCTCTACCTCGTCACCCGCGTGAAAGCGCGTGGAGACGCCAGGACCCACGATCTCCGCCTTGGACGGCGTAGGAGTAGGTCCCGTTGGGACAGCCGCCGCCTCGCGTCCCGCCGTGCGCTGGAGGAAGTCGTACCAGGTCTCCTCCCCCTGCTTTTCCGTACCGTAGGCTTCCCGCAGGCGCTCCGCGATCTGGCCCAACCTGGCCGCGTCCCGCGTGCTGAAAGCTCTGGCCCCCTCCTGGACCTGGCTCAGCGTGGAAAGGAACTCGTTGGCCGCCTCTTTCAACGACAGGCCCCCCGCCCAGGGCAAGGGCGCCCCCTCGACCGGAGGGACGGCGGGGGCTGCCGCTGCCTCGGACGGTCCGGGAGGTGCGGGGGCCGCGGTCGGCGTGGGTACCGGCGTCACGGCCTGCCCGGGCTGGACCGCCCCGGGGAGGACCTCCGGGAGCTTCGTGGTGACGGCCTTTCCTGCGGGTTTCCCGGCAACGGCTTCCCTGGTCACGTCCTCGACCAGTCTCTTGCCCTCCGACGTCCCGGCCAATTTGTCCAGCGCGTCGATCAGGGCTCTGTCGCGTGGGACGCCCTGGGCTACGGCTTGCTTAACCTCCGCATCGATCTTGGCCTTGTTTTCCCTCGATACGCGGTCGATGACCTTGGCCTCGATCTCGAGAAGGGTCTGGTGAGCCTCGACACCCCCGCCCATAGTGATTCCGGCTAAGGCGCCCAGGGCCATCGCCTGCTGTGTGTCGGACGCACCCCAGGAGAACGGCTTGCCCGCGGCCTCCTTCTGGAACTTCTCCTGGAAGGCCTCTTCGATGGCCTCCGTGGCTCCCGTCACAGCCAGCTTCCCTCCCGCTATCGCGGCGCGTCCGGCAAGGGACCCGATCATCTTGAGCGGAAGCTTGCCCGTGGGCAGGAACATCATGCCGAACTCCAGGATGTCGGAGAGGATCAGGCCCATGTTGTTGCGGAACACCCTGTTCCCTATGGCATCCGCTTCCTGTTCGGTCTTCCCCTCCGCCTGTGCCTCGTTGTACGCATCCCCGGCCTCTATCGCGCTCTCCGAAGCGCGGTTCAGGCTGGCACCTGTCAAGACACTTGCTATGGCCCGGGCGTAGGTCCCGCCACCGATAAGGCCCCCGACCGCGCCGCCCGTCATGTACGACAGCGCGAAGAGGCCGACCGTCGAGGGCACGGACCTGGCGAAGGTGCGCGTGTAGAACTTGGGGTCGCCGAAGGACTTCCAGTTCCAGCCCTTGAACTCAGGGAGTTCCTGGTAGAACTTCTCTTGCAGGAACTTGCCGGCCGCCTCGGCGGGCTCTCCCAGGCCAGGGGCGCCGATCATCTTCGTGAAACCCGATACGCCGGTCAGTATGTCGCCGGTACCCGCAAGGAGGGACTTGCCCACCTCTCCGGGTATCGTCTCGCCGAAGGGGACCCTCTGGGCCTCTCTCACCGCGCCCTGCGCGGCGATCATCCGCCCGACGTCCTCCACCGACATGCTTTCCAGGGCCTTCGCCGCCACCGGGTGCCGGGGCGCCTTCACCAGTCCCGGCAAGCCAGGAACCGTCATCATCCCCTTCGGTTTCGGGATTGGGACGGGAGGGGCGAGCTTCCGCGCGCTCTGCGCTGCCCGCACATAGTCGTGAACCCGCGTGGCTATGGTCGAAGTCGCAGCGGGAGGAGCAGCGGCCGCCGGCAAGCGCACGCTCGCGGCCGCTGCTTCCCGTGCCTCCCGCAGGAGTTCCTCGAGGCTCTTCACGATGGCCACCCCTCCCTCAGTAATGCCTCCCCACCCGGCGGGTTGTCAATGACGGCCTCCGCCTTCCGCTGCTGCGCCAGGATCCGGCCCGGCGCGATCTTCACGAACGCGGCCCCTAACTTGAATCCGGACGGGACCCCACGAGAGGGCATTTCCGGGCCTTTCCACGACGAACTCCTAAACGTCCATTTGCCTGCTACCGGGCCTGATGACATTTCGTATCCTGCGGGAAGGATGTCCGGCCCGTCCGGAATGAGATGTGCCCACGGTTTCCTGGCGGCCGTGTCCCCCAGAGCGAAAAAGGGGCATTCTCACGACGGACCGGCGTACCTGGCGGCCGCCGCGCGAGCCACCCGAACGGCCGTCGCCTTCGCGCGCGTTTTCGCGAGCGCCAGCCGCTGCGCCTCGCTCAGGACCCGTGGCTTGTGGAAGCTCACGGAGTTTGGTGGGATCCTGTAGACCTTGCCATACGTGCGCCCGTGGTCCGTCAGCACCTCTGTCGCCGTGAACATCGCGTCGAGCTTCCGCCACGCCTCCGGACTCAAAGTCTCAATCTGCCATCCGCCGTCAGGCCGGTCGTCGCGCCAGCAGTGGGTTTCTCGTTCTTCCAAGGTCAGTTTCACGATTTTGTTTCTCCCCTCTTGCCTGATGTAGGACGCCCTCCGCCGAAAGCCGAAGTCCGGCTGTAGGCCGCGAACCCGGAGCCCAAGACCTCGTCCAGGCGGTCGACCAGGACCTCGCCGGTCCCTATGTCCACCTTGAACATCACCTGGTCAGCGGCCGCCCCCACAGGCCGGCGGATGAAGTCGAGGGCTTGGCCGCCGCCCTCCACGCTCGATGCACCCGAACTACGCTTCTTTTTTGATGCCACGCCGCTCTGCGTTCGGGAACCGCATCCAATAATCCTATCTGTTCAGCACAACCCCGCCCGCTGACGGACATCTCCGCGGTCACGCCCGGGCACCTCTCGCAGCGACCGGCTCGGCCCCCGGAGAGATGGATCCCGCCAGTTTCCTGGCAATGAGAGGCAGCTGATGAGTGAGCAACTCAACACGGTCCTCCGCAGTAAAGGCTTCCAAGGCAGCCACCCGGACGACCTCACCCTCGAGGCCCGGCCAGCAGCCAGGACCCAACCCATCCCTCGCGCATGACCCCTGCGCCTGCACACCACGACAGAACCGCGCAAGGCCCTCGGCCAACTGAGTGCAAGCCTGGTCAGCAGGCTCGGCCCCCAACCGGCGGGCCCAGCCTCGGAGTAGAGCGGCGGAGTCTCCGGTCAGAGGACACGGCGCCTCTCCTCCTTGGGCGTCTTGTCCTTCCTCGGAGGAGGAGGCCAGGGCCTCGGGGTCTGATCCTTGAGCCCGTCCTCCGGGAGAGAGAAGGTCCTTCTCGAGGGGACACCCACCAAACTCCGAGGGAAGGGAGGGAAGTCCCTCTTTCTCCGGATCGGGTGGTGTTCGGCCATTGTTCTCCTGAACTTCTCCCGAACGAGTTCTCTCGGTGGTGTCAGGAATCCCTGGAGGAGGAGCGGTCAATGCAGGGGGTGAAGGCTGAAGATTAGTTTCCCCGTCCCCGTTCCCCTTCCCTTTCCCTTTCTCTCTCTTGGAAGACCCTGAGGATCCCGGATCAAGAAGATCCTGGCGTTCTAAATCCGGCTCGATACAACCCAGGTGTGTGCTAGCTAAGTCCTTTTCACGGCTAGGCACAACCTTTCCACGGCATCCCTGCCCAGGAGCCGGAATCACACTCTTCGCTTCCTTGGGATGGGGCCGCTGGTGCCTCCGGAAGTTGGGCACTTCGATGTACCGGGCACCCTCGGTCTCGTAGCGGCAGATGAAGCCCGCGTCGTGAAGGTTTTGCAGAAGAGCGTCCACGTCGCAATCATCATAAGGGAGGGCCTCGGTCTTGATACGCCGCGGTCGGTCCTCCAAGCGGCCCTCCCTGTCCGAAAGGCACCACAAGGCCTCGAAGAGTATCCGCGCCAGGGGCTCCAGCGACGCCAGGTCCTCGTTGGAGAAAAAACCAGGCCTCAAGGTCCGCGACCGGGCCATCTACCGTCACCCCCCTCCCCCAGATCCCCGGCGCCTCGTCGCTCAGGGCTCGAGTTCGGTTCATCAGCCCCAACCTCCTCGAGGAGCTCAGCCACCGACATCTTGAACAGCCGCGAGAGGCGCAGGGCCCATGACGGGTAGACGACAGGCCACACGCCCGTCTCGATCTTGCTCACCGTGGACTGGGTGATCCCCGTCCTCTTGCTCACCTCCGCCTGGCTCCAGCCGCGCCGAAGCCGTTCCCGCCTCAATGCCAGCACGTAGACCCCCCCTTTTTTTTATAGTCCTTGACTTGCAAACACCAGGCTCCATACTGAGGATACCACGCATGATTTTTGGCCGCAGACTGTAGACGTTTGCAAGGGGGGGGTGCGATTGAACGAAACAGAGTTCAAGCGGTCGATTTGTGAGAAAGCACCACCGGACTCCAGGCTCCGAGACCCTGACAACCCATTTGTTGAGGCCGAGGTTTTTCGGATTGAGCTCGGGATTCTTAGGGGGAAGGAACCCGGACCTTTCGCGGGTTTCGGCAAAGGGCACGTGTCGGAAGTCATAGTAGCCGCCACGGAAAAGCAGCGTCGCTACTTGTCGCTTGAGCCGGGCGGCGACAGAGTTGACACGTCCCGCGTCCCGACGACCGATGAGGTCGTAAGCAGCGCCTTGCTGTTTGACCTGCTCGAGCCCTGGCGGGCCTTCCTCAGAAAAGCGGGCTCCGGTCAAACCGAAGCATCGTTCGAGACCTTCGAGGAGGCGGCGGCCTGGGTCGAGGCCATAGCGGACAGGGACGCCAAGAGGTTCCATGAGGCCCACGCAGCCGACCTCGGCAAGGCCGGGCGCGAGCTTGAGGTCCTCGCGGAGTTGTTCTCCCAGGAGTTCGGCCTTGAGCTTGACCTGAAGAGGCCCTCGCTGAGCTACATCGGGTCGGATGGTGTGGTCAGGACTCGCCGCGTTTGGTCGGGTACCCCGAGGACGTTCCTGTGGCAACTGGCCGACCGGATCTCGGTCTTGGAGGCGTGCCTGCGGGTGCCGGCGGCGCTCCTGACGGCCTGGGTCCTGACCGATATCACACCGGTCATCCTTGCCGTTAGCATCGAACGGCAGGTTTCCATCCTCCCGCCGGACCTTCTGGAACCGACCTGGCGCCCGGTCAAGTTCGAGACCACGGCGGAGAGTCGTTTCGTCGAAAAACTGGGAGATGTGCCCGGATTCAAGCTCGACGCTCCCTCGGGAGGCTTGCCGGGAGGGATTGAACGCAGGCGGTTCGCCCTGACCTTCCACCACGGCGGCCTGAAAAAGGAAGACCTGCGGCAGGTCAACGCCCTGGCCCGGGGTTTCTTCGGCAGGAAGGACGGCAAGCCGGTCAGCGCGGCCCACTTCGGGGTTTGGGAGCTGGTCAGGGCACACGGCGGCCCGCCGGCGAAGGGGGCGCCGCGAGGCTCCGTCAGGCGGTTTTTTGAGGCAATACTCACGGAGTTCAACGCAGGCCACCGCGACAGCAGGCTCGGGGGCTGGAAGTCGGTCCAGCGGGCCTACCAGGCCGTACTCAAGACGGTCAAGACACCATCCGCCCCTCAACCGGCGAGGGAATCCGATGAGTGACCCAAGGGAGGAGTGTTCCTATGGCAACCGGACACGTCGAGCAAAGAGGCCAGCACGGTTGGACGAGCGGTGTCATTGACTTCGGCGCGCTCGTAGACAAGACGCAGGACCCGCCGAAGGTGAAGCGCGACCGTCGGAGACTCGCCCTCAAGCTGCCGCCCGGAGTCGACTATCTCACGAAGGCTGACGCCCGGACGCAGCTCAACGCCATCTTGACGGACATCGGCCGCGGCAACTACGTGCCGCCCACGCCCCAGACCGTGGCCGAGTACCTCCGCCAGTGGCTCGCGACTCGTGTACCGACCCTGGCGCCCAACACCGCCGGCATCTACGGCAACGCTTTGACGAAGCACATAATCCCGTGCCTCGGGGGATGCCGGCTGCAAGACCTGACGCCCCTGAACGTCGAGGGCCTTTACGCCAAGCTGCTGGGAGAAGGACTTTCCTCAACGATGGTCCGTTTGGTCGGCGTGATCCTCCACGGAGCCTTGCAGGACGCCGCTCGCTGGCAGCTTATCGTACGTAACCCATGCGACGGTGCGAAACTCCCAAAGGTCCGCAGGTCCCAGGGACGGGTGCTGTCGCTCGAGGAGGCGGACCGCCTACTGGGGGCGATGGCGGGGCAAGGGGACTATGCGCTGGTCTGCACGGCCCTGTTTTCGGGGCTGAGGAGAGGGGAGCTGCTGGCTCTCCGGTGGCAGGACGTGGACTTCGGACAGGGCACGTTGGCCGTGACCCGGGGCCTGGTATGGACGAGAGACGGCCCGCTCTTCACCCAGCCGAAGACAGAGGCGAGCTGCCGGACGGTCCCGGTTGGCGTGGACGTCCTCGCCGTCCTGAAAACCCACCGTAGGGAGCAGGCTGAACGGCGCCTCCGGGTTGGCGAGCGATGGCAGGCCAACGACCTGGTCTTCCCGGACGACCGGGGCGGGCCACGGGAACCGGCGACCTTCTCTGCGCGCTTCGGCAAGCTGATGAAGAAGGTCGGCTTCCCCGGGCTCAGGTTCCACGGTTTGCGGCACACTCACGCGGTACTGCTCTTGCTGCAGGGCTGCGACCTGAAGACGATCCAGACGCGGCTCGGCCACGCGTCCATATCGACGACCGCCGACATCTACCTCGCCCATACCCCGGCCACTTTGCAGGAAGAGGCCGCGCGGAGGCTCGACGAGACTTTTCGGCACCAAGTGGGCACCAAATCGCGGTAGGGAGGGGGAGCTGGGCGTTTGGAGGGGAGAGGGTTTCGCGTGCTAGAGGGGCAATTCGCGGTGGGCGCCGGGTCCTCACGGGCCTCCGGCCATACTATCCACAATTGTGCGGACTCGCCTCGCATGTCGAAAGGCCAGGAAACCACCAGAGAGTCACTTCATTAGGAGGCGTCAGCGTGGGATCTAAGCTAGTTTACTGGTTCCGGGAGGGCTCCGAGAGCATGAGGAGCCTGCTCGGGGGCAAAGGCGCAGGCCTTGCCGAGATGACCCGCATCGGGCTGCCCGTTCCGCCAGGCTTCACCATCACCACTGAAGCATGCATCGACTACTACAGGCAGGGGAAGACGCTGCCCGAAGGCCTCTGGGAGGAGTTAGAGGCGCACGTGAAGGTCCTCGAGCAGGAGACCGGAAAGACCTTCGGCGGCAGCAAGAACCCCTTGCTCGTCTCCGTTCGCTCCGGCGCGGCCATCAGCATGCCGGGCATGATGGATACTATTCTGAACCTCGGCCTCAACGAACGCAGCGTCAAGGGCCTCATCGACGCCACCGGCGACGAGAGGTTCGCCCTCGACTGCCAAAGACGGTTCATGCAGATGTTCGGCGACGTCGTCCTGGAGGTCCATCATGAAGAGTTCGAGCGCATCCTGGTCTCCCGGAGGGAAGCCGAGAAGGTGAAGTACGACCACGAGATCTCCGCCGAAGGGCTGAAGAAGGTCATCGCCGGCTACCGCCAGGCCGTCAGGGAAACGGCCGGCATCGAATTCCCCGAGGACCCGATGGACCAGCTCAGGATGGCCGTCGAGGCGGTGTTCCGCTCGTGGAACAGCGAGCGCGCCATCGTCTACCGCAAGATCAACAAGATTCCCGACGACCTCGGAACGGCCGTCAGCGTCCAGATGATGGTTTTCGGGAACATGGGGTTTGATTCCGGCACAGGCGTCATGTTCACCAGGGATCCGTCCACAGGCGAGAACGTGCTGTACGGTGAATACCTGGTCAACGCGCAGGGCGAGGACGTGGTCGCCGGGATCCGCACTCCCAAGCCCATCGCCGAGATGCCCGGTGACCTGCCTCGGACCTTCGAGCAGATAAAGAAAGTGGGCGCAGTGCTCGAAGACCATTACAAGGACATGCAGGACATGGAGTTCACCATCGAGCACGGCAAGCTCTACATGCTGCAGACCCGTAGCGGCAAGAGGACCGCAGCCGCATCGCTGGAGATCGCCCGCCAGATGGTTCACGAAGGCCGCATCGACAAGGTGGAGGCCGTGAGGAGAGTGAGGCCCGAGGAAGTTTCCCGGATGCTGCACCGCGGCGTCGACCCCAACGCCAAGACGCCTGTCGTCGGCACAGGCCTGCCCGCATCCCCGGGTGCCGCCATCGGCTCCGTCGTGTTCGACTACAAGACCGCGGAGAAGCTGGGCCAGGAAGGACGGAAAGTCATCCTGGTAAGGCCCGAAACCAAGCCTGAGGACATGCCCGGCATCGTGTACGCCCAGGGCGTCCTTACCTCCCGAGGCGGCATGACCTGCCACGCCGCCGTCGTAGCGCGCGGCATGGGGAAGCCGGCCATCGTGGGCTGCGACGCCCTGCACATGGATATCGAGAACAGGAAAGCTACCATCGGCAAGGCCACAGTCAAGGAAGGCGATATCATCTCGATAGATGGCGCGACGGGCAGCGTGTACATCGGCGCAGTCCCGCTCGTCGAGCCCAGGGTCAGCGCCGCCTTCCAGGAGATCCTCGAGTGGGCTGACGATATCCGCAGGCTCGGCGTGAAAGCCAACGCCGACACTCCTGCCGACGCCAGGAAAGCCCGCGAGCTGGGCGCCGAGGGCATCGGGCTGTGCCGCACCGAGCACATGTTCATGGCTGCCGATAGGCTGCCCGTAGTGCAGGAGATGATCATGGCGGGGACGGCCTTGGAGCGGAAGGCCGCGCTCGACAAGCTCCTGCCCATGCAGCAGAGCGACTTCTACGAGATCCTGAAGACCATGAGGGGATTCCCGGTCACTATCCGCTTGCTGGACCCGCCGCTTCACGAGTTCCTGCCATCCACTGAGGAGCTCGCCGTCAAGCTGGTCGAGATGAAGCACGAGAAGGCGACTCCTGCCCAGGTGTCCAGGACCGAGGAGACCCTGCGCAAGGCCAGGGAGTTCCACGAGGCCAACCCGATGATGGGTCTTCGCGGCTGCCGGCTCGGAGTGCTCTGGCCCGAGATCTACGAGATGCAGGCCAGGGCCATCTTCCAGGCCACGGTCCAGCTCATCAAAGAAGGTTTCAAGGATATCGAGCCGGAGGTCATGATCCCCATCGTGGGCATCGACATCGAGCTCGAAATGAACCGCGAGATGGTCGAGCGCGTCGGTGAGGAAGTGAAGAAGGAGACGGGGGTGGACTTCCCGGTGATCGTCGGCACCATGATCGAGCTGCCCAGGGCTGCGCTGACCGCTGACGAGATCGCTAAGCACGCTCAGTTCTTCTCCTTCGGCACCAACGACCTGACGCAGATGACCTTCGGCTACAGCCGCGACGACGCTGAGGCGAAGTTCCTGCACGTGTACCTGGAGAAGAAGATCGTCAGAGAGAACCCGTTCCAGGTGCTCGACAGGAAGGGCGTTGGCCAGCTGGTCCGCATGGCCGTCGAGCTCGGACGCGCCACTCGTCCCGACCTGGTCATCGGCATCTGCGGCGAGCACGGCGGGGATCCCGATTCCATCGAGTTCTGCCACATCGCCGGGCTTGACTACGTGTCCTGCTCGCCGTTCCGCGTCCCGGTGGCGAGGCTGGCTGCGGCTCACGCGGCGCTCGCCTACCCGGCGAAGTAGGGTCCGGCTAGGATCGCGAAAGCTCGGTGGAGACCTCGGTCGCTGAACCGGGGTCTCCCTTTTCGTTTCCTGACGAAGGAGAGAGCTTCGTGGTAAGCGAAGTTGTGGATGTGAAAGGCGCTGAGGAGCCCGTCGCTGCGTCGAACGTTCCAGGAGCGGAGAGCCATGTCCCACGATAAGGTGAGCATCAGGGAGCGGACCGAGGAGACCGAATCCAGGACCCTATCCTCTACGGCGACCCTTGCGAGGAGCTCGAGGGGGAGGGCCAGGCCTGAACCTCTGTGCGCCGTCAGGACCGTGTTCCAGCGGGACAGGGACCGGATAATCCATTCCAAAGCCTTCAGGCGCCTGAAAGACAAGACACAGGTGTTCATCGCCCCTGAAGCCGACCATTTCCGGACCCGCCTGACGCACACGCTGGAGGTCTGCCAGATAGCCAGGACCGTTGCACGCGGGCTCGGGCTGAACGAGGACCTGGCCGAGGCCATCGCTCTCGGCCACGACCTGGGACATACCCCTTTCGGCCACGCAGGAGAGGACGTCCTGAACGAGGTCCACCCGGGCGGGTTCTCCCATAACGAGCAGTCCTTGAGGGTGGTCGACGTCCTGGAAGGCGGGGGATTGAACCTCACCTGGGAGGTCAGGGATGGCATCCTGAACCACCCCTGGGCGGGTCATCCCGCCACGGCCGAAGGCAGGTGCGTACAGCTGGCCGATAGGATCGCCTACGTGAACCACGACATCGACGATGCCATCCGCGGCGGCATCTTGAGGGCAGAGGACCTGCCAGGCGCAGCCGTGAAGGCGCTTGGCGATACCCACGGGAAAAGGATCAACGCGCTGGTCACTGCAGTGATCGAACAGAGCCTGGGGAAAGGGTCAGTAGTTCTCCAAGGGGAACCGCTTCAGGCGCTGGACAGACTGCGGGCATTCCTGTTCGATAGGGTATACGTGGACTCCGCTGCGAAAAAGGAGGAGGACAAGGCCAAGGGCGTAGTGGAGGCGCTGTACCTCCACTTCAGCCGGCACCCGGCCGAGGCGTCCGGCAGCTACGCCGGCGACCCCGACCCGAGGCTGAGGGCGCGCGACTACGTTGCCGGCATGACGGATCGCTTCGCCATTGCCCAGTATACGAGGCTGTTCGTCCCGAGGACATGGAAGTTCGAAGAGTAGAAAGGATCGAAGACACGGATTGCCAGCCGGGTACTACGGAGACGAAGTCATAGAGCAGGTGCGATCGAGGGTGGACATAGTCGCCCTCATATCAGGGCACGTCAAGCTGCGCAAGACAGGCAAGAACTACGTTGGGCTGTGCCCGTTCCACGAGGAGAAGACCCCATCGTTCTCGGTTGACCCGGACAAGCAGCTCTTCTACTGCTTCGGGTGTGGTGCGGGGGGCAACGTGTTCAGTTTCCTCATGCGAAAGGAAGGCATGACATTCCCTGAGGCCGTCCGCGTGCTGGCGGAAAGGGCGGGCATACGGCTGCCTTCACCCAGGGCCAGGGGTGAGGAGGAAGCCGCCATGAAGGAAAGGCGGCGCCTCAGGGCGGCTCTGGAGTTCGCCCAGAAGAAGTACCGGGAGACGCTATCGTCTTCACGAGGAGGGGAGGCCCTGAAGTACCTCAAGGGACGCGGCCTCACACCCGAAGTCATCGAGAAGTTCGGCCTGGGTTACGCGCCCGACGAATGGGAGTTCATCTCCCTTCTGGGCGTGGGCGCCGGCTTCGAGCGTGTGGACATGTCCAAGGCCGGGCTCCTAATCGAGAGGCAGAGCGGCGGCTACTACGACAGGTTTCGCCAGAGGATCACCTTCCCCATCTGGGATTCAGCGGGCGACATTGTAGGATTCGGGGGGCGCGCCCTCGGCGACGAGCAGCCCAAGTACCTGAACTCACCTGACACGCCGCTGTTCCGAAAGGGGAAGGAGCTCTATGCGCTGAACCTGGCCAAGCCCTCCATCCGTCAGCAGGGCACGGTCTGCATCATGGAGGGCTACATGGACGTAATCACGTCTTTCCAATATGGAATAGACTATACGGTTGGCGGGATGGGCACTGCCCTGTCCAGGGAGCAGGCGCGGTCTCTCCTGCTCCTATCTCAGAAGGTGCTCCTCGCCTACGACCAGGACGAGGCCGGGAAAAGGGCGGCCCACCGCAGCATCGAGGTGTTCAGGGACGCGGGCGGCAGGACCTACGTGGTCACGTTCAAGGACGCCAAAGACCCCGACGAGTACCTGCGGTCCAGGGGGAAGGACGCATTCGGCGAGAGGCTCGGTCAGGCCCTCCCTGACGTGGCTTTCCTGTACGAGGAGGCAAGGAGGACCCACGGTACGGCTGGCGTCGACGGCAAGGTCCGGATCAAGGACGCCATGTTGCCCGTCCTTGCATCCCTGGAAAGCGAGTTCGAGCAGTCCGCCTACATAGAGGAGATCTCCAGGGACCTGGGAGTCCGGAAGGACTCCCTGACCAGGGATGTCGTTACGTACAGGCGAAAGACGCAAGGAGCACCAAAGCATAAAAAGTCAGAAAACAGAGATACTAGTGGTTATGACAACCAGCCTATGCCAGAAAAGCGAGGTAACGGCAGGACTGGTGGACAGGCAGGAAATCCACCGAGCGACGGAGAAGTGAGCGTAGTTCGGAAGAAGGCCGAAGAAGGAGTAATCCGGTGTCTCATCGAAGATACTGGACTCAGCCACTGGGGCAAAGAGAACCTGACTCCCGATGATTTCGCGGACCTTCGGTGCCGTGAGGCCTACGTGGCCTTAAGGCGGGGTCCGTTCGGTTCGATAGAGGACGAGAAGCTCCTCGGATGGCTGGCCGAACTGTGCGCGAGATTCGGGCCCGTGGGCCAGCCTGAGCGCATATTGCGGGACTGCCTCAGGAAGCTGAAGGAACTGAGGCTCGCTGAACTCAGGGACAGGATCGCCGTGATGGAGCGCGAGAGGAACGAGGACGCGCTGTCCGAGGTGCGCCGGGAGTACCAGTCTCTGCTCAAGCAAGTGAAATCCGTGGGGGAAGCAGGCGGGAGCAGCTTTTCGCCCGTATCTCCCAGGAGGGAAGGTAGTTGAAGGAACTGCAGTCTTTGGACATGGACGCAATAAAGGAACTTATCGCCTTGGGCCAGAGGAAGGGCTCTCTGACCTTTGACGAGGTGGCCGACGCGCTGAGCCGGCTGGATCTGTCCGCCCAGCAGATAGACGACGTCTACAAGAGACTTCACGACATGGGCATCGAGGTAGTCGATAGGAAAGGCCGCCCCGGTGAGACTTTCCCGGCGCTCCGGGCCCCTCGCCAGGACGAGGACTCCCAGGAGGAGCCCGTCTCCGCCCGGGAGGAGTCTTCGCCCCGTGGCCTCCTCAAGGAACGGGAAGACCCAGTCGAGGAACAGGTGGAGGAGCCCGGCGAGATCGACCTCAGCATCCCCGAAGGCGTCGCTCTCGACGACCCGGTCAGGATGTACCTGAAGGAGATCGGGCGCGTGCCGCTCCTCACGGCTGAAGAGGAAGTCGAGCTGGCGCGGCGCATGGAAATGGGCGACAAGAACGCCAAGGGGCGGCTCATCGAGGCCAACCTGCGCCTAGTCGTGTCCATCGCCAAGCGGTACGTCGGGCGAGGAATGCAGTTCCTCGACCTCATCCAGGAAGGCAACATGGGCCTCATCAAGGCGGTGGAGAAGTTCGACTACCGCAAAGGGTACAAGCTATCGACCTACGCGACCTGGTGGATAAGGCAGGCTATCACGAGGGCTATCGCCGACCAAGCCCGTACCATCAGGATACCAGTACACATGGTCGAAACCATCAACAAGCTGATCAGGACGTCGCGGCACCTCATCCAGGCGCTCGGCAGGGAGCCCTCTCCCGAGGAAGTCGCCAGCGAGATGGGCATCACCCCCGAGAAGGTGAGGGAGATCCTGAAGATAGCTCAGGAGCCAGTCTCCCTGGAAACCCCCATTGGCGAGGAAGAGGACAGCCACCTCGGCGACTTCATCGAGGACGAGGACGCGCTGGCGCCCGTGGAGGCGGCCTCGTTCCTGCTGCTCAAAGAGCAGATAGAGGGCGTGCTGGAGACGCTGAACGAGAGAGAGCAGAAAGTCCTGCGGCTCCGGTTCGGCCTCGATGACGGCAAGGCGCGCACCCTGGAGGAAGTAGGCCGCGAGTTCGGCGTCACCAGGGAGCGCATCAGACAGATCGAGGCGAAAGCCCTCCGCAAGCTCCGCCACCCTCAGAGAAGCAAGAGGCTCAAGGACTACCTGGTATGAGGCAGGTCCGGCAAGAAGGAGCCGGAGGCGAATGTGACGGATCCTGCAACTGAGCTACCCAAGACAGGCAAGACCTCCTCGGGCCCGCGCTCTTCCGCCGGCCTCCGGTCGATCTTCTGGAGCTTCTTCAGGATCGGGGCGTTCACTTTCGGTGGCGGGTGGGCCATGATCCCGCTCATACGCAAGGAACTGGTGTCCACGAAGGGCTGGCTCGAGGACTCCGAGTTCGTGGACCTTCTGGCGGTAGCCCAGACCGCGCCCGGCCCCGTTGCCATCAACACGTCTGTCATCACGGGCTACAAGATACGCAGACTGCCGGGAGCCCTGGCGGCCATGTTGGGCTCCTCTCTTCCATCGTTCCTCGTCATCCTGGCTTTCGCCACGGTCCTCCTGAGATTCAGGGGCTCCAGGGCAGTGGAAGCGGTCTTCAGGGGCATGAGGCCCGCTATCTTCGGGCTGCTCGTGTCGGCTGTCTGGCAGGTGGGGAAGGTGTCTGTCAGGACCCGCACCGGCGCGGTCTTTGCGATAGCCGGCGCCATCCTCCTGCTGCTGAAGCTGAACCCCATCGCGGTGGTCGTGATCGCCGCGACCGCCGGAGTGGCGCTCGGGCGGTTTCCCAAAAGGCGCCCGGAGCCGAGCGCCGAGTCGTCCGACGTCAAGGTTCCAGGCGGGGAGGGTTAGCCCATGCTCTTCCTGCTGTTCCTCTCGTTCGCCAAGATCGGCGCTTTCAGCTTCGGTGGGGGCTACGCCATGATCCCTCTGATATCCAGGGAGATCGTTCAAGCCAGGGCATGGCTTTCCATGACCGAGTTCATCGACGTGATCGCCCTCTCGCAGGCTACACCCGGCCCCATTGCGATCAACTGCGCCACCTATGTGGGGTACAAGGTCGGCGGGTTCTGGGGATCCGTCGCCGCGACCGTTGGGGTCGTGCTGCCCTCCTTCATCATCATGATGGTCCTGGCGTACCTGTTCTTCAGGTACCGCGACGTGGGGATCGTGAAAGACATATTGAGGGGAATCCGTCCCGTGATGGTCGCCCTGATAGTGGCCGCCGCCCTCTCGGTCGCGTCTTTGTCTCTTACGGGCGTCGTGCCGGTCGTGGTCGCTGCCCTGGTCGTCGTGGCCGTCCTGGGACTCAATCTGGACCCCGTGCTGCTCCTGCTGGCGTCCGGGGCGCTGGGATACTTCATGTACAGGTGAGGCGTGCCTCCTGTGGACCTTTCCTGGCTCATATGGTTGGGCCAATCGCCCAAGAAGGGGTATAATGTGGAAGCCAGGCGCAGATGAACCAGCCAGGCCAGCACTATACGGGAGGTTCTCTTAATGGTCAGGGTAGGCATCAATGGCTTCGGCAGCATCGGCAGGCGCTTCTTCAGGGCCGCGACAGGTAGGAAGGATATCGAGGTCGTGGCCGCCAACGATCTGGGCGATGTAGGAACTCTCGCTCACCTCCTCAAGTACGATTCCAACTACGGGACCCTTTCGGAGGAGGTCACAGTCTCCGAGAAAGGGTTCTCTGCCGGGGGGCACGAGGTCAGGGTGTTCTCCGAGAGAGAGCCCGCGAAGCTGCCGTGGGGAGACCTCGGAGTGGATGTCGTTCTCGAGGCTACGGCAAGGTTCACCGAGAAGGAGAAAGCCTACGCTCACATCGATCCCGCAGGTGCGAAAAAGGTTGTCATTTCGGCCCCCGCCAAGGGAGAGGACGTCACGATAGTCATGGGCGTCAACCAGGACCACTACGACCCGGCGAAGCATCAGGTCATATCCATGGCATCGTGCACGACCAACGCCCTTGCCCCCGTTGCCAAGGTGCTGGACGACGTCTTCGGCGTCGAGCAAGGGCTCATGACCACTATCCATTCGTATACCAATGACCAGGTCATTCTGGACTTCCCCCACAAGGACTTGAGGCGAGCCAGGGCAGGGGCCATGAACATAATCCCCACGACCAGCGGGGCGACCAAGGCCGTTGCCCTTGCGATCCCTCAGCTCAAAGGCAAGATGAACGGCCTCGCCTTCAGAGTTCCCACGCCGGCGGTCTCGGTGGTCGACTTCGTGGCCACGCTCCGGAAGCCGGCCACATCTTGGGAGATCAACAGGGCGATGGAAGAGGCTTCGAGGTCCAGTCTCAAGGGCATCCTGGGGATATCCTACGAGCCCTTGGTCTCCATGGACTACAAGGGCATGCGCGAGTCCAGCGTGGTTGACGGCCTGTCCACGATGGTTGTCGGGACGCTTGCCAAGGTAGTAGCGTGGTACGATAACGAGTGGGGTTACTGCTGTCGGCTGGTGGACCTCATCTCCTTCATGGGTTCAAGGGGTCTTTGAGAAGACCAAGGAGGCAGCCGGAAGTGGCCAAGCTAACCGTGAGGGATGCCCTCTTGACGGACAAGCGGTGCTTCGTGAGGGTCGACTACAACGTCCCGATGAGAGGCAAGGAGATCGCCAGCGACGCCAGGATCCGCGCTTCCATCCCGACCATTCAATACCTCGTTGACCAGGGCGCCAAGGTCGTCCTGGCGTCCCATCTAGGCAGGCCGGGCGGCAAGGTCGTCGAGGAGCTCCGGATGGACGACGTGGCAAGGAGGCTGGAGGGGCTGCTCGGCAGGCCGGTCGCCAAGCTCGACGACTGCATCGGTCCCGGAGTGGAGGCGTTTGTCGCGAAGATGAATCCGGGCGACGTGGTACTCCTCGAGAACGTCCGGTTCTACCCCGGCGAAGAGAATAACGACCCCGAGATCGCCAGGAAGATGGCTTCTCTGGCCGACGTATTCGTGAACGACGCTTTCGGTACCGCCCACAGGGCCCATGCCTCGACCGCCGGTATCGCGGCGTTCATCCCTGCTTACGCCGGGTTCCTCATGGAGAAGGAAGTGGAGGCGCTGGGCAAGCTCCTCAGGGGTCCCAAGAGGCCGTTCACGGCGGTCATCGGCGGAGCCAAGGTCTCCGACAAGCTGAACGTCCTGAAGAACCTGCTCGACAAGGTGGATGCCCTCCTGTTGGGTGGCGGGATGGCGAACACCTTCCTCATTGCTGAGGGGCATTCGATAGGCAAGTCGCTGGCTGAACCCGCCATGGTGGACAGCGCTCGGGAGATCCTGGACAAGGCCCGGAGGTTGGGCGTGGCCCTCCTTCTGCCGACCGATGTTGTGGTGGCGAGCGCGGCTGAGACGGGCACGCCTGTCAGGGTGGTCCTCGCCGGTGAGATACCACGAGACATGTCAGCTCTTGACATCGGGCCGGCGACTCGCAGGAGGTACTCGGAGAAGATACTGACGTCCAGGACCGTCTTCTGGAACGGTCCCATGGGAGTATTCGAGGTCGAGCCCTTCCGCGGCGGAACCATGGAAGTTGCGGGCGCGATGGCCTCCCTCAAGGGGTTCACCGTCGTGGGAGGCGGAGACTCCCTGGCGGCCATGGAGATGTCGGGCGTGGCGGGCAAGATCAGCCACCTTTCTACGGGCGGAGGCGCCTCCCTGGAGTTCCTGGAAGGGAGAACGCTGCCCGGCGTGGCGTGCCTCAAGGACAAGTAGACTTCGCTCTTGGGAGGAAGACTCCGTTGCGCTTACCCCTGTTGGCCGCAAACTGGAAGATGAACAAGACGATCGGGGACGCCCTGGCCTTCGCCGGGGCGTTCATACCTGAAATGCTGGAAGTCGTGGGCTTCATGGCCGGGTCCCAAGAGCCGGCCTGGCCCGAACTCCTGATCTGCCCCCCGTTCACCGCTGTCCCGGCCGTTTCCGCAGCGATGGCGGGATACCCGGTCGCCATCGGGGCGCAGGACGTGTTCTGGCAGGATAAAGGCTCCTTCACGGGCGAGGTGTCGCCCGCCATGCTGAAGGACGCCGGGTGCTCCTACGTCATCGTCGGGCACTCCGAGAGGCGGCACGTCCTTGGCGAGACCGACGAGTGGGTGCACAAGAAGCTTCGAGCAGCCCTGGATCACGGCCTCAGGCCTATCCTCTGCGTCGGCGAGACGTTGCAGGAGCGGGAGGCAGGCGACACTCACAGGGTCTGCGAGACCATGACCAGGGAGGGCCTCAGGGGGGTCAATAAAGACGAGGTCCGCTCGGTAGTCATCGCGTATGAGCCTGTATGGGCCATCGGGACAGGCAAAGAAGCAAAGCCCGAGGACGCCAGGGACGTCATCGTACGCCTGAGGGCGACGGTGGATTCCATGTTCGGTGACGGCGCCTCGAGCGAGATGCGCGTGCTCTACGGCGGAAGCGTCAGGCCCGGCAACCTGAAGCCGTTCATGGCCCATCCGGAGATAGACGGGGCGCTGGTCGGCGGCGCGAGCCTCGATCCGATCGAGTTCGCCAAGATGGCACTCGAGATAAGGAAAGGCAGGCGCCGGGTATGACGGAGCGGGCGACCGCCGGGACAGGTTCCAGGCCGCGCCCGATAGTCCTGGCGATCCTGGACGGGTGGGGGTTGTCGGACGCGTGCCCCAACGCCTGTTCAGAGGCGAGGACTCCAACCTTCAGCAGGCTCGTCGCCAGCTATCCCCACACCACACTGGACGCTTCAGGCGAGGCCGTCGGACTTATGCCGGGGCAGATGGGTGACTCCAACGTCGGCCACCTCAACATCGGCGCGGGTCGCATCGTCTACCAGGACGTGGTCAGGATCTCCAAGGATGTGAGGGAGGGCGCCTTCTTCCGTAACCCGGCCCTTCTGGGCACGATGCGAAATGCCCGGGAGAAGGGGTCGTCGCTGCACCTCATGGGCCTACTCTCGGACGGTGGAGTCCATAGCCTGGAGAGCCATCTCTTCGCCCTCATCGACATGGCCAAGCGCCAGGGCCTTGAGAAGGTGTTCGTCCATGCCTTCCTGGACGGCAGAGACGTCCCCCCGAGGTCAGCGGCCACGTATCTCGGGCTCCTGGAAGGCAAGCTCCAGGACGCGGGCATCGGGCGGGTCGCGACCATGCAGGGCCGCTTCTACGCCATGGACCGCGACAAGAGGTGGGAACGCCTGGAACTGGCCTACCGCCTCCTTACCAGGGGCGAGGGGCTTGTCGCCGGGGAATGGCGGGAAGGGCTGGAGCAGTCCTACGCTAGAGACGAGTCGGACGAGTTCGTCCGGCCTATACGTTTTTCCGCCACGCCGCCGGAGGGTTTCGTCCACGACTGCGACTCGGTCGTCTTCTTCAACTTCCGCGCCGACCGGGCGAGGGAGATCACCCACGCCTTCGTCGACCCCGAGTTTGCCGGGTTCGACAGGGGTCCCAAGCCGGATGTCTACTATTGCGGGATGATCCAGTACGAGGAAGACTTGGCTAGCCACTATGCCTACCTGCCGATCACGCTGGACAACACTCTGGGAGAGGTCGTTTCCAAAGCGGGGATGCGGCAGCTACGCATCGCTGAGACCGAGAAGTACGCCCACGTGACCTTCTTCCTGAACGGCAAGAAGGACGAACCCTTCCCGGGCGAGGACAGGGTGCTCATCCCGTCTCCGAAGGACGTATCGACCTACGATCAGAAGCCCGAGATGAGCGCGTACGAGGTCACTCTGGAGGCCGTTGCCCGCGTGAAATCCGGGGCCTATGACTTGGTGGTGCTGAACTACGCCAACCCCGACATGGTGGGACACACGGGTTCCTACGCGGCGGCGATCAAGGCGCTGGAGGCTGTGGACGAGTGCCTGGGCTGTTTTCTGGATGCGGTCCTGGAGCGGGGCGGGACGGCGTTGGTCATCGCCGATCACGGTAACGTCGAGGACGTGCGGCCCGGCGAAGCCGGAGCCCATACGTACCATTCCCTGAACCTGGTCCCGTGCGTGCTGATAGGCAGAGACGTGAAAGACCTGAGGTTACGCCAGGGAGGGGTGCTGGCCGATGTGGCCCCGACCCTCCTCGAGCTTCTGGGCATACCCAGGCCCCAGGAAATGGACCGGGAGAGCCTGATGGCGCCAATCCAAGAGAGAAAGGTGATGTCCGATGGCAGAGATCATTGACGTGAAGGCCAGGCAGATCCTGGATTCCCGCGGAAACCCTACGCTCGAGGTCGACGTTTTCCTGAGCGACGGCTCGTCGGGCCGAGGCATGGTCCCGTCGGGCGCGTCCACCGGTACCTACGAGGCCCTGGAGCTCAGGGATGGAGAAGAGCCGTTCGGCGGCAAGGCCGTCATGAAGGCGGTCCGGAACGTCCGGGAGCTGATCGCGCTTGAGTGCATCGGGATGGACGCGTCGAGCCAGCATGAAGTGGACCGCCTCATGATCAAGCTCGACGGCACGCCCAACAAATCCAAGCTGGGGGCTAACGCGGTCCTCGGCGTGTCAATGGCGGTCGCGTCGGCCGCGGCCCAGTCTTCAGGCATGTCGCTGTTCCGGTACATGGGTGGGGTTTCCGCCAACTGCCTGCCGGTCCCGTTCATGAACATCCTGAACGGCGGCAAGCACGCCGACAACAACGTCGACATCCAGGAGTTCATGATCGTCCCGGCCGGGACCGACTCCTTCTCCAGCGCTTTGCAGATGGGGGTCGAGGTGTACCAGGCCCTGAAGTCCGTGCTGAAGTCCAGGGGGTACAGCACGGCAGTGGGGGACGAGGGAGGGTTCGCCCCAGCCCTGAAGTCCAACGAGGAAGCGCTGGACCTGCTCTGCGAGGCCATGAGGAAGGCGGGCTACGCGCCCGGACGCCAGTGCTACCTGGCTATAGACTGCGCCGCGTCCGAGTTCGAGAGGGATGGCAAGTACGTCCTCCGGCGCGAGAACTGGGAGGGCGACTCGGCGGCGCTGGTCGAGAAGTACGCGGGCTGGGTGAAGTCATATCCCATAGTGTCAATCGAGGATGCTCTTGCCGAAGACGACTGGGAAGGATGGGTCCTGCTGACCAGGCTGCTCAAAGACAGGATCCAGATCATCGGCGACGACCTTTTCGCGACATCGAGGGGCAGAGTGGAAAAAGGCATATCGGTCGGAGCGGCCAACTCCGTCCTCGTTAAACTAAACCAAGTGGGGACCATAACCGAGACCCTGGAGACCATAGATACGGCCAGGCACGCCGGCTACAGGTGGGTCGTCTCCCACAGGTCGGGCGAGACCGAGGACGATTTCATAGCCGACTTCTCGGTCGCGACGGGGGGCGGACAAATCAAGACTGGGGCGCCGTGCAGGAGCGAAAGGGTGGCCAAGTACAACCAGCTCCTCCGTATCGAGGAGGAACTCGGGGAAGCTGCCGTGTACGGCAGCAGGATCGCTGTTCCGGGTAGACTCTAGGTCCAGCCGGGTGCTAGAATCTCTGTACGGTTCTTCGCGATTCTCGCGGAGCGGAAAGGGTGAACGTCTTGCTTATCGTCTTGAGGGCGCTTCACTGGGTGGTAACGCTCGGCCTTATCGTAGTGGTCATCCTCCAGCCAGGAAGAAGCGCAGGATTGGGCATTATCGGTGGTGGCGCCGAGGCGCTCCTGGGCCGTAAGAGGAAGGGTCTGGACGCTTTCCTGGGCAAGCTGACAGTCTACCTTGCCGTAGCGTTCATGGTGACCTCGATCTCGCTGGCAGTCTTGCGCCGTTAAGCCCGCCGGTGCGCCTGACCACCCCACTCGCGCCCGATCCCTTTTCCTGGAAAGGAGCCTTGACCCCGTGATTCTGAACCTGGCGATCGTCGCGCCCGTGGCCGGGATCGCCGCTCTCCTGTTCGCGGCGTTCCTCCGCTCCAGAGTGGTGAAGAGCGACCCCGGCGGGCCGGAGATGGCGAGGGTGTCTGGCGCGATCCAGGAAGGCGCGATGGCTTTCCTGCACAGGCAGTACGTGACCTTGGTGGCCTTCGTGGCGGTCGTGAGCGTGATCATCTTCCTGGCAGGGCGCTTAACGCCGCCCGAGGTCCTCCGTCCCGAGACTGCGGCGGCCTTTGTCCTCGGCTCCGTCTCGTCAGCCCTGGCGGGCTACATAGGCATGAGGACCGCTACAGAAGCCAACGTCCGGACGACGCAGGCGGCCAGATCGGGCCCATCGCAGGCCCTGAAAGTCGCCTTCTCCGGCGGCGCGGTCATGGGCATGCTGGTGTTCGGGCGAATGTCGGACCCGGGCTCCTTCGGCGTGGTAAACGGCTTTGCGTTCGGCGCTAGCTCCATAGCGCTGTTCGCCAGGGTAGGAGGAGGCATATACACCAAGGCCGCCGACATCGGCGCCGACATCGTGGGCAAGATCGAAGCCGGGATCCCCGAGGACGACCCGAGGAACCCGGCGGTCATCGCCGACAACGTGGGCGACAACGTGGGAGACGTGGCCGGGATGGGCGCCGACCTGTTCGAATCATATGTCGGCTCCATCGTCGCCGCCATAGCCATAGGTGTCCTCATGAAAGACCCGCAGAGGGCCGCGAGCGCCATAGTCCTGCCGCTCTTGATCGCTGCCTCCGGGATAATCGCCTCCATCGTCGGAGTCGCATACGTATCTCTACCAGGGGCGCTCTCCGTTCCATGGTCGTACCGGGCCTGATGGCAGTGGCGGCGCCGATTGCGATAGGGTTCCTGCTCGGGAAAGAGGCCCTTGCGGGGCTCCTGGTAGGCAGCCTGCTCGCGGGCGTCCTGCTGGCGATCATGCTCGCCAATGCGGGAGGCGCCTGGGACAACGCCAAGAAGTACATCGAGGCCGGCAACCTTGGTGGCAAAGGCACCCACGTCCACGCGGCAGCGGTCATCGGAGACACCGTTGGGGACCCGTGCAAGGACGCCGCCGGACCATCGATAAACATCCTCATCAAGCTGATGAGCATCGTCGCGCTGGTATTCGCTCCCCTGTTCAGGTAGAATGGCGGCACACTGATCAACCAAAGCCGGGGTGATCTCTTTTGCGAAGGGACGAGCTGGTCAAGGAAGTGGAAAGTCGCGTCCAGACGAAGAACCTGTTCAAGCACATTCTGGCGGTGGAGGCAGTCATGCGGAGGCTGGCCCGGCACTTCGGCGAGGACGAGGAAAGGTGGAGCGCCGCAGGACTCCTGCATGACATCGACTACGAGGAGACCAAGAACGATCCCCAGAACCACAGCCTCCTGTCAGGCACGATCGCCGGGGAACTCGGGTTCGACAAGGAGATCGTCGATGCCGTGAAGGCCCACAACGAGGCGCACGGCCTCCCGAGGGAGACCAGGATGGCCAAGGCGCTGTACTCGTCTGACCCGCTCACGGGTCTCATCGTGGCCGCGGCCCTGATCTCGCCGGAGAAGAAGCTTTCCGCCATCGACACGGACTTCGTCGTCCACAGGATGGGCGAAAGGTCCTTCGCCAAAGGGGCCAACCGCGACATCATCCGGTCCTGCAGCGAGCTGGACCTTGGCGTGGAGGAGTTCATCTCCCTTGGCCTCGAAGCCATGCAGGGCATCCACGCGGACCTGGGCCTCTAGCTGGAGCCCAGCGAGGGCAAGCATCTGTTAGTTGATACCTATCTATATCTTGACATTTATGGGCCAATGTGTATAGACTTCATGGACCTACCAAGTCATTCAGGATTCGGGGTCGGGGTTGGACTACAATAAGAAGGGCTTGCGGCAACTCCTAAAGCGCGTCTGCTCCGGACAGGTGGGGCGGTTGGTGTTGGCTCACAAAGACCGTCTATTGCGATTCGGCTCGGAACTGGTGTTTGCGCTTTGCGAGGCGTACAACACCGAAGTCGTCCTCGTTAACCAGGGCGAACAGCCTTTGAGCTTCGAGGAAGAGTTGGTCCAGGACGTATTGGAGATCATCACGGTCTTCTCGGCCCGGTTGTACGGCAGCCGCAGCCGCAAGAACCGCAGACTTGTGGAAACCTTGAGAGAGGCGGCGGAAGAGCTGTGATCGTCCTACGCGCCTTCAAGACCGAGTTGGACCTGAGTAACGGTCAAAGGACCGCTTGCGCCAAACACGCGGGGGCGGCGCGTTACGCCTACAACTGGGGGCTTGCGCGCAAGAAGGAAGCCTACGGAGCCGGGTTGAAGATGCCCACCGCAATTAACCTTCACCGGGAGTTGAACGTGCTCAAGAAGACCGAGTTGTCCTGGATGTACGAGGCATCCAAGTGCTCTCCGCAGGAATCCCTGCGGAACCTGGATGAAGCGTATGCCCGCTTCTTCCGGCGAGTGGAGGAGAAAAAGGCCGGGAAGAAGGTCAAGGTTGGTTTCCCGAAGTTCAAGTCGAAGAAGAACGGTCTGGGCGGCTTCCGGTTGACCGGGGCGATCCACATCTTCGACGACGCTGTTCAACTGCCGCGCCTGGGACGATTGCGCTTGAAGGAGCGCGGCTATTTGCCCACGCGGGGAGCGAAGGTGCTGAGCGCCGCGGTGAGCGAGCGCGCCGGGCGCTGGTACGTGTCGATCCCGGTCGAGATGGAGATGCCCGA
>Ga0315295_10000089_pt1 | contig 75374 bp, 72 predicted proteins | sample YL17G14_0_MG_FD_204453 | JGI IMG/M metagenome (GOLD analysis project Ga0315295, IMG submission 204453) | Sediment microbial communities from Yellowstone Lake, YNP, Wyoming, USA - YL17G14_0 | ecosystem: Environmental > Aquatic > Freshwater > Lake > Sediment | place: USA: Wyoming | collected... | reverse complement strand
GCCTCCTACGTTTTACCGCGGCTGCTGGCACGTAGTTAGCCGAGACTTATTCCTGAGATACTGTCCTTTCTCATCTCTCAGAAAAGCACTTTACGATCCGAAGACCTTCATCGTGCACGCGGCGTTGCTGGGTCAGGCTTTCGCCCATTGCCCAATATTCCCTACTGCTGCCACCCGTAGGTGTCTGGCCCGTGTTTCAGTGCCAGTGTGGGGGACCACCCTCTCAGGTCCCCTACCCGTCGTAGCCTTGGTGAGCCATTACCTCACCAACTAGCTGATGGGACGCAGGTCCCTCCCAAAGCGCATTACTGCTTTAGTCATCGGCTTCTAAACCCAATGACCACATGCGGTATTAGCAGTCCTTTCGAACTGTTATCCCACACTTCGGGGCAGGTCACCAACGCGTTACGCACCCGTTCGCCACTAAGAAACCTCCGTATTGCTACAAAGGCTCTTCGTTCGACTTGCATGTATTAAGCACGCCGCCAGCGTTCATCCTGAGCCAGGATCAAACTCTCCGCAATAATCACCCTTGCGGGTGTAAGTTACGGAATAGAACGACAGGCTTACTTCCTATCACTTTTCAGTTGTTAAGGTCCGGAAACAAAGCGGGCTGGATTTTACCCGCAAGCCCCACCACTGTCAAGCCCATGAGAGACGAAATCGCCGATGTTATTTACGACATCGGCTCGTCAGACTGCGATGCTAGCTGCATTGTGTCTCTGACGTGAGACGTGGCTCCGTTGTCAACGATCTGTCCTGGTGGACGAGATCGGCGTGGGGGTTAATGTGCTTGCCTATTATACGCGTTCGAAGGAAGTTGTCAAGGAATTCGCACCCCCAATTTGAATTCTTTAAGGTTACGACATCTCCTGGCGACCGGTGAGGGCACGCAATAGCGTGTTTTGATCCGCATATTCCAGGTCTCCGCCCACAGGCAGACCGCGCGCCAGGCGCGTCACCCGCACCCCCAGCGTCTGCAGGCGAGGCTGCAGGTATTGGGCTGTCGCTTCCCCCTCCATGGACGGATTGGTGGCAAGGATCACCTCCCTGACGCTCCCCCCGCGGACACGCTCCAATAATGCCTTGATCCTCAGGTCATCCGGACCAATCCCCTCGATCGGTGACAGGACTCCCTGCAGGATGTGGTACCTGCCCTTGTAAGCCCCGATGCGTTCAAGAGCCAGCATATCCAGCGGTTCTTCAACCACGCAGATCAGTGCTTCGTCACGCTGGCTGTCAGCGCAGATCTCGCACCTCTCCCGTCCTACAGTGGTGATATTAAAACAGACATTGCAGAAGGCGATCTTGGTCTTGAGATCCGCCAGCGCTTCTGCCAGTTGGGCGGATACTTCCCCCGGAGCGCGCAGCAGGAAGAATGCCAGCCGTGAAGCCGTCTTCGGGCCAATGCCGGGCAGGCGTTCGAGAGAGATCACAAGATTTTGAACAGGTTCAGGCAGCATGGTTGTTCTCCCACAGGAACGACCGACCGGTCGTCCTGCATCAATTTATCCTGGCAACCCCCCCGCCAACGGACCCATCACCTGCTCCTGCAGTTGGCGCGACTTCTCCAGCGCCAGGTTGACCGCCGTCAACACCAGATCCTGGATTAATTCTGCATCCGTTTCTGCAAGCAGTGCCGGATCGATCTTCACCGATTGGCATTTCTGGTCGCCGGTCATTGCGACCGTTACCGCGCCACCTCCTGCGGTGGCTGTGACAATTTCCAACGCCAGCCTATCCTGCGCTTCTGCCATTTGCTGCTGCAGGCGTTGCAAATGCTGCATCATTCCTGCCTGCCCGCCGCTGCCAGCCGGGCGGTTAAATCCTTTTGCCATGGTCACTCCTGGATATCTACGATTTCACCGCCAGCCTTGATTGCCGCAGCCACCATCCCATCTGCGCTGACATCCCTCGCCGGCGCCTGTTTGGCGTTTGTGATCACACACTGCAATGGCAGGTCGTTTCCCAACACTTCCATGATCGCCTTGCGAGTCAGATCCATTTGCCCGGGATCCATTTTCGAGCGCAAGACCTCGCTGGCAAAACCGAGCACCAGCACCCCGTTCTTGATCTCCATGAGCCGCGCGGAGTTCAGTAACGCCACCAGCGCGGGCTGGGAGCGCAGCTTCTCCCGTATCTGTTTCCAAATCTTGCTGACCTGTGCCAGGGTGACCTGCGGTTTCTCCTGGACCTCGTCCGGTGTCTCCGCTTTTCCCGCCTCCTTCTGGGTTGCTGGTCGAACTGGTAACGTGTCATCCTTCCCCTTTGCCGGCTTGTTCTCTGCCGGAGTCGGAGCAGCAACTTGATTAAGGATATTCGGAGTCTTGATCGTTTCTGCAAGCGCAAGTTCCAATGGCAACGAAGGCTGCCAGCTGCTGCGCAATTCGGTGGCAGCGTTGTTAAAAGCAAGGATGAGCTGCAGGACATCCTGGCTGGAAAGCGACCTGGCATGTTTTTCTGCCTGGGTGCGCACATCCCTGGTCAGGTCTGCCTGGGAGGAGTTTCCCATCTGGATAAGCAACAGTGCCCGCAGGTAATCAACCACCTGGCGCGCCAGTTGGCGAGGGTCTGCACCGGAATCCAGGGCTTCATGGATCGCTTCCAGCCCTTCCGCCGGCTTCTGATCCACAACAGCGCCGATCACATCGAGCACCGTCTGGCTGGTGGCTGTGCCAAGCACGGCCTGGGTCAGATCAAGGCTTATTTCTTTCCCGGTGGAAGCCATCTGGTCCAGCAGGGAGATGGCATCCCGCAATCCGCCGGCTGACTGCCTGGCGATTAGGCTCAATGCTTCGGCTTCAACCGTGAGGCCTTCCTGTTTGGAAATGACCTGCAGCTGGCGTTGGATGTCGTCCGCTGGAACGCGGCGGAACTCGTGTCGCTGGCAGCGGGAGAGAACCGTAGCCGGGATTTTATTGATCTCCGTGGTGGCAAGGATGAAAATGGCGTGCGCAGGCGGCTCCTCGAGGGTTTTCAGCAAGGCATTAAAGGCATTCGTGGAGAACATGTGCACTTCATCGATGATGTAGATTTTATAGCGCCCCTGGTTGGGTGAAAAATTCACCTTATCCCGCAGGTCGCGGACATCGTCCACCCCGTTCTGCGAGGCGGCATCAATTTCGATCAGATCGAGGAAGCGGCCCTCGTTGACCGCTGCGCAGTGGGCACACTCATTGCAGGGTCGCGCGCCAGGATCTTCCTTCAGGCAGTTGACCGCCTTCGCCAGTAGGCGGGCAGTGGTGGTCTTGCCGGTGCCACGCGGACCGGCAAACAGGTAAGCATGGACAACATGGTCGCCAGCGATGGCATTGCGCAGAGTTTGGACAACATGCTGCTGACCAATGATTTCATCCCATTTCTGGGGCCGCCATTTATTATAGAGAGCCTGGGTCATTTTTGAAATCCATTATCGCGTTAGGGAATACGGTAAAAGGCACGGGCGATATTTTGGGAATCGTAGAGGGCAGCCAGTTCGCCGGATTGCCACACCGGCTCAGCCCGCCCCCAGAACAGGTCTGCGGCTGTGTCGGTTCCAGGCTTGGTATGCACCTGGATACTACCTCCGGGGTAAATCGTCAATTCGGGGAAAGTGAAAATGCTCCCCTGGCTGTCCTTCAGAGTCCAACCACTTAAGGGCAGCGCTTGATCTCCTTGATTCTGGATGACGATCGACTCGTTTTCCAGCACGCCCGCGGAAGCAACGCTGATAATTTCTGCTGCCACCCCGCCGGGTACATTGGTGGCTGCTATCCCACCCGGGTCACAATCCGTCTTTCGATTGGCGCGATCGTAAAAGTACAGGATCGTCACAGAGACAAGCAATGAAACAAGAGCGTTTAGCAGCAGGTAGAGCACCAGGCGGCGGCGCGTCATATTGTTCGTATGATAGCACAAAAATGCTGAAGGTCAGCCTTGAACCTTCAGCATGGAATTTCCATGGACGAAATTAAGGCACCAGGATGGGATTAAGCATTTCCCAATGGACACCGCCGTTGGTTGTCACCACCAGGGCGTTCTCGTTGCTGTCGTTGATCACGGCAGCCCAACCGTGGTCGGCATCCACGAAACTGAACTGCCCATCCCAGAATACTTCCTGGACGAATGTCCAGTGAATACCTCCATCGCTGGTCTTAAAGATCTTGCGACCAAAGGCAAAACCGTTCAGTTGATTAGAGAAATAGAGACCTTCGCCCATGAAATAGTTCGCCGGCAGCGGAGATGTGGTCCAGGAAGAGCCTCCATCCGTGGTGGTATAGATATAGTCCTTTTGGGTAGTGTAATCTGCGGTACTCAGGCATTTCAGTGCCATGATGGCTGAACTGGTTGACAGGATATTCGGAGAAGCCATGTCACAGACATAATCATTGAACAGGTTCGGTGCACCAGCCGGGGCAGGCGGTTCGATGCGCGTCCAGGTTGCGCCTCCGTCCGTCGTCCGCATGATGTGCGGAGCCGGGAACAGGCCGGTGCATTCGCGCGCCAGCCAGCCGTTCCGGGTATCCGAGAAAACCATGCCGGTCTTCGCGCAGCTCTGGATATCATTCTGATCCTGGGGTGTGGCCAGCGTGTTCCAGGTGAGCCCGCCATCGGATGTGCCGAACAAGGCGACATAATTGTGACTCATCCCCGCGCCAAGATAGACCAGCAGCCAGCCGTGCATGGCGTCCGCGAAATCGATGAACCACGGTTTAAAATTCTCCGATGAAATGGATGTGCTTATGCTGCTGTATTGCCAGGTCGCACCGCCGTCATGCGTGTACCAGACCAGGGAATCAGCCGGGGTTGGTACCTTCTCGTATCCGTAAACGACCCACGCCGAGGAAGCATCCCGGAACTCTCCGATGGCGCTGACCACATCATCCGCTGCCGGGGCCGGTTGCGGGGGAGTCACATCCCGCCAGGTCACGCCTCCATCCTGTGTGCGAAACACATGGTCGCGTGCCTGGTTGAGGCCTCCAATCCCCCAGCCGCTGTACGGGTCGAGCATGTGAATAGTCTTGATACTGACCGCCTGGCCTGCGGGCAGGTGGGCGATCGCCGGACCCGCAAGAGGGAGAGTCGGGTTGGCGGTTGGGATTGTTTCCTCCGTGGCCGCGGGAATCCGCGCCTCGGTGGCAATTTCTGTTGGAGTTGGCAGGTTACAGGAGGCCAGCAGGAGGGACACAACGAACAGAAGCGGAAATTGGGACAATCGTGATTTCATGGGACACCTCTATCCTGAAAACGATTACCTTGCCAGGAGCGCCACCCAGTCCCCTGCCTGGCGCTTTTCGACCAATCTTAATCCGTGGGCTTCCAGAGCAGCCATCACCCCTTCAACCTGGTCAACCAGGATCCCCGAAAGTATGATCGCCCCGCCCGCTGAAACCAGGCTGGCAAGTCCGGAATCCAACAGGCGGATGATCACCGGGGCAAGGATGTTGGCCAGGACCAGTGGAGCATTCGAGACACGGAATCTGTCAGCCACTACCTCGGCTACCGAGCCAAGACCGATTTCAAATTTGTCTGCGCGGATATCATTGCTATTGGCATTTTCGCGGCTGGCCCTGACAGATGCCTCGTCGACATCCACGCCCAGGGCAAAGGCTGCGCCGAGTTTGAGGGCGGCAATGGAAAGTATCCCCGACCCGCAGCCTATGTCTATGACCGCGCTGTCGCTGGTTATCTGGGATTCCATTAATTCCAGGCACAGTTGTGTGGTTGGATGGGTTCCGGTGCCAAAGGCCATTCCGGGGTCAATTTTTATCGGTATGCGGGAATCATCCTGGGTTGTGAGCCAGGCTGGAACGATGATCAGCTTTCTGCCAACCGGGATCGGCTGGTAGCGTGCCTTCCAGGCTTCCATCCAATTCTGGTCCGCTACGGGTGTGAATACAGGCTCGGGAAGCGGCTGGATCATCCCCAGGTAATGGAGCCCCTGTTCCAGTTGCTGGCGTGTTCCAGCAAGGGCGTCATCATCGGGCAAGTAGGCTCGTACCGTGATTGGTCCCACCGGCGTGCCCCCGTCCTCATCGTCGATAAATTCCACCGCTTGCTCGGTGGTCACCCCGTTGGGAGCAAAGCGCGCCAGTACATCAGCAACCGCCTCTGCCAGTTCTCCATTGACCGTCAGGGATACTTCCAGCCAGTTCATCCTGCTTCCTGTTTTTGCAGTCTATCCCCCGATGGCCTCGTTCAACCAATCCAGGAATCCCTTGTCCTTCGGCTTGACCGTTGTGCCGAGCGTGGCTGCCAGTTTTTCAAACAGATCGCGTTGTTCTTTGGTCAGTTTGGACGGGATGTCCACGTTGATCAGTACCATCTGATCGCCGCGACCGCTCTTGCGCAGGTAGGGCACCCCGCGCGCCTTGAGGGTGAACACCTTGCCGGGTTGCGTCCCGGGCGGGATCTTGAGTTTTGCGCTGCCATCCACGGTCGGCACATCCACCTCCGCCCCGAGTACCGCCTGGGCGACATTAATGTCGAGGTTGAGCAGGATGTCATTCTCGCGACGTTTGAAGTACTTGTGTGCTTTAACTTCCAGCAGCAGGTACAGGTTACCCTGCGGTCCGCCAAGAATTCCCGGTTCGCCTTCCCCTGCCAGGCGAATCTGCGTGCCGTTATCCACTCCCGCGGGCACCTGAACAGTCTTCTTGATGGTTTTTCGCTCCAGCCCCGAAGCGCGGCAGGTGTGGCAGGGAGTGTTGATCACCTCTCCCCGGCCTCCGCATGCAGGGCATGGACCCGACTGCATCATCGATCCAAAGATCGTCTGGCGCACCTGGCGGACTTCGCCGCGCCCTTCGCAGGTGCTGCAGCGCTGCGGTTTGGTTCCCGGTTCCGCGCCGGAGCCGTGGCAGGTTCCGCAGGTTTCATTTCGGGTGACTTCGACCGTTTTTTCAACGCCAAAAATGGCTTCATCGAAAGTCAGGTCCATCCGCACTTGCAGGTCACGCCCGCGTCTCGGACGGCGCGCCCGGCCGCCCCCGCCCATGTTGAAGCCAAAAAACTGTTCGAAAATATCCGAGAAATCCATCGTGGCGTAATCGGGCATACCGCCCATCTCGCCCAAGCCTGCGCGGCCGAACTGGTCGTAGCGCCCGCGTTTCTGCGGATCCGAAAGGATCCCGTAAGCCTCATTGATTTCCTTGAATCTTTCCTCGGCATCCGCTTCCTTGCTCACATCGGGATGGTATTGGCGTGCCAGTTTACGGAAAGCCGCCTTGATATCCTCCGTGGAAGCATTTCGGGGGATGCCGAGAATGTCATAGTAATCGCGATTGGTCATGGGTCAATGTGAATTGGAAGGGTGAACGATGGCACCATTCACAGATCCTTATTCACTTCCTTTTCCTTCGGGTTCCACCGGATCCTCTCCGGTTGGTTCTTGCGGATCCACCGGCTCGCCTGTTTGCTCCGCGGCCGGTCCATAGGCCGCTGAACCAACCTTTTGGACCACCTGGCTCAGCGCATCCACAGCCTTGCGGATGGCTGGTTCGTCTTCGCCCTCTTTCGCTCTCTTTACCTCGTCAACCGCTGCCTGGACCTCATTTTTAATATCCTCTGGCACCTTATCGCCAAGATCTTTCAGGACTTTTTCCACACCGTAGACTGAATTATCCGCGGTATTTTTCGCCTCGATCAGATCACGGCGCGCCTTGTCTTCGGTGGCATGTAGTTCGGCTTCCTGGCGCATGCGCTCCACTTCTTCCGAAGCTAGGCCGGACGAGGCGGTAATGGTGATATGCTGACTGCGACCGCTGGCCTTATCCTGGGCGGTCACCTTGAGGATGCCATTGGCATCTATGTCGAACGTTACTTCGATCTGGGGCACCCCGCGCGGGGCAGGTGGGATTCCATCCAGAATAAATTTACCAAGTGACTTGTTATCCAGAGCCATCGGGCGTTCCCCCTGCAGCACATGGATCTCCACCTGCGTCTGGCTGTCGGAAGCAGTAGAAAAGACCTGGCTCTTGCGGGTTGGGATGGTGGTGTTCCGGTCGATCTGCGGTGTTGCCACCCCGCCCAGTGTCTCGATGGATAACGAGAGCGGGGTCACATCCAGCAGGAGGATATCCTTCACATCCCCGCTCAGCACGCCCGCCTGGATTGCCGCACCCACGGCCACCACCTCATCGGGGTTCACGCCCTTGTGGGGTTCCTTGCCGAAATATCGCCTGACGGCTTCCTGAACAGCCGGCATGCGGGTCATGCCTCCCACCATCACCACCTCGTTGATGTCGGTGGCGGAAAGCCCCGCATCGGCGAGCGCCTGTTTCAGCGGATTGAGCGTTCCTTCCACCAGGTCCGCAGTGATCTGTTCCAGTTTGGAACGTGTCAGGGTCATCACAAGGTGCTTGGGTCCGGAAGCATTGGCTGTGAGATAGGGAAGATTGATCTCGGTCTGCATCATGGACGAGAGTTCTATCTTTGCCTTCTCGGCGGCTTCACGCAGGCGCTGCAGGGATTGCCGATCCTGGCGCAGGTCGATACCATTTTCCTTCTGGAATTCCTGGATAAAATAATCGATGATCCGCTGGTCGAAATCGTCACCGCCCAGGAAGGTGTTACCGTTCGTGGCCCGCACCTGGAATACCCCTTCCCCCACATCGAGGATGGAAATATCGAATGTTCCTCCGCCCAGATCGTAGACCGCGATGATCTCGTTCGTTTTCTTATCGAGCCCGTAAGCCAGCGAGGAGGCGGTGGGTTCATTGATGATGCGCAGTACATCCAGACCGGCAATCTTGCCGGCATCCTTGGTCGCGTTACGCTGGGCATCATTGAAATACGCCGGTACCGTGATCACCGCCTGGGTGACCGTTTCACCGAGATAGGCTTCGGCATCCCTTTTGATCTTGGACAGGATCATGGCTGAGATCTCGGGGGGTGAAAATTCCTTTTCGTCCATCATGACGCGCACATCTCCGTTCTCCGCAGGCAGGGCGGTATAAGGGATGCGCGGCAGGGTGCGCTGGACCTCCGGGTCCTCGTACTTGCGACCCATGAAACGCTTGATGGAATAAATGGTGTTCTGGGAATTGACGATCGCCTGGTTGCGGGCCACCCGGCCAACCAGCCGCTCGTGGTTCTTGTTGATCGCCACCACCGAAGGCACCAGCCTTTCCCCTTCCGCGGATGAGATAACCACCGGCTCAGCACCCATCATCACCGCGCCCACTGAGTTCGTTGTCCCCAGATCGATCCCGATTATCTTTGCCATGCAGGTTTCTCCAATAATAATGATTTCCTGGCAGACGGGTAATAACCCGTCCCCGCGTTTTTCCTGTCTTGTTTTATGACCTTGATGACTCCAGCCTTTACTTCGCCACCCTCACCATTGCTGGCCGGATGACCCTCTCTCCCAACAGGTAGCCGTTCCGTATCACCTCTATCACCTGCCCGCTCTCATAACCATCACACGGCTCCTGCTGAATGGCTTCGTGGAAATTTGGATCAAATTTCTGCCCCTCTGCCTCTATGCGCTTTAAACCCTCTGCTTCGAGGATGAATTGTAATTTTCGGTAGATCAATTCGATGCCCTCCACCCAGGGCAGGTCCGTGGGACGGGCTGCCAGAGCGCGCTCCATGTCGTCCAGGATCGGTAAATATTGTTTGATGATACTGCCGACAGCATTCTGGTAGGTATCAACTTTCTCAGCCTCCACGCGCTTCCGGTAGTTTTGAAAGTCAGCTACAGAACGTTGCCAGCCATCCTTGTATTCATCTGCCTGGGCTTCGGCCTCTGCCAGTTTCTTTTCAAGATCAGCCAGGATCGAGGTTTCCTCGAAGGCGGATTCGTTTTCCAGGTTTGTCTCCGGCGCCAGGGCTTCCTCCGCCTTGTCCTCTGTTGTTGGTTTTGTCGGGTGGCTCTTCTCTTTCTTACTCATTTTCTTCTCCTACCATTGTCTCGGTTACCAACGCACTGAGCAGATCTGCCATGAAGCGGACGGTGGGGATGGTGCGCGCGTATGGCATGCGCATCGGACCAAACACGCCCAGCGTACCTGTCACCAGTCCCGGGATCCCGTAGCGGGCAAGGACCACCGAGCATTGTTTCAATTCTTCCCATTTCCCCTCACCACCGATCAACACCTGCACACCACCCACGGTGGCAGTATCGGTGGTGCGGGCGAGCAGGTCCTGCAGCAGCGAACGCTCTTCAAATAAATGCACCGCCCGGCGCGCATCCCCGGATTCGAGGAATTCTGGTTCAGAGAGAACGTTTGTCAGACCATCCAGGAAGATCTCTCCTGAAACCCGTTGGTCACCCCGGTTCATATCCTGCAGTACGAGAGTTAGGATATCTTTTTCAAGGGTATCAGAGCGGCCGGGAAGTGCTGCGATCTCTTCGATGGTTTTTCCCAGGCACACCTGGTTGAGACGGTCGGCAACCGCCGACATGCGCTCTTGCACCACGGGTTCCGCCAGGGTGAGGATTTGCTGGCTCACTTCCCCGCCTGTCATGACCAGAACCATCAATACCTGTCTCCCCTGGGTGGAGATCAACTCCAGATGCTTGTAATGGGAACGTTCCGAATGGGGCGCGGTGACGATGGAGGCCGCCCGTGAATGTTGCGCCAGGATGGAGGCCGCCAGCGGCATCCACTGTTCCACATCCTGCCGGGCCTGGTAGAACTGGTGCGAAATGGTATCGCGCGCCGGTTCGGGCAAATCCGACAGGTATACCACATGGGTGACAAAGTAACGGTAGCCATCCTCGGTGGGAATCCGCCCTGCAGAGGTATGAGGCTGACGCAGGTAACCGGATTCGGTCAAGACCCCCATTTCATGCCGAACGGTGGCAGTGCTTAAATCCAACGTGTAATATTCCACCAGGCTTCTTGAACCCACGGGTTGTGCGGTTTCCGTATACAACCGCACCACGAGTGCAAGGATCAAGCGTTGGCGTTCGGTCAGCTCATTCATCCTGGATTCCAATCATACTTGCAGCATTAGCACTCTCAAAGCGAGAGTGCTAAATGTTTGTTAATAATGATACCATGCCCTTTCGCTGGACGTCAATAAGAGCCGTGTAAGAATTTTGAACTGTCTGTATCCAGGGAAATCGAACGTAGTAGGTGAGGTTATCGCCAGAATTGGAACTGGCTTAACCCCTGCAGCGCCAGCGAGACAGGAATATGCAAACGCAAAGAGATCCAGCCCACCGTGAGCCAGAAAAAATTGTTTACAAATGGTACATACCACAAGGCAGCGAACATCACCAGCATGATGATATTGCCGTACCGGTCAATATTAAGACGAACCTGCTGGTTGAGGAATGGTGCCAGGGCGCGATAGCCATCAAAGGGCGGCACCGGAATGAGGTTGAGCACCATTGCCGAGATCTGCATCAACGCCAGGAAGGATAATCCCGGCCAGATGCCGGTCTTGGAGACAGGCGCAACATTCAGGACGATTGCCAGGAGAACCGCCAGCACCAGGTTGGATGCCGGTCCGGCGAGCGACACGGCACTTTCCCAGCGCTTGCTGCGCAACCTCCAGGTCTCGATGTAGACTGCCCCACCGGGGAGACCGATGCCCCCCAGCAGCAGGAATATCACCGGCAGGATGATGGAATACACCGGGTGGGTGTACTTGAGAGGATTGAAGGTGAGGTAACCCTTGTCCCTGACGCTGGTATCACCGCCGTAATACGCAACCACGGCATGCGAGAACTCGTGCAGGCACAGAGAGATGATCCAGCCCACGATGACAACAATGAATGTGGTTGCCTTTGCCATCACTCTTCCCTGTAGCCGTGCGGGTGCGCGCGGTGCCAATCCCAGGCACTGGAAACGATATCTGATAATTCGGGATGTCGCGGCGTCCAACCTAATTCGCGCTGGATCTTGGCAGAGCAGGCCACCAGGCGGGGGGCATCGCCGCTGCGGCGGGCTTCCTCACGAACCGGGATTGCCTGTCCAGTCACCCGGCGCGCCGTCTCGATCACCTCGCGCACGGAATATCCGCTCCCGTTGCCGAGGTTGTAGACCAACCGGTCATGCTCATCCAGCGCCTCCAGCGCCAGCATGTGCGCGGAGACCAGGTCAGCGATGTGAATATAATCCCGTATGCATGTACCGTCCGGAGTGGGATAATCCGTGCCAAAAATGGAGACAGCCTCGCCCTGCCCGAGGGCAACTTTTAATACCAATGGGATAAGGTGCGATTCAGGCTGGTGCGCCTCGCCTCGTCCGGGCAGGGCACCGCAGGCATTGAAATAGCGCAGTGCGGCATAGCGTAAACCGTGGATCTTTCGGTACCACTCCAGTGCCTGCTCGATGGCAAGTTTGGTGAAACCGTAGGCATTCGCCGGGTCGATCGCAGATTCTTCGCTCAAAGGATCTTCACTGGAGGCATAAATGGCGGCTGAAGAGGAAAGCACGAACCTCTTTATGCCGGCTGTTGCTACTTCTTCGATCAATTGCAGTGAATTGGCTAGATTGTTCTTGAAGAATTTTCCCGGATCTCTCATCGACTCGCCCGCTTCGATGAATGCCGCAAAATGCAGGATGGCATCATATCTCTCAGAATGCAAAGCAGCCCTGAGAGCCGATAGATCGCCGAGATCGGCCTCGATAAAGTGCGCTCCTTCAGGCACTGCGGCACGGTAACCGGTCACCAGCGAATCATAGATCGTGACAGAATATCCGGCACGGAGCAGGGTTTCTGCTGCCGCTGAACCAATGTATCCGGCCCCTCCCGAAATGAATAGATTCATTCTTTCTCCTGGGAGAAAATTATATCGCACTCTCCTGCTTGACGGGCACCCCCCTTCCGCATTATACTCATTCAGCCCGGGGTGTAGCGCAGCTGGTAGCGCACCGCGTTTGGGACGCGGGGGTCGGCGGTTCAAATCCGCCCACCCCGACTTACCGCCGAGACCATCCTGGGTCTCGGCGGATGTGTTTCCTCGGTGTTACTCCCGCCTTTGGCCGCTCTGGTCAACAGGCTTGTGCTACAATACCATGGAGAAATGGGATCATGGATCCAAGAAAAATAGATGGTGTCATTGAGGCTGTCCAATATACAAACCGTGGTGAACTGGCCGTTGTGCGTGCTTATGAGCGCCATGGTGTCGTCTGGTCGGATCACGTGTTGCTCCAACGCGAGGAACTTCTGAAACGGCTCATTCAGGGAAAACGATTTGCAGTTGGTAAACGCAAGCTCTACCTCGGCAGTGTTTTCGAGATCGGTCCAATGGTAAAGAAGGTCAACGGTAATATCGTCAGCGAAGACCAGGAAGGTACTCGCGACCATCTGGATGGAGTTCCACTCTTCTAATCACTTACCCGGAAAGGGTGCCCCATGAAGATAATCGACCAGACCCCATTCTTCAACTCCGAGACCGGCGAGATCAGGTTCCTTGACCGCGGCAAGGCAATGATGAAATTTGGCACCAGCTGGATCAAGGAAGTGGAAGCGCAAAAACAGGTCATCGAGGTTCTGAGTAAGGTGCTCGACCGGAACTATACCCTCCTGCGCAATGTAACCCCTCCCGGGTTGGATGCCAGTTTCCCTTTCATCCTCGTTGGCCCTGCCGGAGTGTTCGTCATGTATGTAACTCCGCTGACAGGTATCTTCCGCGCCAAAGGCGACCAATGGGGCACGATCGCCGGGAATACTTTCCACGATGAAAAACCCAACCTGCTCACGCGCACGGAACGCATGGCACGCGCCATCCAGGTTTACCTGCAGCGCCAGGGTTATTCCTCCCTGACCATGGTGGAAGCCATCCTGCTTTGCTCCGACCCGTCTGTCCATGTGGACAGCATCCGGCCGATCATCCGCGTGGTGATGCGGGATGCTCTGGAACGTCTCGCCATCTCCATCATGCAGGCCCGGGCGGTACTGAGTCCTGAGACTATCCTGAATGTCATTGACCGCATCCTTAACCCTCCTGTTACAGAATCATCGGAACCTGCAGAGACTGCAGAAGAAACCAGCCAGGAACTTGCTGCAGCACCGCAGACAGAAGAACTTTATATTCCAGCCTTCGCCCTGCCGGAATCGGATTCTCCACCTTCGATCAGTGAGTCGACTCCCCTACCGATCATCGTTCCACAGCTGACTGAAAGTGAAATGGAATTTCAACCCCCGGCACCGGTGAAGAAAAAGCAAAACAGAAAACCGTGGCTGTTCTTGATCCTCATGTTCGTCCTGTGGATAATCATAATGGCTGGATTTCTGTATTTGGTGATCAAAGACCAACCCTCCTTTCTTTTGAGCCTCCTGCCTTGAACTTCCCGTATCTTTCGTTAATCATCCCGGCTCATAATGAAGAAAAACGCCTGCCCCTTGCACTTGGACAGGCTTTTGCGTTTCTAGAAAAACAGACCTATACCTCCGAGGTGATCCTCATCGAGAATGCGAGCAGTGATCACACTCTGGAAGTGGCACAGAAGGTTGCCCAGACCCACCCCAACCTGCTGGTCTTGCACCTGGACCTGCCGGGAAAAGGTCGAGCTGTCCGCCAGGGGATGCTCGAAGCGCGCGGCAGCTACAGGTTCTTCGCAGATGTCGATTTTTCGATGCCTGTCGAGCAGATCAACCGTTTTATCCCGCCAGCCTGTGATTGCGATATAGCCATCGCCTCGCGCGAAGTTCATGGCGCGATCCGCTACCATGAACCACCCTATCGCCACTTTACCGGCCGTATTTTCAATTTCTTCATCCGCCTGCTCGTACTTCCGGAAGTTCAGGATACCCAATGCGGTTTCAAATGTTTCCGCGCTGACGTTGCGGAAGATCTCTTCCGCTTCCAGACCCTGCAAGGTTGGAGTTTTGACGTGGAACTGCTGGCGATTGCCCGTCGTCGCGGATACATGATAAAAGAAATCGGCATCCCCTGGTATTTCAATGCCGATAGCAAGGTCAGGGTTTTACGAGATTCCTTCCGGATGTTTATCGACCTGTTGAAGATCCGCGCCAACCTCCGCCGGGGAAACTATGAGCCGTAACCGGCAATTGCTTCCGATCCCCACCTTGGAATTTGAGAAACCATTATGGAAGGCTGGCTTCACCCGCATCGCCGGAATAGATGAGGCAGGACGCGGCGCCTGGGCAGGACCCGTGGTCGCGGCTGTCGTCATCCTGCCTGCCGACCCCTCGCTCACCTCAACGCTGGACAAGGTACGGGATTCCAAGTTAATGACGCCAGTTTCCCGCGAGACCTGGTCAGTGCGCATCAAGGATTGTGCGATCAGCTGGTGTGTGGGCATTGCTTCCTCCGGGGAGATAGATGCCCTGGGGATCGTTCCGGCTACCAAACTGGCTTGCGAGCGGGCGCTCACAGGTCTGCACGCGGACTATCTTTTGACCGATTACCTGGTCCTTCGTGAAGTAGACCTGCCCCAAACCGCCCTTGTCAAGGGCGATCAGCGTTCTCTTAGCGTGGCGGCAGCATCTGTGCTGGCAAAAACCTCCCGGGATGCTTTGATGCGGGAACTGGACGATCAATTTCCTGGTTACAATTTTGCCCGTCACAAAGGCTACGGCACTCGCCAGCACGCAGAGGCGTTGATCAAGTTGAACCGCTGCGGGATCCATCGGGTTTCATTTTCGATACCCTAGGATCATCCCTGCCATCTCCAAACCCTGAATCGATCAGGATGGAATAATAGCTTAGCAAGGTAATAATAATGCCACGAAGATATCTATCTTCGTGGCATTATTTATCTATGAGAGATCAGCCGGTGATGGTCAGGAGATCTTCTCGAATCGTTCGGCCGGCGTATTGCAGACCGGGCACTTGCCTTCCACCGGACCCTCGTGGGTGAAACCGCACACCGGACAGACATAATACGTTGTTTCCGGGACATCCTTCCCTTTGCCTAGAATTTCCCTTGCATTGCGGTAGAGGGCTTCGTGGACTTTTTCAACCGCAAGGGCCCACTCAAATGATTTGGAAGCGCGTTTTTCACTTTCTGAAATTGCTTCCGCCAGCATGGTCGGGTACATGGTTACAACTTCGTAATTCTCTCCGGCAATGGCCACCTCGAGATTTTCCGCTGTCGACTTGACCCCGTCCATGGCTCGGAAATGATTGTGGGCGTGAACGGTTTCCGCGGCAGCCGCAGCCCGGAATAACCTGGCGATCTGGGGAAAGCCTTCCTCGTCTGCTTTCTTTGCGAAAGCCAGGTATTTCCGGTTGGCTTGTGATTCACCTGCGAAGGCGGTCTTCAGGTTTTCAAGAGATTTCGACATGGCATTCTCCTTTTTATTTGGTAATAATTCGTCGCCTTTATTATACCTAATTGTGCGCCATCAGGTGATTGACGCCCATTCCAAGAACAGGTATGATAAAAAAGCCTCAGGTCGGCTGGACGGTCGCGGCTCCACATTTCGGTGTGAGGTCGAGGAAAGTCCGCACTCCGCTGAGCACGGCGCCGGGGAAATCCCGGGACGAGGAAACTTGCCGGATCGGGCCACAGAAACAGACAGCCGCCGTAAGGCGGTGATGGTGAAAAGGAGGTGTAAGAGACCACCGGCGCCTGCAGTAATGCAGGCGGCCAGGTAACCCCCGCCGGGAGCAAGGCCAAGCAGGGACGAGACGCTGCTCGCGTCGTTTGAGTCCCGGGTAGGCTGCCCAGAGAGATGACCATCCAGATGGAGCGCCGGGAAGACACTCTTCGGAGCGTAAACCGGCCTGCCTCTGTCGGACAGAATGCGGCTTATAGGTCGGCCTGAGGATTTTTCCACCAAGCACTCGGAAAATCTTGATATATTTGGTGCAAGGTAAATGGAAGAAACGAAGACTATCATTCTATACGGCACAACCTGGTGCGGAGGATCCCGCCGCTGCCGGCTCCTGCTGGAGGATCACGGTATCCCTTATCAATGGGTTGACATCGACCAGGATGAACAAGGGCAAAAGGTAATTGAAAAGATCAACCGCGGATTTCGCAGCGTCCCCACGCTTGTCTGGCCGGATGGATCCAGTCTTACGGAACCAACCGAGGCAGAACTTGTGAAAAAACTCGGCCTCAATAAATAATGTTTGATTGACCGAATCAAAACAGCCCGGAGATCCATATCCGGGCTGTACACATTTTACTGAGTGTCAGGCCATGCGTCTTTTCTTGGTCAGCGATTGAAGGACTCTTCCCACCACAGCCAGGAAAACGACCAGGGAGAATATCCCTGCGATCACGATCGCCACCAGGTGCCAGTTTGCGATCCGGTCCACAAACGCGGCCTGGGGACCGGTATGGATCCGGTGGGCCACACCGTGGACGAATTCCTTGCGCGGTTTGATCGGTTTAAGCACGCCCGATAATCGTTTTTCAAGGGAAGCGATCTTCTCCAGGGAAGAATCCGCCAGTTGTCTCATCTTCGAACTCATGATCCACCTCTGTATAGTATCCGGTCAGTCCGACTGCCCGGTAAATGATTGCAGGTTCGCATCTTCCATATCCGATTCCATCATTTCATCCCTGAGTGCCAGCAGGGTGCGGTGATACAGACTCTTTACCGCGCCTTCGCTGCGACCCATGGTCTCTCCAATTTCAGCGTTCGACATATGCTCGAGAAATTTCAAAATGAGCAAATGCTGCCGTTCCGAGGGCAGCTGCCGGATGAGGCGCAGGAGTGCATCCCGCTCCTGTGTTTGCATCACAGCCACTTCAGGTGGCTCGCCTTTATAATGGATGGTCGGGGCATCGGAGAGCGGGATTTCCTGGTGTCGGCTGCGGTCCCGGTGCCAGTTGGCAACCAGGTTGTGAGCGATCCGGTACAACCAGGCTGAGAATGGCACGCCGCGATCGGTATAGGTATGGATGTGATGCAATGCCCGGTAAAAAACACGTGCCGAAAGGTCTTCGGCATCATGGACATTTCCCGTACGATAATATACGTAGTTGAATATCCGCTCTACATATTTCTCGTAAAGTACGCCAAAGGCATCCAGATCACCTTGTGAAGCACGCAGCAAGAACTCTAGTTCTTCAGTCTCCGGCACCCATCTCACCTTACCGGAAGGGTCTGCTAATATAACCCTGCCGGGTTTTAAAGGTTTCAAGTGCAGTATAACATGTTATAATTTTTGTTCTCGGGATGGTTCCCTTTCCATAAGGAATCTCCCTAATTCCTGGGGATTGTCCCTTATCTACGGGGATGACAGGCTTCGACGGAAGAGGCTGGTCCCGGAATGCGAGCCGAGCGGCGCCGACCTCGTAAACTCAGCGCAAAAAATCAAGTGCCAACCGCACTTCCTACGCCGCTATGCCCCTCGCTGCGTAAGCAGTAGAGAGTAAACGGTCGGTCTCATAGAGAGGCCGCGTCCACCCGTCCCGTGCTCCACCCGGTGAAGGGATTGGGCGTCACAATGGTGGAGTGCCGCGCATGACGTCACTCAATGCGTGAAAGAGGATCTTCGGATCCAGGTGGCTGGCTGCAGGTCAATTTTGCTGGCTGAGTGACCTGTGGCGAGATGCCTCAACCTGCTACGCTCGTAGATTTTCGAGGGTCGATTCTTTCGGACGCGGGTTCGATTCCCGCCATCTCCACTGGCGCGCCTTTACCTGGGCGCGCTTTTCGTTTCCGTCGGGGTCCCCGGCAGGGGATGATATTCGATTCCCGCCATCTCCACTGGCGCGCCTTTACCTGGGCGCGCTTTTCGTTTCTAACCAGAATGACGATGAGATAAATTACATCCTTAGCAGATGATTAATCATTTTGACCTTATTTACCGTATAATATATTTGGCTTTGATCAACCTGTATCTATTTTTTTTTTATAAGGAGAACGCTATGAGATCGAGGATCTTTCTTCCCTTCCTGGCATTCGCCACCATGATCGTGACCATCGGTCTGGCCTGCGGAGGCTCCACGGCTGTCCCACCGACGGTGACCATGCCGCTGCCCACTCTTCAGCCGACCAACCCGCCGCTGCCAACTTTGCGTCCCACCAACCCGCCGCCTCCCCCTCCTACAAGCGCTCCTCTGCCCACAGAAACCCTTGCCCCCACGGAAGCGCCTGCATTCTTTACAGATGATTTCACAGGAGATCTCAGCAACTGGTCTTACTATGTCAAAGCAGGCAACGAGGACAAGTTAACCATTACAACCGATCAGGGTGGCATTATCACTCGTTTGGACGATGTGGATCTGGCGGTCTATTTCTATTATGAGCCATATCTCTACAACGATGTGATCCTGGATATGACCTACCGCAATCAGGGCAGGAACTCGAATAATGTGAATATCGTTTGCCGATATTCTGATGCTGGCTGGTATGAGTTCACGGTGCAAAATGATGGCCTTTACCAGATCTGGGCATTTAAAGATGGATATCACATGCTCGCCAGCGGTGGATCCACGCAAATAAAACAGGGCCAGGATTCGAACGAAATCACCGTTGGCTGTGTGCAGAATGTGCTGACACTATTCATCAATGGTGTTGAGATTAAAACGATTGCAGATTCGGTATATTTCCTGGGACAGGGCCAGGTTGGCTTTGGTGTGAATATCTCAGCGATGAATCCGGTGACACCGGTGATCGTGAGTTTTGATACCTTTACGATCGCTGAACCTAAGTAGATCACACTCACAAATTTTGCCGAGACCTTCTTGAACGATACGGGCAAGGAGGTCTCTTTTATTTCTTCTACGCGATGTTAACGTTTTTCTTGCACCCATGAAGTATCCTATTCCAATAAGGTATCTTGAGCGCATCTTTGCGCTGCTTACATTCTTTTTAGGAGAAATGCAATGGGAAAAATCATCGGGATCGATCTGGGGACTACCAACAGCGTGGTTGCCGTCATGGAAGCCGGGCAGCCTACGGTCATCACCACCGCCGAAGGCGGCAGGTTGTGCCCTTCGGTTGTTTCGTTTAACAAGAACAACGAGCGCATGGTCGGGCAGACCGCCAAGCGGCAGGCTGTGATCAACTCTGAAAATACGATCAACTCGATCAAGCGCTTCATGGGCCGCCGGTACGACGAAGTGGAAACCGAGCGTAAAATGGTTTCCTATTCGGTAGTCCCCGGTCCTTCTGACGAAGCGCGGGTGAAGATTCCTGTGACGAACCGCGAGTATAGCCCGCAGGAAATTTCAGCCATGATCCTGGCCAAACTCAAGGCGGATGCTGAAGCCTATCTTGGTCAATCGGTCACCGAGGCAGTCATCACCGTCCCGGCATATTTCAACGATAGCCAGCGCCAGGCCACCAAGGACGCGGGCAAGATCGCCGGACTGGATGTCAAGCGTATCATCAACGAGCCCACCGCCTCCGCCCTGGCCTACGGGTTGGATAAAAAGAAGAATGAGACCATCCTTGTCTTTGACCTGGGTGGTGGAACATTCGACGTGTCCATTCTTGATGTCGGCGAGGGAGTGATCGAAGTAAAATCCACCAACGGCGATACCCACCTGGGAGGCGATGACTGGGACCAGCGTGTGGTCAATTGGGCTGCGGACGAGTTCAAGAAACAGGAAGGCATCGACCTGCGCAATGATCGCCAGGCTCTCCAGCGCCTGCGCGAGGCGGCAGAAAAAGCCAAGGTCGAACTCTCCAGCATGATGGAAACGGAGATCAACCTGCCTTACATCACCGCGGATGCCAATGGACCGAAACACCTGGTGTTGAAGTTGACCCGAGCCAAGTTCGAGCAGATGACTGAAGACCTGCTCAACCGTTGCCGGGTGCCATTTGAATCCGCCCTCAAGGATGCCAACCTGAAAGCCTCCGACCTGAATGAAGTGGTATTGGTGGGCGGCTCCAGCCGTATGCCGATGGTGCAGGACTTGGTGCGCGTGCTCACCGATGGCAAGGAACCCAATAAAGGCGTCAATCCCGACGAGGTTGTGGCAGTCGGTGCAGCCATCCAGGCAGGTGTGCTGGGCGGCGATGTCAAGGATATCCTCTTGCTGGATGTGACGCCTCTCTCCCTCGGCGTGGAGACCATGGGCAGCGTGATGACCAAGATGATCGAAAGGAATACCACCATCCCGGTCCGCAAGACCGAAACCTACTCCACTGCCGCGGATGGTCAAACCGCGGTGGATATCCACATCCTGCAGGGTGAGCGCCCGATGGCCGGTGACAACATGTCTCTCGGTCGGTTCCGCCTGGATGGTATTCCACCCGCGCCGCGCGGAATCCCCCAGGTTGAGGTCACCTTCGACATTGATGCCAACGGCATCCTCAATGTCACCGCGCGTGATAAGGCCACCGGCAAGGAACAAAAGATCACCGTGACCGCCTCCACGAACCTTTCCAAGGATGAGATCGCCAAGAAGGTCGAAGAAGCGAAACGGTATGAGTCGGAAGATAAGAAACGACGCGAGATCATTGACGCCCGCAACAGTGCTGACAGCCTGATCTACCAGACGGAAAAGGCGCTGCGTGATCTGGGTGAGAAAGTCCCGTCGGAAGAACGCGGCAAGATCGAAGGCAATATCAGCGATCTCAAGCAGGCAGCCCAGTCAGACGATCTGGGTCGCATCAAGAAAGCCAGCGATGAATTGCAGAACGTCTTCTACGCCCTCAGCCAGCAGTTGTATGCGCAGCCCGGTCAGACTCCCCCCGGGGCAGGACCGCAAGGGTTTGACGGCACCCAGCCCGACGGGCAGGGTCCTCAAACACCCCCTCAGGGCGATGACGGCGATGTCATTGACGGCGAAGTCCGTGATGCCTGACGAAAACTATATACGGGCGACCACCTGGTCGCCCGTTTTTTTATCAAAATTTGAATTGACCCGCGGGAAGGAAGTATAATCCCCCCATGCTTAAAAGGTCAAAGCCAGCCGTGAGGGTGCTCATTATATTGGTGACTCTCCTACTGGTCCTCCTGGCACTCTCCTTTATTCCCAGGATCCATGCTGCGATCGCCTGGCGGGTTGAAGACCTGCAGACGCAGATCTACTATTTCTTTCATCCGCCCGGGGAGGTTGTCTTTGTTCCAGCCCAGCAGACCCAGGGGACTGGTACGCCGCGAGCGACATCCTCTCCCACCCAGCCAATAACCCCTCAATTTACACCGAGCATCACCACCACCCCTCTCCCGCAGACGATCATGCTGGATGGGATCACTTTCGTGGACCAGATGCACCGCTGGAACTATTGCGGTCCCGCCAACCTGACCATGGCACTCAATTATCTGGGTTGGACCGGCACCCGGGATGATGTTGGGGCAGCCATCAAGCCGGGGATAGACGACCCCGATCTCAGTGCCATCCAGCGCTCGCAGACGGATGTCAACGTGATGCCCTACGAGATGGTGGATTTTGTAAACGACAATACCCCCTACCGGGCGCTATACCGGTATGGCGGAACGGTCGATCTGCTAAAAAGGTTGATCGCAGCCGGGTTCCCTGCTGTTGCCGAGAAAGGCATCTACCAGACCCTGCCCCCCGAAAATACCATGCAGTGGGCTGGTCACTATGCGTTCACCACCGGTTACGACGATGTCAGCCAGGAATTCATTTTCCAGGATTCCTACACTCCGGCTGAAAACATCCCTTACGAAAAGCAGGGCAAGAATGTCAGGATTGGTTACAACGAATATCTTCAAGGCTGGCGCGCTTTCAATTACGTCTTCATCGTTGTGTACCAGCCGGAACGAGAGGCAGAGCTCTACCATGTCCTGGGAGATTGGGGGGATGAATCCTGGGTGTTCCAGAGGGCTCTCGAGACCTCCGAGCAGGAGTCGATCACTCTGACCGGGATTGATGCATTCTTTGCCTGGTTTAACAAGGGCACAAGTTATGGGCTGTTAACCGATTACGGTCAGGGCGCGCTGGCTTACGATCAGGCATTTTCTATTTACAACACTCTGCCTGAGAAGGACCGTCCGTACCGCGTGATGTGGTACCAGACCGGCCCCTACAAGGCATACTTTTACACCAGCCGGTACCAGGATGTCATCAACCTGGCAGATACCACTGAAACCACCCTGTACAGCCATCGCATCCTGGAAGAGACGCTCTACTGGCGCGCCCGGGCGGAATATGCGCTTGGCAATTCCGGGCAGGCTGTTGAGGATATGCTCAAAGCGGTGCATTACCATCCCGGCTTTCAACCCGCTTTGGAAATCCTTACCCAATGGGGGGTATCTCCTTGAGATGAAAATCCTCCATTTTGCGGATGCACACATCGATATGGCCAATTACGGGCGCCGCGACCCCGAGACGGGCTTGCCGTACCGCGTGCAGGATTTCTTGAAATCACTCGACGCCATCGTTGCTGCTGCCATCGATGAGCATGTGGACCTGGTGCTATTTGCCGGGGATGCCTACCGGGACCGCTCACCAGCCCCAACATTCCAGCGTGAATGGGGGAAACGCATCATCCGGCTTTCGAAGGCTGGCATCCGCACCTTGCTGCTGGTGGGCAACCACGATATCTCCCCTGCGCTCGGCCGCGCCAATGCTATCCAGGAATTTGAAACGCTCGATATCCCCAATGTCACAGTGCTTGCCAGACCCATCTTCCTATCTCCGTTTGAGCTTGGTCTTCCCATCCAGGTGATCGCCCTCCCCTGGGTCTCGCGCGCAGGATTGATGGCTTCCACGGATGCCTCCATGGAGGAGGCAATCATAACAATCGAAGGACACCTGACCTCCCTGGTCAATCAATGGCTGGAAAAAGCGGATCCCGCCTTGCCCATGATCCTGACCGCCCATGCCTCCATCGAAGGGGCAAAATACAGTACCGAGCGGACAGTCATGCTGGGCGCAGACCTGGTGCTTCCCGGTTCGCTCGTCCGTGACCCGCGGCTGGATTACGTGGCCCTCGGGCACATCCATAAATCCCAGGATCTGAACGAGAACGCCCACCCTCCTGTCATTTATACGGGTTCGATCGAGCGCGTGGACTTTGGCGAAGCAGGGGATGAAAAGTTCTTCGTCATTGCAGATATCGAAAAAGGAAAAACAATCGTCCAATGGCGCAGGCTGGAGAACATTCGTCCATTCATTGACAGGCGTATCACCCTTGAGTCCCCGGAAAACGTGACCGGCGTGCTCACCTCTGCACTCCCGGCAGCTGAAGAATTGACAGGTGCCATCGTCCGCCTGACAGTGGATTACTCCCGCGAGTGGGATGACCTGATTGACGAGCCGGCCTTGAGGCGGTACGCGGAGTCTGCGTTTGAGTTCCATCTCGTTAAACGCCCCCAGATCGTTACCCGCATTCGCCTTTCTGCTGACCAGGCCATGACCAATCTTGGCCCATTGGAATTGCTCGACCAATATTGGCGCACCGGAAATATCGATCCGGGTGAGGCAGAGATTTTGCAAAAGCTGGCCGGGGAAATCATGGCAGAGGAGTAGGAACGGTTCACCTAAATTGATTGAGGACTGTCACATTATGCGCTGGATCTATATTTCTCCACACTTTGACGATGCCGCTCTCTCCTGCGGCGGCCTGATCTGGGAACAAACAAGCAAGGGCATGCCTGTTGAAATCTGGACGGTTTGCGCAGGCGATCCGCCTCCCGGCTTACCTTCCACGCAGGCAGCCGTAATTCACCAGATCTGGGGGTTCACATCTGCTGAGCAGGCGGTTGCCGCTCGAAGTGTTGAGAATCAACAAGCGGCTGTGATCCTGGGGGCAGAGGTTGTGGAATTCAGCATCCCGGATTGCATCTACCGTCGCTCTGCTTCCGGGGAATTGCTTTATCCTGAGGAAGTATTTGTCCCCATCCATGCATCAGAAAAGGATCTCGCTGCAGACATCGCCTATGCCCTGAATTCCGAACTGCAACCGGAGGATCTTGTTGTCAGCCCATTGGCGATCGGCGGTCACATCGACCATCACCTGGTTCTCCTTGCCGTGGAACAACTGGCCCTCCCGATCCGGTATTATTCCGATATCCCCTACCTGCTTAACAATCCGGAAAACCTGGTTCCTGCCACCCTTGGTCTGAAGAATGGCTCTTTCCCGATCTCTGCACGGGGGTTGGAAGCCTGGCAGAGAAGTGTTGCGGCCTATTCATCCCAGATCCTGATGCTCTTTGGATCCGTGGAAGGGATGCAAGCGGCGATTCAAAAGTATTGGGAGCAGCAGCACGGAGTGTATTTATGGAGCGTTCCCTAGTCAGCTGCACGGATAATTGCCTGAAGTAACCTGCTCAGTCCAGGATCCCGCTCCGAAAAAGCCCGGTTTTCAACTGGTCCCCGGAATTTGGTATCATCGTTGGCGATCGAAGGAATGTGCTTGATTTTCAACTGGAATCATGTATAATATTGCCGGGTAGGGATTCCTACAAACGCTGCATCTCTGTTACAGAGATGCTTGTATTTTCTCAGGATGAATAAGATGCCGACGACGTTCTTGACCAAGGAAGGTTATCAAAAACTTGCCGACGAACTTGAGTTCCTGCGCACCACCAAGAGGCTGGAGGTTGCCAACCGTCTCCATGAGGCGATGGAAGGCGGCGAGCTGATCGAGAATGCCGAGTATGAAGCCGCCAAGAACGAGCAAGCCTTCGTGGAAGGGAGAATCCAGGAATTGGAGATGATCCTGGCTTCAGCCCGCATGATCGATGAAAAAAAGAAGAAGGAAAAAAGCGACCTGGTCCAGGTGGGTTCCACGGTCACGATCAAAGAGAATGGCAGCGGTTCCGAAAAATACACCATCGTCGGGGCAGCGGAAGCCAACCCGCGCGAGGGCAAGATCTCGAATGAGTCTCCCATCGGGAAGGCGATCTTGAATCACCGCGCTGGTGAAGAAGTGAATATTGAAGCACCCGGCGGCACCTACAAAGTGAAAATCGTAAAGGTGGATTAAGCCCGGGGTTTGCCTTTTCTAACCCCGCGCATGTTGTCTGGTGCGCGGGGTTTTTTGTTGTAAAATTCAATCAGAAAGGTTTCGCCATGACCGAATACTCGTCCCTTGAAAAGATCCGCCTCGAAAAGATCGATGCCCTGCGCAAGGAAGGCGTGGATCCCTACCCCACTCGTGCTGAACGGACGCATACTTCCTCGCAGGCGCTCAGCGCTTTCGAAAGCGCAGAAAAGCCTGCCGGGGAAGGCCATCCGGCGGCAGAAGTGAAGGTCACGCTCGCCGGCCGCATCCGTGCGGCTCGCGCCATGGGCAAATTGACCTTCACCCATATCGAAGACGGCGATGGACGCATCCAGCTGCTCTTAAGGATGAATGAGCTGGGTCAGGATCGGGTGGACTGGTTCAACAAGATGCTGGATATCGGCGATTTCATCCAGGCAAGCGGTGTCATGTTCCGCACGCACACCGGCGAGCCAACCCTGCAGGTGCACGATTTCAAATTGCTGGCTAAAGCGATCAGTCCACTGCCGGCGGCGAAGGATGAGGTCACGGAAAGCGGCGAGAAGATCCGCCACGCCGCGCTGGAAGACCCAGACCTGCGCGCCCGCCAGCGTTATGCCGACCTGGCTGTCAACCCAGAAGTGCGCGCCACCTTCCACAAGCGCGCTTCCGTGATCAGCGCCTTGCGAGCATTCCTGGATGGTCACGGCTTTCTCGAAGTGGAGACTCCCATCCTGCAGCCTATTTATGGCGGCGCGGCTGCCCAACCTTTCACCACCCACCACAACGAGTTGAAACAGGATCTATACCTGCGCATCTCCTTTGAACTCTACCTGAAACGCCTGCTGGTCGGCAACCTGGAGCGTGTCTATGAACTCGGTCGCGACTTCCGGAACGAAGGCGTTTCCTATAAACACAATCCGGAATTTACCCAGCTCGAGTTCTATTGGGCCTATGCTGATTATCTCAAGGTGATGGAATTGACCGAGCAAATGGTTTCCCAAACTTGCCAGAAAGTGAACGGCAGGATGAAGATCACGTACCAGGGAACCGAATTGGATTTCACCCCGCCCTGGCGGCGCATGGCTATGAATGAAGGCATCCTGGAAACCAGCGGCATCGACATCAGCAAGCATGCCACCGCGGAATCGCTGTATAAAGCGATCATAAAGTTAGGCAAGTCTCCCAACCCGCAGACCACGCGCGGAAAATTGATCGAATTCCTGCAAAGCGAATTCCTGGAACCCACCCTCGTCCAACCTACCTTCCTGTACGATTACCCGCGCGACATCTCCCCGCTGGCGAAATCAAAACCGGGTGAACCGCTCCTGGTGGAACGCTTCGAGGCTTTTGTATCCGGGTTCGAACTTTGCAATGCATTTACCGAGCTTAATGATCCCCTCGACCAGGAACAGCGCTTCCTCGAAATGGGGCGCGATTATGCCGATGGCGACGAGGAAAAACATCCGATGGATGAGGACTACCTGCGTGCCATGCGCTATGGTATGCCACCCTGCGGCGGCTTTGGCATGGGTGTCGACCGGCTGGTAATGCTGCTCACCGACCATCACTCCATCCGTGACGTGCTGTTGTTCCCCCCAGTGCGCGAAATCGATGAATAAAGAGGAAATGACCCTAAAAAGCCCCGGGGAAATTTACCGGGGCTATTTTCTTAATGCATGCTGATTTCACGTGAGAATCATTTTCCTGAGGATTTTTATATCCAATCCTCTCTCGCTTGATTGAGAATCCGTCCGCAGGTTGGCAGGCGAACACCCTTTGTGGTGTAAAATTATATCGATGGACGAACCCGAACTCATCCTGGCAGCCAAGCACGGTGACCTGGCGGCATTCAATACCCTGGTGCTTGCCTACCAGACCATTGTCTTCAACACGGCCCTGCGCATCCTGGGGGACGACGATCTCGCAGCCGATGCTTCGCAGGAAACCTTCATCTCTGCTTTCCGAGCCCTTAATTCCTACCGCGGTGGTTCCTTCCGCGCCTGGCTGCTGCGCACAGTCACCAATGCCTGCTACGACGAATTGCGCCGCAAACAGCGCCGCCCAACCACCCCCCTCGAACCGGGTACTGATGAGGGTGATGAAGTGGAGAATCCTCGCTGGCTGGCTGATCCTAACGCCTCCCCCGAAGATCAAATGGACCAGGCTGAACTCGAGCATGCCATTCAGCATTGCCTGGATGACCTCCCCACAGACTTCAAGGCTGTTGTCGTCCTGGCAGATATCCAGGGACTCGATTACAGCGAGGTCTCGGTGATCGTCAAGAAACCCCTGGGCACGATCAAATCCCGTCTCGCCCGTGCCCGTATGCGCATGCGTGAGTGCCTGCAGTCCTTCCGGGAACTTTTACCCGCCGCCTTCCGTCTGGAAAATGAGCGCGGCCGATGACAACACCCTCCTTCAACGACCTGGTTAATCTCTCGGCATCCCTCGACGGTCAATTGTCGTCGACGGAATTGTCGCGCCTGGAATCCCGGATCGAGCAGAATGCTCCTTTTGCCGCCGCCCTGGGAGACCTGCAGCAAACCCGCCTCCTCCTTCGACGAACACCTGCGCGGCGCGTGCCGCGCAATTTCACCCTCAATCTTGCCATGGCAGGGTTAAGACCTCCGCTGCCGCGCCTTGTACCGGTATTCTCCTGGGCTTCCGTTACAGCAATGCTGCTTTTCCTCTTCACCATGGGGGCAAATTTCCTGGGGAGTCTCTCTTTCGGCGCGGCTGCCCCGCGTATGGTTTCCGCCCCGATGAACAGCGAAGCGTACGGTGTCGGCGGCGGGCCTCCTGCTACCGTGGCTCCCGCTTCCGATAACACCCAGGCAATCCCCACGGAGCAAAACCTCGCCGTGCAGTCCCCCGAACCGACCCCATTAAGTGAATCCCGGCCCCTGCCTCCCGAGGTGACACCTGTCCCCAAACAAACTGTGGAACCTGTCAGGATCATATCCTACCTGTTCCTCGGGATTGCCCTGGTTTTGATCGCAGCCGCCCTGCTGATAGGCTGGACTAACGAGAGAGCCTTCCGCCGAAGATCAGGTGCGAAGAATGAACACTAAAAAACAACCACCAGGAAAGGTCCATCTGGTGGTTGTTTCCCCTTGAATTCTCCCCCACAACCTGTAATAATATCTGTGGCATCCTCAAGAAAGCCAGAACCTGATAATCTTGCCCTGCCTGCAGGCTGGTTGTCATGTGTTTACAGGTATACTGCAGGGCATAGCAGATAATCCAAGGAAGGAGAGTACTCATGGAAGAGACAAAAACAAAGGGCAACCGGTTGGATGTATGGATCGCGGTCCTGATCGCGCTGGTCTCACTGACCACTGCCCTGGCCACCTGGCGCACCTCCGCCCTGGGCTCGTCGGCAGGCGACCTCATCTACCAGGGATTTATCGATGCAGTTAAAGCCCAATCCTCCGCTACAGAAAACTGGCGTAATGCCTACGAGCAAGCCGCTTACACCCGCGATTACTTGATAACCCTTGACGGCATCGTCGCCGAGGAGAATAGCACTGACCCTGCCAGCCAGGAACACGCAGCCCAGTTGCGTGCCAACCTGCTCCCCGGGATGGAAACGCTCGCATCACCCATGGCCAACGATCCATCCTATTTCACCCCGGAAGGGTGGCTGAATGTCCAGAAACGTTTCGATGAATTGCAAGCCGAGGACGCCGCGGTTCCCGGACTCGTTCCCCCTGCTCCAGACGCTGCCTTTGCCCTTGCGGATAAATATTTTTCTGAACAACGCTGGCTCGTTGTGGGAACGATCCTGATCGCTGTTAGCCTTTTCTGGCTGGGTTTGTCCCAACTCTCCCATCTGCGGATGCGGGTTCTGATCCTGCTCCTGGGGGTGCTCGTCTATGTGTTCGGTCTGGTCTGGAGCGTGGGCGTTGAGGTTTACTTCATCTTCCTTCGGGGAGGTGTGCTGTGAACCAATCTGCTCAAACCAATCCTGATCGGTGGAAGTCCCTGGTGCTTGTTCTGACCCTCGTCAATACAGTCCTGATGGCATCCGTATCAGCACTGCAGGTGGATGCCAACATACGTGCCAATCAGGCCAACCGTGACGCGCAATATTATGCTGTCCAGATAACGGGTGGTCTGGCTTATACCGGCGCGCGCGGGGACTTTGATACCAATACCTATGCCATTTCGGTCACCAACACTCTGGAATCACTCGTAGCCGGATATACTGCCTTGCTGCGGCAGGAAGTCAATGACACGCAGGGATACGATGCGTTGAAACTCGAGGAGCAGATCTACCAGGCGCGCGCTGACCGGGCGACAAGTCTTTCTGTCCTGCAGACCAACCCGGCATACGGGCATGGCACAACCCAGACTGCCGCGGATTTTACTGCCTATTTTGATGAGTTATTTGCCCCCACCCGGGAAATACTCCAGAAGCAGAATAACGCCTCGGACGCCTACCACCACTGGAATAGCAAATCTGACTCCTATGTGGCGGTCTTGACCGTGCTGGCTGTGGCATTCTTCCTGCTGGGCGTGGCGCAAATGACCCGCCCCGGTCTGCGTTTGCTCTTCTCGATATTCGCTGTCGTGGTGCTCGGTATTGGCAGTCTCTGGACGCTGATCCTGCTGGTTTTCTAGAGAATAGTTTCGCATCCAGCTCCCTGCCTGCAAAGTGGCGTGGGAGGTAATTCACAGGCTCCTGTTGATGTACCTATTTTGATGCCTCAAGCGCCTGTCTGCGACCCGAGAGTCTTTGGATATAGTCCTTTCTTTGCGGTGCGGAACGGAGGCTGAAATGACAACACTCCATAATATCCGCCCTTCGCCTATTGCAGGTGCATGGTACGAAGGCGATCCCGTAGCACTGGCGCGGTCTGTGGATCGCTACCTAGACCAGGCTGAGCTACCCGAACTTCCCGGCGAGGTGGTCGCCATCATCGCCCCTCACGCAGGGCATCAGTATTCAGGTCCAGTGGCTGGATACGCCTTCGCGACAGTGCGCGGCCTGGCTTTTGACCTGGTGGCGGTCGTTTCACCGATGCATCATCCCTATTACGAGCCGCTGCTGACGACTGCCCACGATGCGTATGCCACCCCGCTCGGTGAGGTGCCGGTCGACAGGAATATCGTTTCTGACCTGGATGCCCGTCTGAAGGCTGCGCTTGGTGAAGGCCTGGCGCCGGTGGCGCGCGACCAGGAACATTCGTTGGAAATCGAACTGCCCTTCCTGCAGCGTGCCCTCACCGGTGAGTTCAGACTCCTGCCGGTTATGGTGCGTTCCCAATCAATGAAGGTCTCGGAGCAACTTGGCCTGGCACTCGCCGGGTGCCTGCGCGGCAAGAAGGCTCTGCTGGTTGCCAGCACCGACCTCTCCCATTTTTATAGCCAGAAGGAAGCCGTGGCTCTCGATACGGAAATGCTTCACCGGATCGAGGCTTTTTCGCCTGAGAAGGTTTTCAACGCAGAACAAGAAGCACAGGGATATGCCTGCGGCCTGGGTGCTCTCACGGCAGTCCTCTGGGCGGCAAAAGCCTTGGGCGGTCTATCTGTAAAGGTGCTGCGCCAGGCCACCTCCGGTGATGTGACGGGGGATTATTCGTCAGTGGTTGGCTACGGCGCGGCGGTGGTACTAAAATAGTAATCGGAGTGTTGGCTGTTGGATCACAATTCTTAACCATGGGCAGTTGCATCAGTTTTATAGTGTTTATGGTTTATCAACTGACAAAATTCAGGCATTGGAGATGTCTATAAAGAACAAAAAGCTCTACATGGCAACATTTAGGTTTCTTATTATTTGGAAACTGATTCGACGTCTCGACCACCGCTGGTTATTAATTCCTGTACTCATCAAACACAATTAAGAATGATATTTGCACGCATTGCAGTAAATACTCCTTCTGATTCATCCATCTTCGATTACTCGGTACCGGAGCTCCTGGTTGCAGGAATCCATGCTGGCTGCCTGGTGACCGTTCCATTTGGCAAGCAGGTCGTCCAGGGGGTTATCCTTGAACTGTTGGCTCAACCGTCGGTAGCCGAGACGAAACCCATTTTCGATCTGCTCGATCCCCTCCCCGTCCTTACCTCCGTCCAGATCGCCCTTGCGAAATGGCTCGCCAGCGAGACGCTCTCCCCGCTGGCTGCCTGTATTAATTTAATGCTCCCTTCGGGATTGAGCCAGCGTGCGGATGTACTGTATTCATTATCAGCCGGAGGGATAAAAAAATCAGAAGGGCAATCCTCCGTACTTCAGCACAGGCTGTTGGATCTGCTGCGTGAAAAAGGTAGCCTGCGCTCCCGCCAGATTGACAGGCATTTCAGGAATGTGGACTGGCGCAGGACAGCAAGAGCCCTGCTCAAGTCTGGAGAAGTGACGAGCCAATCCATCCTGCCCGCTCCCTCCTTGCGCCCAAAATTCATTCGCAGCGCACAATTATCGGTCCCGCTCGAGGTCGCGGCTACGGCAATGCCAGGTCTAGGAAAAACCACTCAAACACTCACCCGCCGGCAATCTGCCCTGCAGTTCCTAATGCGAGAACCGTCGGATATAAATGTCTCCTGGGTTTATGCGGAATCCGGTTGCAACCTGGCTGACCTGCAGGAGCTAGCAGAGCGGGAACTGATCGTGCTGCGCGAGACCGAGATCTGGCGCGATCCCCTGGCAGCAGGAGATGCTGCCTTCGAAGAGCCGGGGATGGAAAGTAAGGAGGAAGTGCCCGTGTTGACCACCGATCAACACGCCGCCTGGGATGAAATTTTGAATGGATTCCAGCTAGTCGATTCTCATCCTTCTTCCTTCCTGCTGCATGGGGTTACCGGATCCGGAAAAACAGAACTCTACCTCCGGGCAACACAGGAGTGCCTCCGCCGCCAGAAGCAGGTCATCATGCTTGTCCCGGAGATCGCCCTCACCCCCCAGACCGTTCACCGCTTCCAGGCGCGCTTTCCCGGTCAGGTGGGTCTGTTGCATTCCAAGTTATCGGATGGCGAGAATTACGACACCTGGCGGCGTGCACGCAAGGGCTTGCTCAATATCATCATCGGACCGCGTTCTGCATTGTTCGCGCCTCTCCCGAACGTGGGTTTGATCATCGCGGATGAATGCCACGATCCATCCTATGTTCAGTCTGAGCCTCCATTTTATTCAGCGGTCAGCGCTGCCAAAGCCTATGCCCGCTTGAGCGGGGCGGTTTGCATCCTTGGGTCTGCCACCCCTTCGATCGTCCAACGCTTCCATGCCTCTCCCGACCGTAGGTCAAAGAACGGTGAACAAATCCGCCTGTTGGAATTGCCCAATCGGATCCTATCCGGCGGGCAGCCCGTGGAATATTCCAGCCTGCCGCCGGTTTCCATTGTGGATATGCGTGCGGAACTCAAGTCCAGCAACCGCGGTATCTTCAGCCAGGAACTGGTGAACTCGTTGGAGCAGGTTCTGAGCAGGGATCAGCAGGCGATCCTCTTCTTGAATCGTCGCGGCACCGCCACCTATGTCTTCTGCCGGGAATGCGGGAACGCGGTTCGTTGCCCCCGGTGCGATACACCCCTCACCTATCACCTCTCCCCGTCCACCGGTTCTTCCCTGGAGCCGGATCACGAAAACCATGATCCCGGCGATGCCCTGCTTTGCCACCGCTGCGGTTATCGCCGGCGATTACCGGAGAAATGTGCCGCCTGCGGGAGTACGCAAATACGCCAGTATGGGCTGGGCAGCGAGAAGGTGGAGGCTGAACTGGGTGTCCTTTTCCCGTCTGCGCGCATCCTGCGCTGGGATTGGGACACCACCCGCCGGAAGGGTGCACACGAGATCATCCTGAACCATTTCTCCGCCCACCGGGCAGATGTGCTCGTCGGCACCCAGATGCTGGCAAAGGGACTAGATCTGCCACTGGTAACCCTGGTGGGGATCGTGCTGGCAGACCTGGGGCTCAACCTGCCCGACCCGTTTGCCCCCGAGAGAACCTTCAGCGTGCTGACCCAGGTCTCCGGTCGTGCCGGTCGTTCCACACAGCCGGGGCGGGTGATCCTGCAGACCTTTCAACCCGAACATTATGTCATCCAGGCTGCTGCCAGACACGATTACGCCGGTTTCTATGCTTGCGAACTGGAACATCGCCGGGAGATGGGGTATCCTCCTTTTTCCCGCCTCGTCCGGTTGGAATACCGGCATGTTCAGGCAGGGAAGGCGGAAACCGAAGCCCGGCAGCTCGCAGAGCTCCTTGCCACTTATATAAAAAATCAAGATCGCCGTGAAACAACATTGATTGGGCCCGTCCCCTGTTATTATTCCCGGTTGAACAGCCAGTACCGCTGGCAGGTCATCCTGCGCGGCCCTGATCCAACCAGCCTTCTTCCCAGCAGGAATGTGGAAGGTTCCAGGGCGGGTTCCGACAGGCATCCGCTGGGTGGTGTCCTTAAAGGTTGGCGGGTGGAAGTGGATCCGATATCGTTACTCTGATCGGTAGAAAGAATAGGAGAACATTAATGGACAAGCCACTGATCCCTGAATACTTGATGGATTACATCGATTCATTGGTCCCTCCCCGCCTGCCAGAAATGCAGGCGATGGAAGAAGACGCGGAAAGGATGGATTTCCCCATCGTCGGACCGGCCTCCGGCTATCTTTGTTACCAGATGGCGCGCATGGTCAATGCAAGGCGCATCTTCGAAATGGGTTCCGGCTTCGGTTACTCGACCGCCTGGTTTGCCAGGGCCGTTATCGAGAATGGTGGAGGCGAAGTCTATCATGTTGTCTGGGATGAAGAACTATCGCGCCAGGCACTCCGCCATCTTACTACGTTGGGATACGAAGGTGTGGTGAAGTTCCATGTTGGCGAGGCAGTCCTGGCACTGCGGCAGGCCACCGGTCCTTTTGACCTGGTCTTCAATGACATTAACAAGGAAGACTACGCTGACTCGCTGCCTGTCATTGCAGGCAAACTTCGCCCAGGCGGCCTCCTGATCGTGGACAATATGCTCTGGCATGGCAGGATCTTTGATCCCCAGGATAAAACCCCCGCCACCGAAAGTATCCGCAAACTGACCGACCTGCTTACCCGCAGCCCGGACTGGATCGCTTCACTGATACCGGTGCGGGATGGTGTCATTGTTGCGTTCAAAAAATAAATTGGAGCGGTTGCTTGTCTGCTATAATCATTGCTAGGTTCACATTCTCTCTGGAGGTGCCTCATGCAAAGTTTTTCCCGCGGTTGGTCTTTCTTAAAGCAAGCCTGGCAGATGGCCGCCAGGGACCATGACCTGATCAAGCCATCCATATTTGCCCTTTTTGCCGGATTCATCATTTCGGTCATCTTCATCCCCCTGATGGTCGGGGCAGGGTTCCTGACCGGAGGTGATAACAACCTGGTCGGACAGATCATCATGTTCGTCCTCGGAGCGGTAATGATCTTCGTACAGTATACGGTCGGTTACATCTTCTCAGCGATGACCGTTTACCTGATCTATGGTTACCTTGCCGAAGGTGACGGTGTCATGTCAAAGGCGTGGGCAGTTGTCAAGCGGGATTTCCTGGACCTGATGAGCCTTGCCGGAGCTTCCACGCTGGTCAACCTGGTCAAAAACCAGGTCAAAGGCAAAGGCAACTCTGGCGGGCGTAACTTCCTGGCTGGTCTGATCGACACCGTCTGGACCGAAGCCGCTTTCCTGATCCTGCCGGCAATGGTCATTGAAGATATCAACCTGAAGGATGGTCTCAAGCGCGCCGGTAACATCATCAAGAACAACCTTCTCCTGGTCGGCATCAGCACGGTTGGGGTGAAGGCAGTCAATGGGCTGATCGGTTTCCTGCTGGGTATCCTGGGGATCGGGCTCGGACTTGGAGTGGGGTTCGGCATTGTCACGGTCACGAACACCTCCACCTTCGGTCTCGTTTCCGGGATCGGACTGGGCGTGATCATAGCCAGCATCTTCATCATGGTTGCTACTGTTGTGACTTCCTATACAGCCACTGCCTACCACACCTGTCTTTACCTGTGGGCGCGCGATGTGGAAAAAGCCCAGGCCGCTGGCAGTAATGCCCCGGTCCTGGCTCCCGGTCCGCTGGCGGCTGTGTTGAAGAACTAATCTTCCCCGCTGCATTACTAAGAAACAAGGGCGACCCGGTCGGGTCGCCCTTGTGCGTTTTGATTCTAAGGAACCGGTGTGGGTGGCGGATCAATGCTGTAATACACCCCAACTGCCAGCAGCGAAGGGTCACCTGCTGCCTGGGCGGCTGCCATCTGCGCCTGCCGGGCCAGGTCGGTGGAATTCCTTAAGATTCGCAATGCCTCATCGGGATTATGGAAGCCCATGCTGTTCGCGGATGAAATGAAATCCCACATGAACTGGGCATGCCTGTGGAGGCTGCGCGCTTTCTCGAGCAGGGCTGGATCGGAATCCGGCTTCGCTGCCGCGATCTTGATGGCGGAGATCGCGTCGACCAATGCGTCCTCGGTGGAAATCTTCACCTGGTAAATGGTATCCTGGATGACGCTGACGCGCCCCAGTACGTACTCCACATCCGCATGGCACTGCCCGCAGGATTGCTGCGGATCGAGCAGCGGGCTCATGATGTTGTGGCTGGAATATTTCATCGCCCCGTCGCGGAGATAGGGCATGTGGCAGTCCGCGCAGGCAACCCCCGCCCTGAAGTGAGTGCTGTCGGCAGTGAACAATTCGTAATCGGGGTGACGCGCCTTCATGATGGGTGTGCCCGCCTCGGGGTAGGTCCAATCCGAGAAGCCGGCATTATCCTCAAATTGGATGATATTTTCCACCCGCATACCGTTCTCCCAGGGGACGGTGAGCACTTTATTCTCGCCTGTGAAATAATAAGTGACATGGCAATTGGCGCACACCGCTGAACGCATCTGTTGGCGGGTGAAATTGCGCCAGTCCAGCCCTTCGGATTGGAAGGCGGTTTCCACAGCCGGGTTGGTGATCACCAGTCGCATGCTGCCGGCCTCATGGCAATTGGCGCAGCCGATCGGATTGTCTATTTCGGGTGTCATGTCTGCGAACATCTGTGCATCGTAGGCTTCCATGCCCATCTGCGCCCACAGGCGTGGATTATCGGAGGATTTGCAGGAATAACAGGTGGCATGGGTGGTGTCGGTCAGGCGTCTCGTGGCGCGCACGTCGATCAAGGTGTTCTCGTGACCGCGCGGCTGGTTATAGTCCTTGCTGAAGGTGTAGCCCATGAAAAGGAGCACCAGGCGCGGGTCTTCGAGCAGGTAGGATTTTTTCGCCGATCCACCGTACATGGTGGCGGTGGTATTATTCGCAGTCTGGAGCAGGGATGAATATTCATTTGGATAATTCACACCCCACAGGGATGAATCGGCTTCGAGCGGTTGGACGGTGGCGATCGGTTGAATGACAGCCCGTTCCTGCACCGGTTGGTTCTTCAAGAACAATAGGACAGCGATCAGGGTGATTGCCAGGATCAGAATGATTCCAACCAGAATGAGGGTGGTGGTTTTCTTCATTTTCTATAAACCTCCGAATCCTGAAAAGGAACGAGAGACAACCCGCGGACGCCGTGAGCCACCGACCGGTGACAATCCCAGCAATGACGGTCAAATGCCTGCGGTCCCGAAAGGATGGTCTCGACCGTGTCGATATGGCAGCGGATGCAATTCGCCTGGATGATCTCGTCCGTCTGCTTTGAAGCCCTTATGGCCTCCGGATAGGTCTTTAATGTGAATGAATATACATCCCGCATCCCGGAATACCCTTTGTAAAGATAATAACTGGCGATGTTCTGGTGCGGCAGGTGGCAGTCGGTGCAGACGGCGGATCGTTCGTGGACCGCGTGATACCAGTTCTCATATTGCGAGTCCATCACGTGGCAGTTGTTGCAGGTGGATGCCTCATGTCCGAGGTAAGCCGGCGCGTCAGTCACCCAGGCAAACACTCCCAGGGCAAGCAGGAGTGCAGCGATTGCAGTAAGGAGAGACCATCTGTAATGGATCATGTTTAATTGGTTGGTTCGAGAGGGATATTCGCTCTTATTATAATCGTGGCAGGTTGTGGAAAAACCTTCTTCCGGCTAGGTGATCGTGATGGTGGAACCTCGCTCGCCTTTCTCCACCTCGATGCGGGTGGGAAAGGCATCCTTCAGCTCCTCCAGGTGGGTGATGACTAGGATCTTGGCAAAATCCTCCTTCACCGTGTTGATGGCCTGGATCAGACGCTGGCGACCCAGGGCGTCTTGCGATCCGAAGCCTTCATCGATCACCAGCATCTGCAGGCGCGCCCCCTTGCGCTGGGCAAGGACTTCCGACAGCGCCAGCCGGATGGCAAAATTCACGCGGAACGCCTCCCCGCCGGAAAACATCTCGTAATCGCGAACTCCCGCCCCGTCGCTCACCTGGATCTCCAGAGTCTCGCGCAGATCCTTGCGTTTCTCATCTTTATATTTCGTCTGGGTTTCAAAATGCAGGTGCATGCTGTCGTCGCTCAGGCGCCCAAGGATCTCATTAGCCTTCATCTCGATCTCGGGTAGGGCCTGTTCGATGAGCAGCGCTGGGACCCCGTCCTTGCCAAAGGCACGTTCCAAAGCCTTGTATCTGCCCACCCGGAGACCCAGTTCCTCGCGCTCGATCTCAAGTTTCTTCTTGCGCTTTTTCAGGTCTGCCAATACGGTCACCTTCTGGCGTGCCGCCCCCACTTCCTGGTTAAGCTGGTTCTCGCGCTCCTGCGAATCATACAGGGTTCGCTCGGCGCCTTCCAAATCTGGAGCCTGGCTTTCCACAACGGCAAGTGCCTGCTCCGCCTCGTCACACTCGGTCTGCTGCCTGCCGACCTCGGTAGACAGGCTACTTATCTGATTCTGTAAATTTTCGATCTCATCGCTTAGCGGTTTGAACGCCGCCCTGGCTTTTTCAAGCGCCTGGTATGTGCTTTCCACCGGGCGCCTCTGCAACTCAGCCTCACGGGCAGTATCGTGGGCGGTTGCATCGTAACCAAGAGCAGCCAGGTCTTTGTCCACCCGGGCAAGCTGCTTGCGAGCCTCGGTGGAAAATTTTCCGCCCGCCAGCATTTTGCTCACCCGATCCAGCCGCTTCGCCCCGCTGGCTTCCCATTCGCGGACCTGTTTCTGGCTTGCTCCCAACCGCTCGCTGAGTTGGGCGATGGTGTTGTTCAGGGAGAGGCGGTCAGAGTCTGTCCTGGCCAACTTCGAAACCTGTTTCTCAGATTCCACAAGCGTGGAGTCGAGTTCGTCCCCTTCCGCTTTGTTCGCCCGCCAGGCATCCCCCTTTGCAGTACCCTGTGCCTGCAGTTGTTCCAGGGTGGATTGGCGGTGCTCTGCGCTGAGGTCCTGTCCGCACAACGGGCAGACTGCCCCTTCTGCTTTGTCAAGTTTTTCGATCCTCAGCCGGAGTTCGTCCATCTCGATCTTCAGGCTGGCATTCTCTGCACGTAATTCGGCCTGCCGCTCCCTCCCCTCCTGGATCTTCTTCTCCAGGCGGGCGCGTTCTTCACTTTTCGTTTCCACTTCGGCAAGCGCTTTTTTTGAAGAGGAGATTTCTACGGATAATTCCTCTCGGATTGTCACAAGCAGGCCGGCTTCCACTTGCTGCCCTTCCAGGGTCTCTTTTTCCTGTTCCAGTTTCGCCTTCTGCGAATTGATCTCCTCCAGGAAAGGCAGGCGGTGCTTTTCCTGTTCCTGGAATTGTGAAGCAATTCCGTTCCACTTTTCCATTTCCTGCCGCGCCTGCTGCCAGCCGCGATAGTCGGCTTCCACTTCCTCCGCCCTCTCCAACAGGTCTTTGAAGGGCTGGCGCTCCGCTTCCCGTCCGGCAAGCCGGGTTTGGAAAGCCGAAAGGTTTGCCTGGGAACGCTGCAGGGACTGGACCATTTTCTGCACCATTTCGTGTTGTTTATCCAGGCTGGCTCGCGCCTGCTTGATGCTCGCTAGGGCTGCCTCCTGCACCTTGCGGCTGGCGACAACGCCACCCAGCTGGTCCTCAAGTTCTGCCAGATGCCTCTTGCGGGAGTCCTCCTCCGCCAATTCCACTTCGATCTCTGACATGCGTCCCTCCAGAGATCCGAGGTTGTCTTCCATCTCCTTGCGATGGGCGGCAGCCCGTTCCTTGAGGATTTCCCACCTCTCCAATCCAAGGATGTTTCCCAGGATCTCCTTCCGGCGGGTGGGGGGTTGCTGGGCGAATTGGTCTGCGCGGCCCTGCAGGAAGAAGGATACGTTGATAAAGGTCTCGTAATCCAGCCGCAGGACCTGCTCGATCCTCGCCTGGGTCTCACGGTTGGAATGCTCGGTGAACGGGCGCCACTCTTTATCGTTTAAGATTTGAAATTCCAGCGCGGTGGTTTTTCCGCGTGCCAGTGACCGGATGACCCGGTACTGGTGATTCTCATACTCGAAAGTGAATATCACTTCGGCAGCGGAAGCCTGCAAGTTGACGAGCGACTCGTCCCGTTTGCGCGCCTGCCCGAACAACACCCAGGTCATCGCATCCAACAACGATGATTTCCCAGCCCCATTCGGTCCCGAGATGCATGCCAGGTTAAAGCCGCTGAAGTCAACCTCCACAGGGTCGCGGTAAGAAAGAAAACCGGAAAGCTTCAGTCGCAGGGGGATCACAGGCTCATTTTAACCGCAAAGGGATGAATAACGCAAAGTCAAATAGGGGCTGTGATTTATTCCCTCATTTTTTTCTTCCGAAATGACTCATCTCTTGCCCATCCTTCAGAGTGATGTTATCATACCGGCGTGGTCTCCAATCTTTCCAAGCGCAACCGCATGAGGCTCATCCTGGCAGCCATCATCCTGACCACCCTTCCATGTTATTGCCTGGGGATCATCGTGCGGCAATTTTCTCCCGAAAGGAATGTTTCTTCTCCAACCGCCACGGCGACACTTACCTTAACACCCACCTCCACAAGTACGGCAACCTCCAGCCTAACCCTGACTTCCACTTCCACGGGTACCCAGACCTCAACGCCCTCTTCCACTCCCTCGCTGACCACCAGCGCCACACCCACCTTCACACTGACCCTGACCTTTACGCCATCGCTCACTTCCAGTGCAACCGCAACAATGACCTCCACGCCGTCTCCGACTTCTACGCTTACGCCCTCATCGACCTTTACACCGACTTTCACTGTCACCGAAACACCTACCTTCACACTTACTCCTTAATTCTTTTTTTCTCCAGTCGATCCCATGAATGACCTGATCCCCTTCCTTAAAGAATTACTTCTTGTCCCCGGTCTCTCCGGCTATGAAGATCCTGCCGCAGAGATCATCTCTGCGAAATGGAAACCGCTGGTTCACCAGCTCAGCAGCGGCAGGCTCGGTTCCCTGCATGGCTTGCGGCGCGGCAGCGGGAAAAGCCCGCGCCCATCCGTGATGATTGCCGCCCACATGGATGCCATCGGTCTGATGGTCACCGGTTGTGTGGAAGGTTTCCTGCGCATCACCCGGGTCGGCGGAGTGGATATCCGTATCCTGCCCGGTACGCTGGTCACGGTTTTCGCCACGGGTGCAGGCGGATTGCGTTCCATCCCCGGTGTGGTCGTCCAACCACCAGCCAGCCTCCTGCCTGCCGAAGTGGGCACCAACCCTGTCCCCCTGGAAAACCTGTTCGTGGATACCGGTCTTCCACCGCGCAGGGTGAATGATCTGGTCCAGGTTGGTGATCTGGTATCTTACGCCCAGCCCCCGTTCGAATTGAAAGGGGAAACGCTTGCCGGTCACACGCTGGATAACCGGGCTTCTGTCGCTGCCCTCACCGTATGCCTGGAAGAATTGCAGTCCCGCCCTCATGTTTGGGATGTCTGGGCGGTTGCCACTTCCCAGGAGGAAGTCGGTACCATCGGCGCCACCGGTTCTGCATATGAAATCAATCCTTCCATCGCCATTGCCGTGGATGTCACCTTCGCCAAGGGACCCGGAGCAAATGACTGGCAGACCGTACCGCTGGGCAAGGGTCCCACCCTGTGCATGGGACCCAATATCCACCCGGTATTGCTCAAAGTGATGAAAGAACTGGCTGACCGGTTGGAGATCCCTTATTCATCGGAGTACGCCCCGCGCCATACCGGTACGGACGGCTACGCCACACAGGTGGCGGCTGGCGGTATACCCACCCTCGTGATCGGGATCCCGCTGCGCTACATGCATACGCCTGTGGAAGTGGTTTCCATCAAGGATATTCAACGCGCCGGGCGCCTGATGGCAGAATTCATAGCCGGGTTGAAACCGGATTTCATGGAAGAACTTACCTGGGATGATTAATATGCCTGCGATCGGGAATGCTCAACTTAAACTATTAGAGAAATTATGCAACGCCTCTGGCGTCTCCGGTGACGAAGGCGAGGTGCGCAGGATTGTACTGGATGAACTACAGGGTTGCAGCGCCCAATTCCGCGTGGACGCACTTGGCAATGTGCTTGTCACCCGCCCGGGCTCAGGCAGGAAAAATCCTCGCGTGATGATCTCCGCCCACATGGATGAAGTCGGCTTCATGCTGGTCGCCGCCGATGACGAGGATGGTCTTTTCCGCTTCGAGATCGTCGGCGGCATTGACATCCGCCAGGTGGCAGGCAAGGCTGTCCTGGTCGGAAAAAATCACCTCCAAGGTGTGATCGGGACGCGTCCCATCCACCTGACCAGTGCTGACGACCAAAAGCGCCTCATTCCGCTGGAGGCGCTGCGCATCGATATCGGTCCTGCGGGCAAGCAGGTCCTACCCGGCGAGCGGGCTGTATTTGCCACCCGCTTTCAGCGCAACGGTCCGGTGTTGATCGCCAAGGCGATCGACGATCGTATCGGGGTGGTCACCCTGCTGGAAATAATCAAGAATGCGCCGGCCAATATTGACCTGCTGGCAGCATTCACGGTCCAGGAAGAGATCGGTCTGCGCGGCGCGAAAGTTGCTGCTTACTCACTGGATCCCGACCTGGCGATCGCGGTCGACGCCACACCTGCCAACGACCTGCCCAGTTGGGACGATGAAGAGAATTCTTCATTCAACACGAAATTGGGATCTGGTCCAGCAATCTATATCGCCGACGGGAGCACGTTATCCGACCCGCGTCTTGTCCGGCATTTTCGTGAGACTGCACAGGCAAAAGGCATCCCGGTCCAGTTTCGCCAGCCGGGCGGAGGCGGGACGGATGCCGGCGCCATCCACAAAGCCCGCGCGGGTGTCCCCAGCATCTCCATTTCGGTCCCTCATCGTTACAGCCACACGGCGGCTTCGATCTGCCGCTTGGATGACTGGAAGAACTCGCTGGCATTACTGCTTGCCGCGCTTCAACGCCTTTCTCCTGAATTGCTGAAAGCGAGCCGGAGATGATCTGCTTTCGATTCTTTCTGTGTTCCTTACTTCTCTTCCCGGGAAAACAATTATGAAACAACTCATCCAAAAACTGACCGAAACATTCTCCCCCTCCGGCTATGAAGCCGCCATCTGCGAGGTCATCCGCAAGGAGGTGAGGCCGCTCGCCACCGATCTGCGCGTCGACGCGCTGGGTAACTTGATCGCCCGGAGAGCCTCAAAATCAAAGGGCGGTCTCAAGATCATGGTGGCGGGTCATATGGACGAGATCGGCCTGATGGCCACCCATATTGACCTCAACGGTTTTATCCGCTTTACCGGCCTTGGCGGCATCCGTCTGACGGGACTGACCGGAGGTCGCGTCCGCTTCCTCGACGGCACGCCCGGGGTGATCGCCTCTGACCGCCTCACCGACGCCACCAAGGCACCCTCCCTAGACCAATGTTATATCGATGTGGGTGCGGAGAGCCGCAAGGATTGCCCGGTCAAGGTGGGTGATGTGTGCGTCTTCGAACGCCCGTTCCTCGACCTTGGACATCGTATGGTCGCCAAGTCGATGGACGACCGGATCGGCTGCGCGGTGATGATCGAGACCATGCGTGCCCTCAAAACCTCGCCTCACGAACTCTTTTTTATTTTCACCACCCAGGAGGAAGTCGGTTTGCGCGGGGCCACCACCTCGTCCTTTGGCGTTGATCCGGATCTCGGTCTATCGGTGGATGTGACCGCCACAGGTGACACACCGAAGGGATCGAAAATGGAAGTTTCCCTTGGCAAAGGTCCTGCGGTCAAGGTCAAGGATGGCGGCATGCTCGCCGACCCGCGCATTGTCAATTGGATGGTCCACACTGCGAAGAAGGCGGGTATCCCGTTCCAACGCGAGGTGTTGGAAGGCGGCACCACGGACGCGCGCGCCATCCAGGTGGCACGCGCCGGTGTTCCTGCCGGTTGTCTCTCTGTCCCGACCCGTTATGTGCATAGCCCTTCCGAAATGGTGGATACAGCCGATGTCCAGAATTCCATCAGGCTCCTGGTCGCGCTGTTGAGCTCTCCAGTGGAACTATAAAACCCTGCCACAAAAAAATTGGCGCACTCTCACGAGTGCGCCAATTTTTTTATACCCTTTTTGTTTGGCAACCTATTTCTTATCTTCGTCTTTCTTCGCTTTCTTGGGCATTCCCCACAACAGGACGGCAACACCAACGCTGGTGGCGAACGCACCCAGCGCACCCCAGCCTGAGAAGATGGTCATTGCGATGATCAAGCCGGCCAACCCCAGGAAGATGGCCACCTGGCCTTGCCAGGCTTCCATTTTCTTGAGCAGGTCAACAACCAGCCAGCCGATCCCAAGGCCCAGGACCGCCAGCCCCAGGAACCGGAAAAGTTGCGAAAACAAAACCAGTATCTGATTTACGATTGGTGGCATTTTTTCTCCTTTGCGAATAAAAGAACAGTTACGCCCAGGCCCAGATGAGCCAAAGGCCGATCATGATTAATCCAATTATAACCCGAAAAACCACCGCCCAACCGCAGCCCACCAGCATCCCGCGCATCGAAACCAGGGCTTTCCTGGCATCCTTTAGCCGCAGCCATTCCAGCAGGAACAATACGAGCAGGGCAGCCAGGATCCCCCCGATGATCGGGATCGGGATGGCAATACTTCCGACGATGGCTGACGCCAGGGCGATCAATACCACCCACCAGGGGGCGCCTTCCTTATGTGCCTTGGCGCCCATCAAGAGGTTGTCCAGGATCGACCCACCCAGCATCAGAACCGAGATGAGCGCAAATAGGATCCAGCCTAATGTACCAAACCCGGCTGAGATTCCGTAGCCCAGCGCGGCCACCCAGATGATCAACAGCCCCGGCAGGATGGGAATGACCAGCAGGCCCACGGCCATCATTACCAGGGCGATGCCTCTTGCCACCTGTTCAATTTCAATGAAGTAGGAACCGATATGCATCGTTCAATCCAATTGTTAATCGGGCTTGATGATCTCCACGCCTCCCATCCACGGGAGCAGGACATCCGGGACTTTCACCGACCCATCTGCTTGCTGGTTGTTCTCAAGCACCGCGATCAGGGTGCGCGGCATCCCCAGCCCCGACCCATTCAACGTGTGCACGAATTGGGTTTTTCCACCGTCTGCAGGACGATACTTGATGTTCGCCCGCCGCGCCTGGAAATCGGTGTCGTTTGAAACCGAGGACACCTCCAGCCATTCCTGCAGCCCTGCCGCCCAGACCTCGATATCGTAGGTCATGCTTGCACCAAAACCGATATCCCCACTGCACAATTGCTTGACCCGGTAGGTGAGCCCCAAACCGGCACAGGTGGCTTCGGCATGTTCGCGCATTTTCTCCAGCATGGCATCTGACTCATCCGGCTTGCTGAAGATGTACATTTCCACCTTGTCAAACTGGTGACCGCGTTTAATGCCGCGCACATCCCTGCCGGCACTCATTTTCTCGCGCCGGAAGCAGGGAGTGTAGGCCGTGTACATGATGGGCAATTGCTTTTCGTCCAGGATTTCATCCATGTGCAGGCCGGTGAGGGGTACTTCCGCGGTCGGCACCATCCACAGGTCTTCTTCCAGGTCATGATAGAGATTCTCAGCGAATTTGGGCAACTGGCCCGCCGCGAAAAGTGTATCTGCCTTAACCATGAATGGGGTGTATTGCTCGGTATAGCCTTGGCGGCTGTGCAGGTCGAGCATATAGGAAATGATTGCCCTCTGCAGGCGTGCACCAAGCCCGGTCAGCACGTAAAAGCGCGAGCCGGTGATCTTGACCCCGCGTTCAAAGTCCATGATCCCCAATTCCGGGCCGAGCTCCCAATGGACCTTGGGTTGGAAATCGAACTCCGGCAGAAGTCCCGTTGTTCGCAGGACCACATTCCCGCTTTCATCTGTCCCGAAAGGAGTGCGCTTGTCGGGCATGTTCGGGATGGTTGCCGTGACAGATTTGAGTTCCGCTTCCACTTCCGCCACTTCCTTATCCAGCGCCGATATCTTTTCGCCGACTGCCCGCATGGCCTCGATCTTGACCTTTCGCGCGGCTGCTTCCTCTCCCCCTTCTATCCCTTTCTTCCCAGAGGTTTTGCTGATCTCTTTTGAGACGGTATTCCGCTCCGCCTTCAAAGCTTCCACTTCGGTCAGCAGAACGCGCCGTTTGCCGTCCAATTCCAGGATCCGGTCCACGGGCGCAGGATCCAGTTGCCGGTCTGATAATGCCTTGCGGACCAGGTCGGGATGTTCGCGAATGAGATTGATATCCAACATGGAGCACCTCCATTCCAGAAAAAAGGACGCCCCCCGGCCTGCAGGACGAAGGGGCGTCTCGTGGTGCCACCTGCTTTTATTCTCGCTTGCGCTGTAACGGGCGCTACCCGGCTTCTTTACAGTTATTCGTAGACCGATGGTTGTCGTTGCGGATGTATCGTAAGCATTCAGTTCTGCAACGCCATCCCTGCGAATGACTCCTGCGAAAGCAACCGCCTATGGTGTGAGGATTTGACCCTTTCCACAGGCACCGGAGGGGATTTCACCGTCATCCCGTCTGCCTCGCACCTGCCGGCAGGTCTCTGTTCGGGAGAAAGGTTACTTGTCTCCGGGCAGGTTTTTCATTGATGGGCAGATTATACCAAAAACCCGCCCTTATTCACTCCTGCGCACCTAGCGGTTACCCTTGAATTCCTCCGCCGTTGCATGACCTGGCTGGCTGATGCCTTCACGCTTGAACACTTTCCAGGGGGTCAGGAACAGTATCTTGATATCCAGCCAAAATGACCAGTGGTCCACATACCAGACATCCAGGCGGAATTTCTGTTCCCAATCAAGCGCGTTGCGCCCGTTGATCTGCGCCCACCCGGTGATCCCGGGGAGCACATCGTGGCGGCGCATTTGTTCCGCAGAGTAACGCTCCAGGTATCGCATGAGCAGCGGTCGCGGTCCCACCAGGCTCATCTCCCCGCGCAATACATTCCAGAATTGCGGCAGGTCGTCCAGGCTGATGGAGCGTAGGAACCTTCCAAAAGGTGTCAACCGCTCGGAATCTGGCAACAGTTCCCCATCGGGTCCGTGCCGGTCCGTCATCGTGCGGAATTTATAAGTCTTGAAAAGCCGCCCTTTATATCCGGGGCGCATCTGGATGAACAGAACCGGGCTTCCCAGGAATGCCCATACCAGCAGGCTGATCAGCATCAACAGAAGTACGACCAGGATTAAGCACAATAAACAGACCAGCAGGTCAAAAATTCGTTTTGAGCGCCGCATGAGACCATTCTACCAAAAGATTGTGGTATATTGTGACCAGAGGCGCATTATGAACGAACGCATCCTGATCATCGAAGACGATCCTGCCATCCTGAAGGTGCTCCAGCGCGGCCTGGCTTATGAAGGATACCTGGTGGATATCGCCACCGATGGACGCAGCGGCCTGAACCAGGCCCGCGATCATCACCCCGACCTGGTCATCCTGGATTGGATGCTGCCCGGCATGGATGGCCTGGAAGTCTGCCGCCGCCTGCGGATGGGAGGCAGCCTGCCCATTCTGATGCTGACCGCCAAGGATACCGTTCAGGATCGCGTCCAGGGTCTCGATGCCGGGGCGGATGACTACCTGGTAAAGCCGTTCAACCTGGAGGAACTGCATGCCCGTATGCGCGCCCTGCTGCGCCGTACGCAGACAGAGCGCAACCAGGTCTACCAGTTTACCGACCTGACGATGGATAGTGTCTCCCGCCAGGTGACACGTGGGAAACGCCTGATCCCTTTGACCGCGAAAGAATACGAATTGCTGGAATTATTCCTGCGCCATCCGCGCCAGGTGCTTACCCGCGAGGTGATCTTCGACCGCGTCTGGGGTTACGATTTCGGCGGTGAAAGCAATGTGCTCGAAGTCTACATTCGCTACCTGCGCCAGAAGCTCGAGTCGGAGAATGAACCCCGCTTGATCCATACCGTGCGCAGCGTGGGGTATGTCCTGCGCGAGAATCCTTGATGTCGCTCCGTTTTCGCCTGACAATTCTATATTCAGCGCTAACCGGGGGAATACTGCTGATCTTCGGCATCCTGTTGTATTCGCTTGTCAATATCCTGCTGGTTGCCCAGGTGGACTCCACCCTCGTCCAGACTGCAAAAGACCTGATGCTCGAATGGCGGGTCGGACAGGGCGGCGAACTTAGCCAGGAAACCCTGCCCAAGGTCAACCTGACCTCTTTCGTCTATTACCAGATATGGGACAATAACGGGCGCCTGCACTCCTCCTCGCCGGGACTCGGTCAGATCAACCAGCCCTTCGACCCGGTCGGTTACCAGCTGCGGACCTCGATCATCCGCCACTCGCTCATCCAGAGTGTTCATTTACGAGTGCTGAATGTCCCGCTGGAAGCAGGTGGAAGGCCGATTGGAACCCTGCAGGTGGCTGCCAGTATGACCATGGTGGATACCACCCGCCAGTCGCTTGTGCAGACGATCATGGTCATCGCGGTGGCTGCCATCCTGTTCGCGGCTGCCCTGTCCTGGTTCTTCATTGGTCAGGCGCTCCTGCCGCTGGTTGTCATCACCGAGAGCGCACTTCACATCGCTGATGCCGACGACCTTTCCCAGCGCATCCCCCAGCGTGGTTCGGAGAATGACGAAATGGGTCGCCTGGTGACCGCCTTTAACGATACCCTCGGGCGGCTGGAACAGCTCTTCACCTCCCAGCAACGGTTCCTGGCGGATGTCAGCCACGAATTGCGCACCCCCCTCACGGTCATCAAGGGCAATGCAGATCTGATGCGCCGGATGAAACAGGTGGACGAGGAATCTCTCGATAATATCGAAGACGAAGCCGATCGTCTCACCCGCCTGGTCGGAGATCTGCTTCTTGAAGCGCAGGCTGAATCCGGTAAACTGCCGCTTCATTTTGCACCGGTGGAAATGGATACGCTTCTGTTGGAAGTCTTCAAGGAAATGCGCATCCTGGCTCGCGAGCGGGTGCTGCTCAAACTTCCCGAGATTGACCAGATCATGATCAATGGCGACCGCGACCGGCTGAAACAGGTGCTCATCAACCTAATCGCCAATGCTATAAAATACACACCGCAGGGGGGTGAAGTGGTGCTCAGCCTCGGTAAAACAGGTGCCAATGCCCGGCTCATTGTGCGCGACACCGGCCTGGGTATCCCCGCTGAAGACCTGCCTCACATTTTCGAGCGGTTCTACCGCGCTGAAAAGTCCCGCTCTCGGTCAAAGGTCGGAGGGTTTGGTCTGGGGCTCTCAATTGCGTATTGGATCATCAACCGTCACGGGGGTCAGATCGAAGTCGATTCTACCGAAGGTAAAGGCACCACTTTCTGTATTTATTTACCCATGCTGAAGACTTAAGGGGATTTTCCTAAGGGTCGATCCCCAGGCGGGTATTTGCCTGCCTGCACAAAGCAACTCCATTCGCGTTCAGCCATTCCTGCAGGCGGCTGCTTGTTTGCGTGCCGGCGGACGCCTCGGTGTAGATTCCGCTCCCCCAATACGCATAATGCTGTGTTTGGTCAGGCCAATCAGCCTCCGACCAGCCGATCACCCCGATTCCACCGTTGTAACCCGCAAGCGCCAGGCGCGCCTCGCCACGGGCAGCCTCCCAGGACCGACGCAGGTAATCTAGCCCGCGTAAGGCATTGGTATCCGGGGTATATGGATCATCGCTGGTGGTAAAGTGATATGGCATCACCTGGAAAAGCCCCATTGCACCCGACCTGGATAAGGCGTGTGGGTCTCCGCACGATTCGATCTGCATCACGGTGGCAACCAGGTTCGGATCGAGACCGGCCGCCTGCGCCCACTTGAGAATATCAGCCCCCCAGAATTGCACCTCAGGTGTGAAAACGGGAGAAAGCAAGAGGTTCTGTTGGATATTTCCTTTCTGTGCAGCAAGGTTTGGTTTCTCCGCCCGACCGGGGAGGACCATGACCTTAAGCAAGAAGGACGATCCCAGGACCCCAACGCATAGTACTGCCAGCGGCAGCGCCCAAAACCTGGACTGGTAGCCGCCCCCGGAGGGGATGGCTACCAGTCTGGATGGAGGAGCAATGTACTGGGAAATCATGCTTCTGGGAATGAAGTTCAGGAATTCCGCGGGGTATCTACATATTCCGCTTCACGCACCGGTTTGCTTTGCATCGCCAGGCTTGGGTAGGTCGGCTCGGAGCGGATATAGTTCGCATCCACCCTCGCTGGCTTGCTCGCCGGTCGGAACGCTGCCACAGCTGCAGGGCGTGGGCGGGCGTTCAACGAGCTGGCAGGCTGGAGGGTCATCGGACGATGGGCGACACTGCGGATTTCTGCCTGGCTGAACAATTTCCCACCCTTGATCGAGAAGGTCCCGATGATTAGCACGCGGATGAGCCAGACCATCAAGGCGACGAAGACCGGCACCACCTTGGTCAGGGTGACGCTGCTGATCACCTCGCTGCTCAGGTTGCTGTGGCTGGAGATGGCAACCGCTACGCCCCACCAGGTGAGGGTCGCGTTCATTGCTGCAGCCAGCAGCCAGGCACCAAACAGGTACCAGACTTCAGCCGGCTGGTCGTGTCCCTGCTCCGGGGTGAACAGGCGAGCGATACCTGCAAAATCTATGCCGCAGAAGGCCAATGCAAGGATCGTCGCCCAGCGGATGCCGGCAAATCTCAGGTCACCCAGCACATCATTCAATGCAAACTGGGTGGTGCTGTAGTTGAACATTTCGAACGCCAGTAACGCGCCGAGGATCATCACACCCCAGGCCAGTCCGCGCTTGACGGTGACGCCTTTGAGTTTTGAGAGTATGTTCCGGCTGATTCGTGAATTTGTGTTCATGACTACCTCCTTTGTTTATTAGAACATTTGTACTATCTATTTCCTGCACAGTATAGAACAATTGTACTAATTTGTCAAGTGTCCATTTCCAGAATATAATGAGTTCGTTGGCTATCTTTCCGCCTCTCACCCGGAGCCGCCATGGACATTTCTCCCCTGCAAAGCCAGTACGAAAGCCTCAAGCAGCAGATTCACTATCACAACCATCGTTATCATGTACTTGACGCGCCTGTCATCAGTGATGCAGAGTACGATAAATTGCTTGTTGACCTGCGCAAGATCGAATCCGACCACCCTGACTGGGTCACGCCGGATTCTCCCAGCCAGCGTGCCGGGGCAGGACTTTCAGATAAGTTCGTAAAAGTGCCTCACCCACGCCCGATCTTGAGCCTCGCCAATGCATTCGGAGTGCAGGAGGCGCGCGCCTGGTTCGACCGTGTCACCAAGCTGGACAGCCGGGTTGAGAAGACCGCTTTCGTTGTCGAGCCGAAGATCGATGGGTTGAGCGTGGTGTTGCATTATCGCCAGGGAGTCTTTGTGCAGGGTGCCACGCGCGGCGATGGAGAGGTGGGCGAGGATATCACCGCCAACCTGCGTACGGTGCGTTCGATCCCATTGAAGATCCCCGTGGACCAGGGATCAAGTCAGCCAGGGCAGGCGAACCAATCATTAACGGCTGCACCACCGCAACCTCCTGAAACCCTGGTAGTGCGGGGCGAAGTATTCATTCCGGTGAAGGCATTCGCAGATTTGAATCAGCGCCTGGCGGAAAACGGTGAAAAAACCTATCTGAATCCTCGCAACACGGCAGCGGGTTCCTTGCGACAATTGGATCCTGCCATCACCGCATCACGCCCGCTTGCCATTCTGGTCTATCAGATCGTCTATTGGGAAAACCCGTCCTCCTCCCCCGCTCAACCCCGTTCCCAGTGGGAATTGCTCGACTATCTCAGGGGTCTCGGTTTTCCGGTCACCGATAAGGCACAGCGCTTTCCTGATATTGAATCCGCTCTCGCCTGCACCCTCTCCTGGGACAAGCGCCGTGATGAACTGCCTTACGAAGCTGACGGCATGGTCATCAAGATCGACGACCTGGACCTGGCCTCCAGCCTGGGCTTCGTCGGCAAGGATCCGCGCGGGGCGATTGCCTTTAAATTCCCTGCACGCGAGGTGACCACGAAATTGCTAGGCATCGAGGTTGAGGTCGGTCGTACCGGGGTGCTCACACCCAAGGCGGTACTGGAACCGGTGGACATAAACGGTGTCATCGTCAGGAATGCCACCCTGCACAATTTCGATTACATTGCCGAGAAGGATATCCGCCCCGGCGATCGGGTGCTGGTCAAACGTGCTGGTGAGGTTATCCCGTATGTCATCGGCCCGGTGGTGGATGTCCGCAGCGGGGTTGAGAAGACCTATATTCCTCCCGTTGTCTGCCCGGTCTGCGGTCAGAAAGTGGAGCACTTCGAGACTGAAGTGGCCTGGTACTGCGTCAACGCCGCCTGTCCTGCTCAACTCCTGAGGAATGTGGAGCATTTCGTCTCACGTGGTGCCATGGACATCAACGGCCTGGGGATCAAGATCGTCGAGAAACTTGTAGAGACCGGCCTGGTGAAGGATGTGGCAGATATTTATTCCTTGAAGCGGGAGGATATTCTCGAAGCGCTTACCAAGAAAGACAGGAAAACTGAGACAGCCCCTCCCGGCAAGATCGCAGATAACCTTCTCGCTGCCATCGACTCCTCCCGGCGGCAGTCTCTGCATCGCCTGATCACTGCGCTGGGCATCCGCGGGGTCGGTGAAGTATCCGCGGCGGACCTTTCCCGTCATTTTTCCTCTCTGGACCTGCTTGCAGAAGCCTCTGCAGATCAATTGCAGATGGTGGATGGCGTTGGTCCCAATATTGCCACAGCCATAGTAGATTGGTTCAGTCAGGACCGAAATCAGAAAGTGCTGGCTAAGTTGAAAGCATACGGCGTCTGGCCCACTTCCACAGGGAGGCCTGCCGGGCCTGCGCTCGGCCCGCTGGCGGGCATGACCTTTGTCGTCACCGGCACACTGGCAGGTTTCAGCCGTGAAGGCGTAAAGGAGTTCATCGAAGCCCAAGGTGGTAAGGTGACCGATTCGGTCAGCAAGAACACCAGTTTTCTCCTGCTGGGAGACTCGCCCGGATCAAAAGTCGATAAAGCCAGGGCACTGGGGGTGAAAATCATCGATGAAAAGGAACTCAGAAAGATGTGTGGAGTTGACTCAAACCCTGGACAATTGAAACCAGTCTGAATGGGACACTGCCTCGAACCACTGTTCATAATTTAACAAGGAGATCAGCATGCGCGGGACAATTAAACAAACCGTCACCTTCCGATCCACTCCGCACGAAGTCTACGAGGCGCTGATGGACTCGAAGAAACACGCTGCCTTTTCCGGTGGAAAAGCCAGTATCAGCCGGGCGGTCGGTGGAAAGATTTCCGCCTACGATAACTACATCACCGGGAAAAATGTCGAACTGGTGCCCGATAAAAAGATCGTCCAGGATTGGCGAGCCGTGGATTGGCCAGAAGGGTATTTCTCACGCATCACCTTTGAGTTCACCGCCATCCCGGAAGGGACACGGCTGGATTTCACCCACGCAGACCTCCCGGAAGGCACCAAAGAGGAGTTCACCCAGGGCTGGATCGATAATTACTGGGAACCGATGAAGGTGTTCCTTGAAAAATGACATAAGGTTGCAGGTTGTCTCTGGTTATATGGAGGCTGTGATGAAAAATACGATCGCGATGCTTACGCTCATTTTTCTGCTCAGCGCCTGCGGACCGAGCCCCGTGGGGGGCACCACGGTCACCTGCCGTTCCCTACTGGATTCCCTGTCTGCGCTGACAGGCGGATTGGAAGTGCCGGGATATTTTCGAACAATAAACCCGGTAAAAACCGGGGGTGAATTCGACGTGATGCAGTACTTTACCATTCTCGACCACCTCTCGCCACAACCAGGTTATGTACTGGATTATGTGTACCATTATGATGAATTGGGCGGCTTCCCGGTATTGTATGTGCGTACGGTTGACACTCCCCCGTACAAATCCGAGGCAGAATTGACTGCATCCGATGGTCTGACCAACTACATGGATTTCATCCAGACCGATGACACTCCGGATGGATATTTCCAGTACGTGCTGCTCTCATTGACAGCCAACCGGTTCTACCTGTTCTGGCATGCCAATTATAGCGACTCACAGGTCGTCTGCGATAAAGCCGATGTGAACCGGATAGTTGCCAGCCTGAATGGAGACTTCGGTTACCGGATCTCGCTTGCTTCCCGGATCCGCGCGGCTTTCATCAAGGATATTGAACCTTCCATAGTCGTGAACGAGGATTCCGTCGAAGTCAGTTTCGTGACTTTCACACGCTGGGGTGGTTTTTTCCGGCAATCCTTTACCATCAGCCGGTCATTTCCGCATGCCATACTGGATGAGCAGGAACAGAACCTGGTCCCGTATGACTGCGGGGTCTTATTTTAGGGCTACCAGTCTGTGCTATACTTACGCAGATTTTTTCCCGAGGAGTGATCCATGGACATCCACACAACCGATGACGCGGTCACCCGCCGCATCCGTTTCTTCACCGAGCGTGAGATGAAACTGCGCGAAAACGATATGTACTTTTACAATCAGCCGGTTGAGGAGATCAAGGGTGGCTCGCGGGTCATTATTAAAGGGCGTGAGATGGGCATGTATGCCTCCTACAGCTACCTGGGGTTGATCGGTCACCCGCGTATTAATGCCGCTGCCAAGGCTGCCATCGATAAATTTGGCACCGGCACCAATGGCGTCCGCCTTCTGGCTGGCACGCTGACCGTACACTCAGAACTTGAAGAAACCATCGCGGCCTTCAAACACTCCGAGGCCGCGGTCACCTATTCCTCCGGGTATGTCACCAATCTGACCGTGCTTTCCACCCTGATGGGCCGAGGCGATTATGTCATATCCGATAAACTCAACCACGCCTCGATCGTGGACGGTTGTCTCATGTCAGGAGCGGAGTTCCGCCGGTTTAAACACAATGACATGGCTGAATTGGAAAGCCGCCTCAAGCAGGTGCCTGGCGATGTGACAAAACTGGTGGTTGCGGACGCGGTCTTCAGCATGGATGGCGATGTCCTCGACCTGCCCCGGACGGTTGAATTGTGCAGGAAGTACAACGCCTGGTTAATGGTGGACGAAGCCCACTCGGTGGGTGTGCTGGGCAAAACCGGGCGCGGCATCGAGGAGCATTTTGGTCTGGATGATGTTGTGGATATCAAAATGGGTACGCTCAGCAAGACCATCCCTTCGGTGGGCGGGTACGTGGCGGGAAAAAAGGAATTGGTCCAATTTTTACGCCACGCCAGCCGGGCTTTCATCTTTTCAGCCGCCCTGCCCCCGGCTCAAGCCGCCGCTGCCAGCGAGGCCTTCAAGGTCATCCTTGACGAACCCTGGCGCATCGAAAAGGTCAATGCCAACGGGAATCAGTTCATCAAAGGACTGAAAAACGCCGGTTTCGACACGCTGCTCACCACCACCGCCATCGTGCCCGTCCTGTGCGGATCTGATGACAGGGCCTACAAACTGACCCAGGTCTGCCAGTATCGCGACCTGTTCGTATTGCCTGTCGTTTCACCTGCCGTACCGGAAGGCCTTGCGCGCCTGCGGGCAACGGTCACGGCCGCCCACGAGCCCAAGGAAATTGAGCATGCCCTGGGCATCATCATCGACGCAGGTCACGAGATCGGAATCCTCCAATAAACCTTCCAGGCGACCCTTCGGGTCGCCCTTGATTTATGCCAGCAGCCATCCTTAAACCAGGGCGTGAAAGATCAATTTTGCGGCGCCATCCGTGGATTTTTTCGGGTGCCATTGCCCGCATCGATGGTAATCCTGTTCCCGGTGCAACCATCGACATTCTCGCCGCGGATGGGAAGTTCATGGCGCGCGCCGCTTATAGCCCGAATTCACAGATCCGGGCGCGGGTCTGGACCTTCAGCGACAGTGAATTGGTGGGGGCGGAATTTTTTGAGCGTCAAATAAAAAACGCCGTTGCCGCCCGAAAGGCGTTAATCCCCGACAATGAAAATCCTTCTTCTGCACTTCGTCTTATCCACGCCGAATCAGATGGCTTGCCTGGATTGATCGTGGATCGTTACGCAGATGTCCTCGTGCTCCAGTCGTTAAGCGCTGGGATGGAATTCTGGAAAGAGACCGTCGCCGACCTGCTGCTCGAGATCACCGGTTTGCAGACGATCTACGAACGATCTGACGCGGATGTACGCTCGCTGGAAGGCTTGCTTCCCATTGTCAGCTGCCTGCGCGGTTCTCTCGCTGCCACCCGCATCCTCATCCAGGAAAACGATTTGAAATTCAATGTGGACCTTGAAACCGGTCACAAGACCGGCTTCTACCTGGACCAGCGGCTCAACCGCAGGAGCGTGCGCGATCTCGCCAACGGGCGCACTGTGCTGGATTGTTTCTGCTACACCGGTGGTTTTGCCTTGAATGCCATGGCGGGCGGTGCCGAATCAGTGCTCGCCGTGGATGCCTCGGCTGAGGCGCTTGCGCTATGCAACGAAAATGCGCTCCTTAATCATCTTCCCGCTGACCGGCTCACCACCTTGCAGGGAGATGCCTTCCAGCTGCTGCGAAAATTCCGGGACGAGAACCGTTCCTTTGATATGATCATCCTCGATCCTCCCAAGTTTGCCCCCACTGCAGCCCTGGCTGCAAAAGCTGCCCGTGGCTACAAGGATATCAATCTGCTGGCGTTCAAGCTGCTGCGCCCCGCCGGGCTGCTGGTCACCTTCTCCTGTTCGGGAGGCATCGATGCCGCCCTTTTCCAGAAGATCGTTGCTTCTGCCGCCCTCGATGCCGGTGTGGAAGCGCAGATCGTAGGGCAATTGTCCCAGGCACCCGACCATCCGGTGGCGTTGAATTTTCCCGAAGGCACCTACTTGAAAGGGTTGATCTGTCGGAAAGGGTGAATGGAAGACCATACAGCCGGATAATCGTGACCATCAACAGATAAAATAAACGACCGAGGCATGCCTCGGTCGCCTGATTTACCGCGGAGAGGTTCAGTCCTCTCCCAGGGATAGGATGGATCGTAATAATCCTGCCAGCATCACACCCAGTTGCACGCCTTTTCCGGGTGTGATCGAAAGCTTCTGCCCTTTCTGCTCAGCGCGTTTTGTGAGCAGGAAGGCTGCTCCCACCCCCACCAGAGCGCCGATGGCACCTCCGACCAGCAATGTTTTGAATTTCCAGGTATTGTCGGGTGCTGATACTTTCTCAATTTCGTTATCTTCCATCTTCTTGATCCTTTCTTCCGGCCGGGAGGGATTGTGTCCAGCCGTATGGCAAAATACGCAACTATTGGCGATTGAAAAGTGATTTAACAGCCGCACTCGCCTGTCGGAACCAGATGAAGGGTTTGCTGACCCCATCCGCCAGTTTGTGCGTCCCCGAGGAGAGCAATGTGAAGAATTCCTGGGTTTTTCCTGAATAACGCGGCAGCATTTTCAACAATTCGGCCATCCCATAAATGAAGGTGATTGTGATAGCCAGGATTGCCAGGCCGAGGACCAGCGCCGGGAGAAGCAGCCAGATCACAGAGATATCGGTCAGGGTGCCTGTCTGGGTAGCACCAGCAGTGACTGCTGCCACAGCGCCGGCGATGATCAAACCCGCCAATATCAGGAATGGCACCAGGATCTGCAGGATGAATTGCTGTTTATGGGTGCGTATGGTGCTGGTTTCAGCAGCCGGTGATTTTTCCATGCAGTGATTCTAGCACAAATAAAAAAGACCTGGCAGGTCATCCGAATCCCTGCCAGGTCTGAACAGTAATGGGGCTGTTTACTCGCGGCTCATGGCATCCATGACAGCCACAGCAGCCATCTGGACAATGGAATCCACCTCGTCGCCGGTTTGCAGTATGTGCACCGGTGCGCCTGTGCCAAGCAGGATCGGGCCGATGGCACTGGCATTTCCCAGCCGGGCGAGAAGTTTGTAGGCGATATTGGCGGATTCGAGCGACGGGAAGACCAGCACATTGGCATTCTTGACCTGGCTGAATGGATAACGCTCTTCCACGATCTCGGAGACCACGGCTGTATCCGCCTGCATCTCTCCGTCCACCACCAGGTCCGGGCGGTTCTTCTTCACCAGTTCGGCTGCTTTGCGCACCTTGTCTGAGAAAGCGTGCGGGGTGGAACCGAAGTTGGAGAAGGACAGGAAAGCCACTCGCGGCTCGATTTCGAGTCGTTTGGCAAAGTCTGCTGATAGACAGGCGATCTCCGCCAATTGCTCGGCGGTCGGGTCAATGTTGACCGTTGCATCCGTGAATAGAAATACACGGTCTTCCACGATCATAATGTAGACGCCAGTCACCAACCCTCCGCCCTGGGCATGGTTGATCTGCAGCGCCGGGCGGACAACATCCGGGTACTCGTAGGTCAACCCTGAGACGAAGGCATCCGCGTCGCCTAATTTCACCATCAGCGGTCCGAGCACATTGGGTTCACGGACGCGCTTCTGGGCCTGCTGCAGGGTCACGCCTTTGCGGGCGCGCAGGTTGTAATAGGCCTTGGCATACTCCTCAAATTTGGGAAAATTATTGGGATCAAGGGTTTCGCAACTGAAATCGAGCGAGAGTTCCTTGATCTTGCTCTGGATGACCTTCGGTCGCCCCACCAGGATCGGAGTGGCAATGCCTTCATCCTGCACCTGTACGGCAGCGCGGATGATCTTGGGCTCCTCGCCTTCCGCGAAGACCAGGCGCTTTTGCGGTTTGGCTGATTTGGCCTTGTTCATGAAGAAATAGCGTACGCGCGCGCCCTTGCCCTGGCGGAAAGCCAGTTGCTCGCAATACTCGTCGATATCGATCTTTTTCCTTGCCACACCGGTTTCCAGTGCCGCCTTCGCCACAGCCGGCGCTTCCCACAAAAGCACCCGTGGATCGAGCGGTTTTGGAATGATGTACTCGGGACCGAACCGCATGCTTTCTACACCGTACGCCCGCAAGACCGAATCGGGCACATCCTGGTGAGCCAGGTTGTAGAGCGCCTGGGAGGCGGCGAACTTCATCTCCTCGTTGATCGCCCGCGCCCGCACATCCAGCGCGCCACGGAAGATGAACGGGAAACCAAGCACATTATTAACCTGGTTCGGGTAGTCCGAACGACCGGTGGCAACCAGCACATCCGGGCGGGCTTCCTTTGCCAGTTCATATTTGATCTCCGGGTCCGGGTTCGCCATCGCGCAGATGAAGGGACGGTCAGCCATCGATTTGACCATCTCCGGGGTGAGCACATTGGCGATCGAAAGACCGTAGAATACATCGCAGCCTCGCACCGCTTCTGCCAGGGTGCGCTTGTCGGTATCCACCGCGAACGCTTCCTTGTATTTGTTCATGCCCTCGGTGCGTCCCTTGTAGATGACGCCCTTGCTATCCAGCATCATGATGTTTTCCCGTTTCACCCCCCAGCGCATCGCCAGGTTGGCGCATGAAATGGCAGAAGCGCCCGCCCCGGAAATGACCATCTTCACCTCGCTGTGTTTCTTTTCCACCACCTCCAGCGCATTCGCCAGCGCGGCAGACGAAATGATGGCAGTCCCGTGCTGGTCATCATGAAAGACCGGGATGTCAAGCATCCCTTTCAGGGTTTCTTCAATATAAAAACATTCCGGGGCCTTGATATCTTCCAGGTTGATACCGCCAAAGGTGGGGGCAATCGCCCGCGCCACCTGGATGACTTCATCGGGGTTGTGGCTGTCCACTTCAATGTCGAACACGTCCACGTCGGCGAATTTCTTAAAGAGCACGCCCTTGCCTTCCATCACCGGTTTGCTTGCCAGCGCACCGCGATCACCGAGCCCGAGGATGGCTGTGCCGTTGGAAATGACAGCCACCAGGTTGCCCTTGGAAGTGTATTCATACGCGGCTTCCGGATCCTTCTCGATATCCAGCACGGGCACCGCCACACCGGGCGTGTACGCCAGGCTCAAGTCTCGCTGGGTATCCATCGGCTTGGTTGGCACGACCGCGATCTTGCCCGGTTTTCCATTCAAATGGTGGTAATCTCGGGCTTCTTGGTCAGTGATTTTCGGCATATGTCCTCCTGGTGAGTGAAATTTTTGTCAGAGAACCCATTATCCCACAAGATGAAACCGGTTTGATAGTTCCTTTTGTCACAATATGGGAATACGCCTTTCCCTCTTTTCGTGGATGAATGGCAGCCAAAGGCTTAATTCCAATCGCTGAATGGCGAATTTTTAATGTATAATTGTGCTCGTTGACAATCAATTCCACCGCTTTTCACCTTCATGGGATAGGCGGTTACGGCTTGAAAATTTACCCTGGAAAATACCGGGTTTGCCCCTTGACCCCAAACATGGGCATCTTTTATGGGAAGTCTGAACGAAACGAAAATTCGGACGAAAGAAGAAAAAGTTTATTGAAAGTATCCAGGCTTCCCCCTGACAACCCGCTGCTGGTACTGGTGATCTGACCGGTTCCCGATAATCTCATCTGTTACTCCACCCATTTGGGAGGCAGAACAGGTGAATCTCCAGGAGAATTTTCTCAGCCGTAACCCCCTCGTGAGGCGGGTTGCGGCTGAAGTCGTTAACGAGCATTGGAATTCACCGGGAACCTTTCCAAAAAATCGGTTCCTGATGACCCAGAGGATTTCTAGCAAGATAGGTTATCCGCTTCATGGAGAGGCGGGAAGACGATGCCCAGGATCAGCGCGATCGAAGCCCAGCAGAGAGACCCCCAGCGGGTAAATATCTACCTGGACGGGGAGTTTGCTTTTGGGCTGGCACTCATTACTGCAGGGTGGCTGAAGGTTGGGCAGGAACTGAGCGCTGAGAAGATCACCGCCTTGCAGGATGAGGATGCGAATGAAACGGCATACCAGAAAGCCTTGCACTATCTCAGTTACCGTCCGCGCTCCTCGGCGGAAGTGCGTCAGAACCTTCTAAAACGGAATATCTCTGCAACCGTTGTTGAGGCCACTTTGAATCGCCTCCAGGTTGCCAGGCTGGTCAATGACCAGGAATTCGCCCGGGCATGGATCGAGAACCGCAACACCTTTCGACCGCGCAGCAGGATGGCTTTAAGAGTCGAATTACGCCGCAAAGGTCTCAGTGACGAGATCGTGGAGCCTGTGCTGGAAGCAGAGGTGGATGATCAGGCATTGGCTTTTGCTGCAGCCCGGAAATACGCCCCGCGCCTGAGTACTCTGGCCTGGCTCGAATTTCGCAAGAAGTTGGGTGGCTTTCTTGCCCGGCGCGGTTTTTCATATGCCACCCTGTCCCCTGTCGTCTCTGAAGTCTGGAAGGAATGCCAGATGGCGGACGGCGGAGGAACTACAGAAGATAAGGATTGACCATGATACAGACATTCGTAGCCATTATCATCGCAAGTCTCGCCCTGCTGCTGGGCCTCGCCCTCGGGTATTTTATCAGCCGGGCTCAGACTGAAAAAGCCCAGCGCAACCAGCAGGACAAGGGGGAGAAATTCCTTCAGGAAGCACGCGAGCAGGCGCGCGGGATCGAACTCCAGGCACGGGACAACGCCTTGAAGATCTCGCAGGCCGCAGAAAGCGAGATCACCCGCCTGCGCAGCGAACTGAACCGCGAGGATGAGCGTCTGCAGAAACGCCGTGCCGAGCTCGATACGCGGGTGGAACGGCTCGAACAGCGCGAACAGGCTGTCAACAAGCACCAGAGTGCCATCGACCGCCGTGCCAACGAGGTCGAGAAAATGCACGAAGAAGAGATGGCGGAGCTTCAGCGTGTAGCCCAGATGAATGTGGACGAAGCTCGCTCCATTCTCCTTGCTGAAGTAGAGAAGGATGCCCGCAATGATATGGCCCGCATCATCCGCCAGATCGAGTCGGAAGCCCGCGAGGAAGGCGACAAGCGCGCCCGTAAATTGATCGCTGATTCCATCCAGCGCGTTGCCACTGACCAGGTGGCGGAATTCACCACTTCGCTGGTGCCGCTGCCCAACGAAGAAATGAAGGGTCGTATCGTGGGTCGTAACGGTCGCAACATCCGCGCCTTCGAACAGGCTGCTGGAGTGGATGTGATCGTGGATGATACCCCCGAGGCTGTCACCATCTCCTGCTTCGAGCCGGTACGCCGGGAGGTGGCCCGCCGTGCCCTGGCGCGCCTTATCCTGGATGGGCGCATCCACCCTGCCCACATCGAAAAAGTCCTCGAGGATGAGCAGAAGGCTGTCGACAAGGTCATTGTTGAAGCCGGGGAACAGGCCGCCTTCGATGCCGGCATCACCGGGCTGCATCCGGAAGTGCTGCGCATGATGGGCCGCCTTAAGTTCCGCACCTCCTACGGGCAGAACCAGTTGGCGCATGCTGTGGAAGTGGCAAAATTATCCGGCATCCTGGCAGCTGAATTGGGCGCCAATGAAGATATCTGCCGGCAGGGTGGTTTCCTGCATGACCTCGGCAAGGCCATGGATCATAACCAGGAAGGCACGCATGCCTTGCTGGGCGCGGAATTTGCCAAGCGCTACGGGGTGAATGCAGTGGTGGTCAATGCGATCGCCGGGCATCACCACGAGGTGGAACAGGAAAGCGTGGAAGCCGTCATCACCGAATCCGCGGATGCCATTTCGGGTGCCCGTCCCGGTGCCCGCCGGGAAGACCTGGAAGCCTATATCAAGCGTATCCGCACCCTGGAGGAGATGGCAACCGCATTCAAGGGTGTCTCTCAAGCCTACGCCATCCAGGCCGGGCGCGAAGTTCGCATCATAGTCCGCCCGGAAGAGATCGATGACCTTGAGGCTGCCCGCCTGGCGCGTGACATCGCCCAGAAGATCGAAGAGACCATGCAATATCCGGGTCAGATCCGGGTGACCGTCATCCGGGAAACCCGGGCAACGGAATACGCCAAGTAAAAATCACCAGGAGCGAGCGCAGGCTCGCTCCTGAAGTAAATGGCTGCTGTGCTGCCTGGTCAGGAAGGAATCGAGTGACAATACGTAAAGAGGAATTCTGGAAAGGGGTGCTCGCAGAGGCTCCCATCCTGCTGGGGGTTGCCCCTTTTGGACTGCTCTATGGAGCCCTGGCGATGGATGCAGGCCTTGGCATGCCTGCCGCACAGGCTATGTCCTCGATTCTATTTGCCGGTTCAGCACAACTCATCGCTGTTAAGATGATTGGCACTGGTCTTCCAGTACTTGCGATCATCCTGGTGGTATTCGTGGTGAACCTGCGCCATGCCCTTTACAGTGCCTCGATAGCCCCGCATGTACGTCATCTCTCCCCTGCCTGGAAATTTCTGCTCGCCTATCTCCTCACCGATGAAGCCTATGCCGTCACGATCACTCATTATCAACATGCCGATAATTCGTCGTGGAAGCACTGGTATTTTCTGGGTGCCGGGCTCACCCTGTGGGCCGCCTGGCAGGCAAGCACCGCCATCGGGATCTTCATCGGCGCCCGTATCCCTCCGGGTTGGCCGCTGGGTTTCGTCCTGCCCCTCACGTTCATTGCCCTGGTGGTCCCGGCTCTCAAAGACAGGGCCGGCATCCTGGCTTCCGTCGTCGCCTCCCTGGCTGGCTTGCTGACCATTGGCTTCCCGTTCAGGCTCGGGCTGCTCCTGGCGGCTTTCCTTGGCATCCTCACCGGCATGCTGGTGGAAGGCAGGCGAAAATGAGCCTCTGGCTGGTTATCCTGCTCACAGGTTTATTAACCTTTGGCACCCGGCTCTCGTTCATCCTCCTGATCGAACGACTCAGACTCCCTGGTTGGTTCCAGCACAGCCTGCGATATATTCCCCTGGCTGTGCTCTCGGCGATCATCCTGCCGGAGCTTGCCTCCCGCAACTCTGTCGTGGACCTCTCGCTCAGAAATCCGCAATTCTATGCCGGCGCTCTCGCGGTTCTCGTGGCCTGGCGCACCAGGAATGTCCTGCTGACCATTATTGTGGGTATGGCTTCGCTGTTACTTTTCCAGGCTGTCTTGGGGATAATCTGAACAGCCTCGCAATGACACCCCCCGTCTCTTGATAGTCTACCGAAAGAATTCCCCCTTATCCTTTTGAATCAGCCTTGAAGGAAGGGATTGCTTCGCTTTTCCTCCCCCACGCTGGTCTCCTCGCCATGCCCGGGCAGGATTCGCGTTTCGTCGGGTAACGTGGTAACCTGTTCACGGATGCTTTCCAGTAAAAGATCAGAATCTCCACCGGGAAGGTCGCTTCGACCGATGCCGCTCTTAAAGATCAGGTCGCCGCTGAAAAGTACTGCTGCTTCCGCGCAGTAAAAGGCTACATGACCGGGCGAATGACCGGGAGTATGCAGCACCTTGAATTCAATACTCCCCAGGTGCAGGACCTGGTTGTGGACAAGCAGGATTGTAGGCTCCGGTCCTGGCTGTATGTGCATTCCAAACAACGGGGCGCCGCCCTCGTTTTGCCACAAATCCTTTTCCAGAGCATGGAAAGCCACTATTAATGGCAACTTTTCCCCCGGAACGGTCGAAGCGTGTAACGCTTCCGCCAGTTCAGCAGCCCCACCAAAATGATCGAAATGGGCATGGGTATACCAGAATTGACCTATCCTCCAACCACGCTTCATCGCGGTCGAGAGGATGGTCTGACCTTCCCATGCAGGATCGACCACCACCACCTCTCCGCTTTCAGCCTCGGCGACCAGGTAGCAATTGGTGGCTGCGAATCCCAGTACAAGGGGGACGATTTCCAGCATGCCTAGAGTTCCAGCACCTGCCCGGCTGATGCCGGTTCATCCACTGCCTGGCGCGGAGCAAATGCCAGGGTGAGCAGTATGGTCACCACCATCAACCCCATGGTGATCGGGTACACAATGACGGGCGCACGCGTATAAAGGATCCCTGCCAGCAGCGGAGCCAGGGTCATCGATAGGGAGTTGAAGGTCTCAGCCACGCCGTAGGCAAGCCCCATCTGTGCTGGATGGACCAGTGGTCTTGCCTGGGCATAGATAAACGATCGCGCCGCCCTGTACCCGCCCAGCAGGAAAAAGCCCAGCGCATACCAGGGAATACCCAAACCCTTCCACAACAACAGGCTGAATGCAGCAACAAGCACCTGCGCCAGGAGGAAACCGGTGCGGGCTGCCACCTGCCCCAGGATCAGGTTCAGGGCGGCATTCCCAAAACTACCCACCGAGCCAAGGAAACCGATCAACCCCAGGGACAAACCCCGTTCGTTTTGCAGGAACCTGGGAGTGAGCGGTTGAGGCAGGTACATCACGAACATCGCCACGAACACAACCCCCACCAGCATGATAAAGCGTTTGTTCTGCCTCAGCCTGGCAGGAGGTGCTGCTGGGTCGTGTTCTTCCCGGTTTTGGGACCGTATGAAGAACAGGATTCCCGTGGAAATGATGAAGATGCAGGCTGCCACCAGGTAAACCGTCCGCAAGCCGAACCGATCGCCGAGCCAGCCGCCGGTCATCGGTCCGAGCACTGCCCCCAGGTTGAAGGAGGCTGACATGAGCGTCATGGCGCGCACCGGGGTCAGTTTCCCGCGCGCCGCGGTCACATAAGAGTTCAGCGGCGCGGAGACGAAAGCCGTCAGCCCGTAAAGCAGTATGCCGACGATGAAGGCAGGGAGTGATCGTGCCAATGCCATCAGCCAGGTGGCGATGAGACCCGAACTCCAGGCTGCCAGCATGACCGGTTTCCGCCCGATGCGGTCAGCCAGGTATCCGGCAGGGATGTGGGCCAGCATCATCGCCAGACCGAATGCCCCGAAGACCGAGGCGATCGTCATCGTATTCGCGCCCAGTTGCTGCAAATAGATGGGTTGAAAATAAATGAACATTCCCTCTCCGATCCCCCATGTGAAGAGGGAACAAAACAAGAGGGCAAGGGAGATGCTCATAACGCGGAAATCCGCGAGATGAAATCAAATGCCGCCTGGAAAACAACCTCTTTTGTCGGTTCTTCCGTGATCACATGCCCGGCACCTTCCACCCATAGCATGTGCTTATCCGTGCTGCCGAGATCATTAAAGATGTGCTCCATGCTACCTGAGAAAACATAGTCGTCGTTGCGTGAATGGATCAGCAACACAGGCACCTTTACCTGAGGCAGGGAGGTACGCATCATGCCCAGCAGCAGGTCCAACTCGATCGCGGACCGGGATGGGTTTTGTGGATAGGATACGTGCTGCCGGAACGCTTCCTTATCGAACCAATCAGCCCCGGGTTCTCCGCCGCCCTTGGGCACGAAGGGGACAAGCCAGGAGATGAGACGGGCGATCTGGCGGATCGGAAATTTTAATAGTGTGTAGGGAGTGGACATGGCGACCACACCGCTCACCGGAAGCCTGCTTGCGGAGGTCAGCGACAGCACGCCGCCCATCGAAAGACCGAGCAGGTAGACCTGCTCGCTGCAGGTTCGCAGGAGATTATAGCCATCCTCCACGCTGAGCAGCCAGTCCTGCAGCCGCGACCGGACCATGTCCTTTGGGCTGGTCGCATGGCCGGGCAGCCGCATCCCGCACACGTTGAAACCCTGGCGGTTCAAGTATTCTCCCATCCAGCGCATTTCTTTTGGTGCCCCGGTGAAACCGTGGGTGACAAGGCAGCCAATTCTAGAAGCGGCGCCTTTGCCGGGCAGGAAGAATGGTTCAGCAGTGGGAATGATCTGGGCCATGGGTGCCTCGCTTGGTTTAACTACAGAAATTGGTCAGGTGACCAGATTATAAGCCCGGCAACCTTGTACTCGCCGGGTGGTTATACAATGTTCGCCGACTTATCATCCTCTGATACTCTATTCTGCTTTGCCTGATTCTTTCATCCATGCAGGCTGCAGCTTAGCGATCTGCTGGTACGCAGGACAACCTCGCTCGTGTGCTCCCGGAAGGTATCCGCAGGAATGCAGGAATTCCTTCACGATCTCTCCCCCTGTGAACACAAATGTCTTCTTGAATAATTTTGTCCATTCCTCCAGGCTGAGCGGATGGTGCGTATCCAGCCAGCCTTTGAAGGAGCCGTACTCAACCTGCAGCCCCTGGATGCGCCGTGCGTTCTCGATTGCCGCGTTCACTTTCAGCCGGTTGCGGATGATGCCGGCATCCGCAAGCAGGCGTGTAATTTCTGTCTCCTTGTATGCGGCAACCCTGTCCACATCGAATCCGTCATAAGCACGCTTAAAATTTTCTTTTTTCTTCAGGATGGTGATCCACGACAGCCCGGCCTGGTTGATCTCGAGGACCAGCCGCTCCAGGAACGCGGCATCATCTACCAGCGGAAAACCATATTCTTGATCGTGGTAATCCTTGTTGAAGGTATCCTCGGGATGTTCGCGCACGTACTGGCAGTACGTCGTCATCGGGCGCTGCCTTTTGTCTTCCTTTGATCCAGGAATTGTTCCAGTTGGGAAAGCGCCTGCGGCATGTTCCTGCGTGCAAATCCCAGCCGGAAATGGTTCCCGGGATGGTCATACACCTCCCCGGGCAGGAGCAGTACACCTGCCTGGGTAACCAGTTCATGGCAAAAAGGCGCGATTTCCTCGCCCAACAGCCGCGGGAATGCGATCGGTCCTGCCTGTGGGCGCACCCATTCCATGCGGTCTGCGCGTGCCGCGAAGAATGCGTCCAGCAGAAGCAGGTTGCCGGTTATGATCTGTAAATTCCGCCCGGCGATCTGGTCGCTGTGGCGCAATGCCAGTTCCGACAGGTATTCGCTTGGGGCGCTGCTGCAAATAGTGGTGTAATCCTTCATCGCAGCCATGTGCGCCATCACCGGCTCGTTTTGCGTGGCGATCCATCCGATCCGCAGACCTGCCAGTCCATAGGTCTTCGACATCACCCCCAGCGATATCGCCTGCGGGTTGATCTCACATGCCGGGGGCAGCCGGTCTGCCGGGGTGTATTCCAACCCGCGATAGACCTCGTCAGAGAAAAGCGTGATGCCGCGCTCCAGGGTAAGTGAATTGAGTTCTTTGAAATCCCCCTGCCCCATCTGCGCACCGGTGGGGTTGTGAGGCGAATTGACGATGACCGCCTTCGTGTTCGGACGCAGGGATTTCTTAAGATCCTCAAGATTGAGAACCCACCTGTTCTCAAGGCGGGCTTCCCAGAAGGTCACCTCGCAGCCGATGCTGCGGGCAATTTCATACAGGGATTGGTAGCAGGGCCAATGCACGATGACGTGATCCCCGGGTTGCAGCACGCTATGCATGAACAAAAAGATCGCTTCTTCCGCCCCGGAATGGACAAGCACCTGCCCGGTCTGGATCCCGGTGTACAGGCGGCAGATCTCCTTCCGCAGGGATGGCGCACCGCGCGATTCGGTGTATCCCAGCCAGCAGTTCTTCAAACCCTCCTCCGCCTGCGGTTCGTATGCCAGCAGGTCCGCAATCGACAGGGATTCACAGTCGGAGCTGCACAGCAGGTACTTTACATTGAACTCATAGCGGGCAAAGTATCGTTCCAGCTTGAAGGGGTTGAGTTTCATCACCAGGATCCTTAATAAACCGGCAGGTCAACCAATAATCCGCAATTCACGCGACATATCGCTCAGGCAATCCGCCCCATCACCTGTGATCACCAGATTGTCCTCGATGCGGACTCCGTTGCGGTCCGGAAGGTAGATTCCCGGCTCCACCGTGTAAACCATCCCCTCTTCCAGCAATTCCATATTGTCCGCACGCAGGTACGGGGTTTCGTGCCCTTCCATGCCGATGCCGTGACCGGTGCGGTGGGTGAAATACTCCCCATAACCGGCTTTCTCGATCACCGATCTGGCAGCCCTATCCACCTGTGCACAGGGTACACCAGGTTTTCCTGCCAGTCTCCCGGCTTCGTTGGCTTCAAGAACGATCTGATGGATCTTTCGCAACTCCGCATCCGCCTCTCCCACCGCGAAGGTGCGCGTCAGGTCAGATACATACCCGTCCACCGCCGCACCCCAGTCTACCACCAGCAGGTCACCGGGTCGGAGCTTTCGCTCCGTGGGCACAGCATGCGGGTTGGCGCTATTTGGTCCGCTTGACACGATGGGTGCGAATGGCATCTCAGGCTGCGACCCGTGCCGCAGCAACTGGACCACCAGTTCCGCAGCCAGTTCCTTCTCGGTCATTCCGGTTTTGACCAACGGGATTGCTGCTTCTAAAGCAGCCTCCGCAACGGAAACCGCCTTGCGGATGGCAGAAATCTCCTCCCCATCCTTCTGCGCCCGCAGGCTGCTGATCACCTCGGAACCATCCTGGAAGATCGCCTCCGGAATACAGGCACGAACCAGGTTGTATTCCAGCAGGCGCAACTGTCTCGGTTCCACGCCAATGCGTTTACGATTGAGATTGAGGGTTGAGATCGCGGTGCGAAGAACGCCTCCCCAATCGTCGGGCTTCTCGCCATATGGGCAGGCCCGTAGTTGAAAAGGCAAATCGCTCACCTTGAGCATTTCCAATTCCGGCAGGAAGATGACCGGTTCGTGTTCTCCCGAAAAAACCGCAATGATCGGTCGTTCCGAAAGATGGAAGTGCATCCCGGTCAGGTAGACCAGGCTCGGACCGGCATTCAGGAGGAGCGCATCCAATCCGCCCGCTGATTCAGAGCCGGGCGGGTGGCTGGTTAGAAATTTGGATAATTTGGATAAACGGGAGATGGTCATGGAAAATCCTTTCACCGAAGAGGAACATTTCTTCCTAAAACCAGGTTCATAATGGATTAGGTTCGCGAATGGAATTCCAGGCGGACGAAATTATGGGTGGTGCCATTTGTTTACGAAAAGGAAATTCACCATCCAGTCCACCAGCCAGGGGAAAAGTGTATCGAACGCCACCAAAATTCCATACCACCAGGGCAGGATCAATGACCGGCGGGGGTGACGCGCCAGTCGCACAATCTTCCGGGCGACATAATCTGAGCTCATGGAGAGCCAGCCTGGCAGGTTGTAATTCTGCTTCAAGGCGTTGTCGCCCGATTGCTTCCCAAACTCGGTTGTCGCCCCGCCGGGGAAGACGCCGGATACCTGGATTTTGAAGGGGATTAACTCTCGCCGCAGCGCCACCGTGAAACCACGCAGACCGAATTTTCCCGCCGCATAGACGCTGTACATGGGGGCGGGGATCAGTCCGGCCACCGAGGAGATATTGATGATATGACCTGCGCGCCGGGCCTGCATTGACGGCAGCAAGGCGCGCGTCAATTGGATCACTGCCACAAGATTAACATCCATCTGCCTGTCAATCCCTGTCTCAGGATCAAGTTTCTCCAGCCAGTCCAGCCGCCCCACACCGGCGTTGTTGATCAGGATATCCACGCGGCCAAATCTCTCAAGCATGTTGTGAACGGCATCCTCCACCTGCGATTGCTCGGTCACATCGAGTGCCACGGCAAACGCCTGCCCGCCTGCAAGGCGAATCTCTTCAGCCAGGGCTGTAAGCCGGTCCATGCGCCGTGCTGCCAGGATGACGATCGCCCCTTCCTGCGCGAACCGCCGCCCAAAATCAGCACCGAATCCGGAGGATGCCCCGGTGATGAAGACAACCTTGTCTTTCAGGGATTTCTTCATGATCTCAACCTTGTTTCTTATCGCCGGAAGTCATGCATCCGCTGGTTCGCTCGTTTCTTCTTGCTTGCGGCGGGGCCGCGGCGGTTCAAGGACCGGATCGGCTGCAAGGGCGATCTCGAGTACCTGGTCCATGTGCTGGATGGGGATGATCTTCAGGTCTTCGCGCACCTTCTTGGGCACATTCACCAGGTCTTTCAGGTTTTTCTCGGGAAGCATCACCACCTTCAATCCAGCCCGGTGGGCAGCCAGTACTTTTTCACGCACACCTCCCACCGGCAGCACGCGTCCGCGCAGGGTGATCTCACCGGTCATGCCAACCTCCTTGTGCACCGGTCGCCCGGTCAGCGAGGAGATCAGCGCAGTGGCGAGCGTGATCCCTGCCGATGGGCCGTCCTTCGGGATGGCGCCTTCCGGCATGTGAACGTGAATATCCATCCGTTCGAAGACCTCCAGGTCGATCCCCAGGCGGAGTGCCCTCGATTTTATATAGGTCAGGGCAGCCTGTCCCGATTCTTGCATCACCTCCCCGATCTGACCGGTCATCTGCAGGTTGCCCTTGCCATCCAGCACGGCCACTTCGATTGAAATGATCTCGCCGCCGCTTTCAGTCCATGCCAGGCCGGTGGCCACACCAACCTCGTCCTTGCGCTCAGCCTCGGTCTGGAAGAACTGCTGTGGACCGAGGAATTTCTCGATCTGTTCGGGGAGAATCTCGCTGGGGTGCCGTTTTTCTTCCGCGATCCAGCGCGCCACCTTGCGGCAGATGCGGCCGATCTCGCGCTCCATGTTCCGTACACCCGCTTCGTAGGTGTATTCGCGCACGATGCGCTGCAGCGCTTCGGTGGTGAAAGTCAGCCCGATGCCCTCAATCCCGCTCTCCTCCAGCTGGCGCGGGATAAGGAAACGCTCAGCGATGGTGAGCTTCTCCTCCTCGATATAGCCGGGGAACTCGATCACCTCCAGCCGGTCGAGCAGGGCAGGCGGTATGGTCGCCAGGGTATTGGCGGTGGTGATGAACATGACCGTGGATAAATCGAATTCCAATTCGAGATAATGGTCGCTGAAAGCGTGATTCTGTTCGGGGTCGAGCACTTCCAGTAATGCCGAGGCAGGGTCGCCGCGGAAATCCTGTCCGAGTTTGTCGATCTCATCGAGCATGAAGAGCGGGTTGGCTGTCCCGGCTCTCTTCATTGTTTGTAAAATTCGACCCGGCAGGGCGCCGATATAGGTTCTGCGGTGACCGCGGATTTCAGCCTCATCCCTCACCCCGCCAAGCGAAACGCGCACGAATTTGCGTCCCAGGGATTCGGCGATCGATTGCCCGAGGGAGGTCTTGCCGGTTCCGGGTGGGCCGACAAAACACAGGATGGGCTGGCGCTCTTTCTTGGGCTTCAATGAGCGCACGGCGATGTATTCCAGGATGCGGTCTTTGGCCTTCTTGAGGCCATAGTGATCGCGTTCCAGGATTCGGGCGGCATGTTTCACGTCCAGGTTATCCTGGCTGGATCTCCCCCACGGCAGGTCCAGAATCCAGTCGAGGTAGGTGCGGATGATGCCCACTTCGGGAGACATCGGCGGCATCTGGTTCAGGCGTTCCAGTTCTTTGAGCGAGGTGGTGCGTGCTTGCTCCGGCAGGGAGGCCGCCTCGATCTTCTTTTTCAATTCGATCAGGTCGCGGCTGAAAATATCGCCTTCGCCGAGCTCGGTCTGGATCTGTTTCATCTGCTCTCTCAGATAAAACTCCCGCTGGCTCTTGTCCACCTCGTTTTGCACCCGGCTGTGGATCTCATCCTCCAATTCGAGAACGTCGAGTTCCTGGGCCAGTAACTTATTGATTTGTTGAAGTCGCAGGCGGGCGTCCTTCATTAACAACAATTCCTGGCGCTCTCCCAGGTTCAGGGACACTGCTGTGGCGATCATATCCGCCAGCCAGCCTGGCTCCGAGATGTTCATGGCAAAGAGATGGGCTTCTTCGGGGATCGAGCGATCCAGCTGGACACAGCGGTCGAACAGGTCCAGGGCATTGCGCATCAGCGCCTGGGTGGTCCGGTCTGCCGAAGCCGGTTCTTCGATCACCCGTGCCCGCACCTTCATGACCGGCGTCAGGCGGGTGAATTCCACCACCTCCACGCGCCGCCGTCCCTGCACCAGGGTGGAAGAGGAACCGTCCGGCATCGACAACAACCTCCCGACCGCCATTTCCACCCCGATCGGCAGGAAATCCTGCGGCCCCGGGTCTTCCAGGTTGGAATCGCGCTGTGTCAGGCCGATGATGGTCCGTTCGTTCTTATGCGCGCCTTTGATCGCCAGCAGGCTGGCTTCCCTGGCTACGAAAACCGGTGTGACCATGTGCGGAAAAACAACGATATCCCGCAAGGGCAATACCAGCGCTTCGATGCAGCCGTCCCCGTCGGGCAAGGCATTGCTCACGCGGTAAAGTTCATCGGTGCGCTGCGAGAGCGCCACATTGAAGGCGTCTTCTTCCTGGAATGACCAGTCGTTTTGATTCATGATCCCCTCATCGAGGGTAGATGGTAAGTTTTCATACTTATTGATGCAATCCTTCCCAGGCCTTTTTAACCTCGGCTGTTACAAACATGCTGCCGGCTGAAAGAACGATTTCTCCACCCTCCGCCGCCAGGTGCAGCGCCCTCTCCAGGGCTTCTTGAACAGGGGTCACCGCTTCAGCCCGCAAGCCGAGTCGTTCTGCAGAGGCAATAATAGACTCCGGCTCGATCGCCCGTGGGTGGACCGCCCGGGTGGCCAGGACGAGTTTCAACCTCTTCGCCAGGCTTGCCAGCATTGCCTCCACATTCTTGTCCTCGGATGAGCCAAAGATCAGGATGACCGGCAGGCCGGGGAAAAGGTCTTCCAGGGTCTGGTCAAGTTTTTCAAAGGAGTCCTGGTTATGGGCTGAATCCAGGATCACCGGTGGCTCGCGACGGACGATCTCGAACCGGCACGGCCAGGTCACTCCGGCGAAACCTTTTCTTATCGCTTCTGAACTGATCTTCAGCCCGCTCATCTTGAGGGCCGCGTAGGCAGTAGCCGCATTGACAACCTGGTGCCTTCCCAATAAGGGAACACGAAGTATAACCGATTCCGCATGGGAGTCCCCCTCCCGCTTTTCGCCCACGGTCAGCCACTGTCCATCCAGGGACTGCTCCCCGGCTGTAAAGAGAAAATCCCTCCCGACGATGGTCAGGGGGGCGCGGCGCTCTCCGGCAACCTGTTCGAGCACGGCGGCCGCTTCCTCGGTCTGCGGTGAGGAGACCACCGGGATACCCGTTTTGATGATGCCCGCCTTTTCCCCGGCGATCAGCGCAAGGGTATTGCCGAGCACCGCCATGTGGTCATAGGATAGGGAGGTGATCACCGAGACGCGCGGGGTGACCACGTTGGTTGCATCCAGCCGCCCGCCGAGACCCACCTCGATTACCGCGGCTTCGCATCCTTGCTGCGCAAAATGGAGAAAGGCCAGGGCGGTTGTGATTTCAAACGTGGTCAACTGTGGGATGGCTGCCACGTGCGGTCTCACCTTTCCGACCAATTCAACCAGCCGGGCATGGGAAATGGCCTGGCTGTCGATCTGGATGCGTTCCGCGTAGTCCAACAGATGCGGCGAGGTGTACAACCCGGTCTTGTATCCGGCTGCTTGCAGCGCCGCAGCGATCAGCGCACAGGTAGATCCCTTGCCTTTCGTGCCAGCCACGTGGATGATCGGATACTTCGCCTCCGGGTTGCCCAGGGACACCATCAGCGCGCGCATGCGCTCCAAATTGAAAACCGCCTTGGCGAGCTCGGTGGATTTTTTCAGGCTATAATCCACAAAAGAATACAGGTAGTCGAGTGCCTGATTATAGGCAGTGTCGTTATCCATCGCAAATCATTGTATATCCGATTGCATAATTCGTAAATCATCTTCATGGTTGGCCTGCTTACCCTCCATCTTCACCTCCCGGGTGTTGCCTCGTTGAAGGAAAAACGGTCCCGGATCAAGCCGTTGCTGTCGCGCCTGCACCGCCAGTTCAACCTAGCGAGTGCTGAAATGGATCGGCAGGATATGTGGCAGGAGGCGGTCATCGCCTGCGCCATGCTCGGCAACGACTCTACCCAGCTGCAATCCGCGCTGGAAACGGTCCGCAAATGGGTGCTGAAGAATTGGCCGGACGGTGAAGTGATCGACACGAAATTCGAGATCATATAGATATTAAAACAGTTCGAGGTGTTTGTTTCCTCCCCCCCTGCATGATGAAACGGAGGTTCCGATGGACTTGCAATTGAAAGGAAAATGCGCTCTCGTAGCCGGTTCCAGCCGCGGCCTGGGCCGCGCAATCGCCCTCGCTCTGGCGCAGGAAGGCTGCCAGGTGGCAGTCAACAGCCGCTACCCGGAAAAGGCCTCCCTGGCGGCCGCTCAGTTGGCCGAAGAAACGGGAAGCAAGGTCATTGCAGTCGCTGGTGATGTCACCGACCCGCTGGTGCCTGAAGCACTGGTGAACGAGACCGCCAGGCTGCTCGGCGGTCTCGATATCCTGGTCACCAACGCCGGAGGTCCTCCCGCCGGGTCGTTTGAATCGTTCGATGATGCCACCTGGCAGAAGGCGGTCGACTCCTCCCTGATGAGTCATGTGCGGCTGATCAAGGCTGCCTTGCCCCACCTGCGCCACTCGAAGGCCGCCAGTGTATTAACGATCACCTCCTACTCCGTCAAGCAGCCCATCCCGGACCTGATCCTATCCAACAGCATCCGTGCCGCCACGGTCGGGCTGACCAAGTCGCTTGCCCTCGAACTCGGCAAGGATGGCATCCGGTTCAACTCGATCCTGCCCGGCTGGACGGCGACCGAGCGAGTGACAGAATTGATGACCTCCCGTGCCCGGCAGAACGGCACTACACTGGAAGAGGAGATCCTGAAACAGACCAGGGACAGCCCCCTCGGACGGATGGGCTCGCCATCCGAATTCGCCAA
>Ga0315295_10000088_pt1 | contig 75561 bp, 119 predicted proteins | sample YL17G14_0_MG_FD_204453 | JGI IMG/M metagenome (GOLD analysis project Ga0315295, IMG submission 204453) | Sediment microbial communities from Yellowstone Lake, YNP, Wyoming, USA - YL17G14_0 | ecosystem: Environmental > Aquatic > Freshwater > Lake > Sediment | place: USA: Wyoming | collected... | reverse complement strand
GACACGGGTGCTGTTACCCTCGGGCAAGTCGTTATGCTGACTGGCGCCGAAACAGTAACAGGAGCAACAACCGGGCATGTCGGCGTGATTGGCGTGGCTATCGGTGGAGACCGAATCAGCCGCACCGCAACAGACGATCAAGTCGCTATTGGTGGGCGCGTAACCGTATGTACTCGAGGTGTAGTAAATTGCACCGTCGGTACGGGCACAGTGACCGCAGGGGAACTTGTCGAAGCATATACGACAGGCTCTGTCCGGACACACACAGCAGGGGCTGCTGTTTATCCAGCAGTGCTCGGCAAAGCATTGACAACCAGCACCACAACCGTAAAGGTGTTGATTGGACTCATCTGAGGTGATGACTATGGCAGGACAATCTGTTTCAAGTGCAACCTCGTGGGCCCTTTTCAAGGAGCAGGTGGATGACACAATTATCAAGGCGCTTCAGCCCAAGATCATCTATCCGCTTCTGTTCAAGACCTACGCGGCTAATGGGCCAGTGATGGAATTCAACGTCACTAACAGCTGGTTGACTCCGGCGACGGTTAGCGAATCTGGGGAATACCCTGCAGGAGCAATGGTGTTCGACAGAAAATTCGCAACCATCAAGGATGTGGGCATTGCGCCGCAACTTCCGATTAATTGGATAAAAGATGCCAGATGGGATCTGGTCAACGATTACGTTGAGCAGATCGGATTTGGCATAGCACGTTCAATTAACACGGATGCACTCAGTGCGATAAATATATTCGTAGCTGGTGGCACGTATGAAAACCAGACATGGACAACTGTGAGCCATGACCAGGCAGCGACAGCAACTTGGGCTTCTGCAACTGCAGATGTAATGGCAGATATCTCAGGTGCGCTGAACAAGCTGGAAAGCGATGATGCCGGTGACGGGCGCAAATACCTGATTATGCACCCAAGTGCATTTCAGCATGTGCGCACTGATCCCAACCTGTTGAAATACATCAACTACGGGGATGCATCGCTTATACAAAAAGGTATCTATCCGACTCCGTTTGGTGTGGATATCTTGAGTACAAGCCAAGCTGCGACTACGTATGCTTTGCTTCCTAATGTCGATTTGGCAGCCCTAAAGTATTATGAAAGGGAACCACTGACTACCGAGATGGACAAGGATATACGAGCCAAGCGTCTTAATATTTCAGCATATATCCGTTATGCCTTAACATGCGGCAGGCCGAAAGGGATAGCTAAAATCACAGGCGTAGCTTAAGTATCCCTTCTTTTTTTCTTTTTTTTATTTTTTTTCATGTACAGTAATGTTTCAAAAACAGAATCCTCGTGAAAACGAACCAGCACCTTTAAAATGCTCTAATTCTTCATACTTTCAATACTTCCTGCGGATATTACGTGATAATATCTCCCGTCGAAAGACGAGTGCGGAAGTAGGATGATAACATGGGCAGCACGTTGGATGGAGATCGAATAAGGAGAATGGTTGTAACTGACAATATCGTCACAAATAATCTCACAGTATCAGGCACCTTCACCTTTGGTGATGCTGCTGTTGACACGCTTATTTTGAAAGGCCGTGTTGCGACTGGCACAGCGGCTGGAAGCAATATCACAATAGATTCGACCTATCTTGCAAGCTATGGGGATCTTTGGAAAGCAAAATTCCAGATGAGCAGCTGGACAGGCAAAGATGCTTTCACAGGCTATAGTTTCAGGGCAGAAAACAGAACTGCAGGCACAGGCAAAGGGCTAAGGGCAATGGAAATACTTGCAGCTGACTACGATGTAGGATTAACTGGAGCATCTGGAAATCTGCAGGGACTTTATGTTGACGTCATGCTGAAAAGTGGCGCAACTGCAATTACGTATACCGGAGGTGGCGCAGCAGAATTCTGCATCTCCCCAGAAGGTGACAGTGGCGGGGCCATCACAATCACCAATTATCTTGCGTGTGCAAGGCTAAGCCCGAGTTCATGTGCCAGGACAGACTCAACCAATGCTGCGAAAATTCATGGTTTGTATCTTACTGCACGAGATGGAAGCGGAGGCAGCACGAAACTTGGTGACGGCATATGTATGATAAATGATTCATCGCAAACAGGAACAAGGACTCTCACTAATGGACTCAACATCAACATCGGATGCACGACAGGCGTGAAAATCAGCACTTGCTCTTCTTATGCCATTGACATAGGCACTGGAAGCAAACGCGCCATCCTGATTGGAAGGCCGTGGGTTGGCACAGGTGAGACTGGAATGAAGTCCATAACCGACGGTACAAGCTGGAACGCAGGAGCGCCAGTCGGCTTCTATTTTGGCGATGGCGGCGCGGCCCTGACCGCATGGGGCGAGTGCTTCACGGTCAATCAGACAATCCTGACGGCTTCGACGGGCGGAACGCACACGGGATGGCCATACACCGGCTTCTTCGTCACGGACGTGGAAGCTAACGTAACCGACAACGGAAGCAACCACTGGCCCACGCTGATGACCTCATTCTGCATCGGGACGGGCGTGACGCTCGACGGATTCACCGTTGGGGCGAGCTCACACCACGCGTCAGTGGACGTGAACGGGACGCTCGCGTCGGGCAGCAAACTTTCCTGCATCTCGTTCGGTGGCAACTGGCCAGGCACGATAAGCGGGGCTTTCGTGGTCCCACTGCACGTCAGACCGACAAACCAGAACTGGACGTCATTCGTCAAATTTGAGAGTGCAACCAACGGATGCTTCCAGACGGAAGGCAGCAGCACGGGAACCCTGACGAACTGTCCGCACAGTGGAAACCCGGCATACTGGCTGAAAATCGACATCGCTGGGACGAATTACTGCGTCCCAGTGTTCGCAGTGACGTAAGGTCAAACGGCGGGGCAACCCGCTATTCTTTTAATTTTTTCTCTCCCTATATTTCATATAAATATGGTGAGGTGTTTGTGTGAAGATTGATTTCGGACAAAAAATCAAGAATATTGACGGGACCATAGCCAAAGAAGGGGGTAAAGAAGAAGACAAAGATATGACCCTAGGATTTATTTGCGCGAATGCACTTTTGGCAAATATCCCGAATGAAAACCCCTCAGGTCTAGACAAATTTAAGAGATGGGAACTTGCCAAAAAAGTAATTGGTAATGAAACAGTTGAAGTAACGGCTGAAGATATTTCTATGATGAAAGAACTTGTCGGAAAGGCATTTGGTGTTATTGTCGTAGGGCAAACATACCAGATGCTGGAGAAAAAGGAGGGATGAACATGACAGTCATAACAGGCGGATTCAATTCGCGAAATCCGGAAGACATGGCAAAAGTGGCAGGATTGATTTTCAGGCCGGCAACAAAAGAAGAAATGAATACTGTGGAAGAGGCTGGCGAAACCGAAAAAAAGCCACCTGCAAAATCTTTAAAGAAAAAGTAATTTTCTTCTTTTCTTTTTCCTCTTATTTTTACGGTTGCCGAACGGCTCGCTACCCTTATAAATGCCCAAATGTAATTTTAATCTAACGAAAAACGAGGTGTATGCATGGGCGAAGAAAGTACAGAACCGCAATTGGTAGAAGTGATCGTGCCTAAAAATTGGCGTGTTGTCGAGGACTATGAAACCGATTTAAGGGATCAACGTGCCTTGGTTGCCGGCAGGACACACACTCTAAATGAACGGCAACTCCGTTCACTCGGGCTGCGTGGTGCCCTATTGGAGGGCAGATTGCGCGTGACAAAAGGCATTGTAAAATTCCCGTACAAGAACTCCATGGTTGTTGTTGAAGGCAAGCCAGGAGGCAATACAACGCTGGAAATACAGGAGAACACAGGCACAGTTTTGATAAGGGATTTGTCTACAAAGAAACTTTTTATTAAAAAAGAGGGTGATAAGATGGAAGAAGTGACACCAGGAGCGACCCAAGTAGTAGTACAGGAAACTAAGCAAGAACCAGAGAAAACTCCGGTTGTTAAGAAAAGTGGCCGCTCAAAAAAGAAAGCAACTAGGGATTGAAAATGCCGACCATATTGGTGCAAACCCAAACTCAAGATATCCGGCTATATAGAGGAGATGCTGTGACTATCCGATGTACCACTAAGTCATATTCGACCGGACAAGCTGTTGATATTACCGGATATACCGCTTTGTTCACAGCAAAACGTCAGCCGTATGATAATGATGCAGATGCGATATTCCAAGTGACCGGCACACTTTCTGATCCGACAAATGGCATTTGCACCTTTGCTATTACAAAAACATTTACAACCCAGTTTGTTGGCGACTATTATTACGACGTTGAACTGTACAAAACCAGCACGAGCGACGCAAAAACGGTTGTGGCAGGCAAGTTTACTATCAATTGGGACGTTACACGAACGTCATAAACGAGGTTATAAATTGTGGCACTACCAACACTTGTTCAGACGGTTGGGGCAACACCCGGCCGTGTTTATATCTCAGGGTCTTTTGCATTTATGGACTCTGGAGTTGCTCCCATTACCGAACCCAGTACTTCTGCGTCAATAGTGCCAGTGCAGATAGGAAAGAATTCATATGAAGTTTTCGTCAGATTTTCTTTTGCAGTTGCAACAGGTTCGACTGTCCAAAAACTAAGGGTTCACTATAGCGGGGCTGGCTTGCCTACAGGAGTTTCCTTGAAATACAAAGGAAGCTGGACCGCCTCGGCATATACAACCCCCACCAGTTCCACTTCAACGGTAGCAACCACAACTATTCCCACGTCTACTCCAGCATCGGCGAATATTTCTATTGACAACAGCACGAGTACAACAAAAACATTGGATTTTGTTTCGGATTATCTCGTTTTGCAGCTGCAAACTACTAGTAGTGCAGCTGCAGCAACCTTGTCGATTCCCCTGACGTTGACTTATGATTTGGATGGCGTTGACAAGACAGAGGTTTTCACTTTTACGGCAGTACTAAGTTCTATTGCGAGCATAACTCCATACGTGGACATAAGTGGAGTATTTTATGATACTATTGACATAACGGGAGTACTTTACGAGGAAGGTGGATTGTAATGCCACAAGATGTAATTGAAACAATAAATACCAGCCCTAAAATGATTGACCGGGGCGCCATTAGCAGCATCATTGACTTAGTTGGCGGCCCGGTCAAAATTTTCCTGCCGAATTACACAGCAGACATGCAAGGGGATACACGCGCTAATTACATGACAGAGCCGATACACGAGATTGCACTTATTCGCTCCCGGACAGATACAACGATTCTTCGAGAACAGGGTTTGGAATTTCAGGGTGATGCCTTGGGATATTTCAAATATGATTCAAAGATAGTTCCTGAAGCTGAAGTTTGGGTGCAACGTGATCCAATCGAAAGAACGACATTAGTTTATTATGTCGTTAGTACTCAGACATCACAGTTTGAAAACGAACGCAAGTTTGTAAAAGCAGTGATGCAGAAAAGAAGGAGCGAACCAGTTACTGAATGAGGGAAATAAATGCCGGTATATAGTATTCCAATTGGCGGTACGCATTATACAGAGAAACAGCTAATCAATATCCTGCGCAACAATGTTCCGGACCCGGGGATAGATGATCCTAATGCACGCACGGGCACGGGTCACGGCGCAATACGCGACGCAGATGCAACTTATGCTGCAACTGGAAATGCTGCAACCAAAATTTATACTATCACTCCTTCAGAGAATGGCGCTCCTGTTGTTGCAATAGGAAGTGTTACTGTAGGCGGAAGCTCAATGCTTTTCGGATGGGATTACACCATTGATTGGGGTGACAAGTTTGGCACCCCTGATCAGAGAGCAACGAAAGTAATATTCGTTACCGAGCCAGCAAATAGCGCGGCAATTGTCATTCCTTACAAATATGCAAAAAGAATAACTACACAGGATGGAAAGCTTGTTGCCCAAGGAAGCTTTATCGGGGCGGGCTTTAGCCGTGGCGCACAACCTCCGCCACGGATAACTGTGTTGATGGAATCAGATGAGCCCGAGCCTGTTGGAATAGGAGACAACTGGGATTCAACGCTTCAGATGGGAAACTACTGGCATAATATGACATTCAGGATTACTGTAATGAGTTTGTATGCAGACGAAGCAAAAGAATTAGCAGGTAAAGTCACTAACGCGATCATGGTTGCCGCGCATGATAATAATTACCTGATGCCAATTATAGAAGTTGACAGGGTTTTGAATATCGACTATGATTTTGAACAAAAGCTGTATATTGTGGTAATCTCTGTATCATGTAAGGCAAGGCAACTCTTTGGAAAACCGTAAAAACGAATATTCAGTTTTATAAAGCCACGAAGAAAAAGAGATTTGATCCAAGATGGATCAAATATTCCGAGACGGAAAGGTGATTTTATGGCCTCGACGATTGTTGCGAAGTATCCGGCGAGTGGAAAAAATCAAATTTGTTTGGCAGCGGAAGAAATAATTCTCACGACAGCTGTCGTTAGCTATGGTAAAAATCGTGTAGAAACAATCACAGGAACAACCCCAAATGGAAACGCCACTTGGAAAAATTTAGGTTACGTAACGGGAGGTAGCACTACAGAAACCCGCACCATGGAAGAAGTTGCTGCGATGGGATACCGCAATCTTCAGCAACTTATTGAAATCAAATTCGAATGCAATGGCACCCTTGAGCTCGAGTATCAGAACGGGCGCCCCCTATATTACGCCATAGCCTCCAATAACGGCCTCGGGACACCCGCACAGACAGCACCGGGTATAGCGCACTCAGATGCCATTGGAGGCGTTACCGGGCTTAATAGGCACATTATATACGAGCCAGAGTTGGTGTCGGGAGCATACACCGTAAATGCAGTACCTGAACTACCCTCCTTTAATCTGATAGACGGCTACACCGTAGCCGGCGGCGGACAGCCAAAGGTTGTCCGAAAATACCTAGGCTGCAAAGTTGACACTTTAGGCATGACTTTCAACCGCGATGGCTCCGTGAAAATGACTATGGGCTGGAAAGGCTCGCAGGTTTATTCATCTCAAGCTACTACGGTGGCTAATTTGCTTCTTTCCGATTTTCTCTCATATGAAGAAGTCTTTCCGCCTGTTTATGGCAAGGTTTATCTTCAATCTTGGACATTTCCATCTTCTGTGCAAACATGGACATCTGCGTTGGATGCCGCTTTAGCTACAAGTACTTATTTGCTAGGTGATGTGACTGTTGCATCCATAGACATCGCCAATGCCCTCGAAGCACTGTTTGTAATTGGTGATACAACCGCCCGGGCCATGGTTGCCCAATCGCGCCGTTATAACGGGCGTATGACAATTGGATTCGAGAATGAATCTCAGCATGTTCAGTTTCTGGGAGAGCTCAACAACACTTATGCAGCAGATCCAACCGCAAAAGGAGACGGAATTGGAACAGTTTCGGGTTCTGTCCTGACAGACACTGGCGCTACCTGGTCTACAAACGAATTGGCAGGCTACTATTTGACCATTTCAAATGTCGATTACCTAATTTCAAGCAATACGGCTGATACCATTACGACCTCAAGTGCACCCCCATCCGGCAGCCAAAATTACAGGCTAAATAAAGGATTTGGCACATGGGGAATGCCTTGGTTTGTAGCGGACCGGATGAAATATTATGCACTTAAGTTGTTTTATGATAATTCATCTCTCGGTTACACAACAGCCAGTGCAAACTACCGCAGAATCGAGCTTACATTCCTCGGGGTTAAGTTCAAGAGTATTAGCTCACCGAGGCAAGTTAGCGGCATAATTTATCAGGATTACGAATGGACTGCCCTGATGCTGGCACCATATAATGCATCTGATGCTGTCGGAGGAATTGTTATTTATGATGCAATTGCATCAACGGACTTTCACAGTACAGCTACAGGTATTGTATAGGGAGAAAACGGCATGATAAAAGAACTCGTAAAAAGACTGTTGCATGAGGTTGCGTTCAAGCCAAAGAGCCAAGAAGGCTCGAGGTGTTCCCGTGATGGGAAGGTGAAAAAATGCCACAAGAACTAGTAAAAGTTGAGGCAAGTTATCTAACGCCGGATAGCTGCGAAGAAAGAAAAGGCGAGTTTGCCTTGAGGCGGCTTTTTGCAGGTGAATCTACAAGCCTGATCCATCTCTGCCAGAAAAGGAACCCGCGAACCGGACAAGTTATAGAAACAGACGAAGCAAAATATGGCAAACTCTGGCTTGCTTGCTCTATCTCCGACTGCCCTATCCTTTGGCAGGGAAAATCATGGAAAGAACTAGATACCACAACGCGCGTGCAAGTCTTAGAAAAGTGCCTAGAGGAAGACATGTTTGTATTTTTGGCACAGAAAGCAAGGCAAATGAGGAGGTTTACAGAAGAGACTGAAAATTTATCAGAACCGCAGTAAGAGCACAAGCAGAAAAAAGTGGTTCTGCCCAAGCAATCTGGGAGGATACAATCCAATCGGTTGGCCTTTGGGCGCGGAATGTACTTGTAAAAGCCATGTTCCTCCGCGCGTTTGAAGGAGCTTTTACGGCGGATGAATATGATAAGCTAGAAGAAGATGAACGAGATTTATTGCTCGTGTACATCAGCGAACTGAAGATGAGCGAAATAGATAAATTTGAGAACAAGGGATGAATATGCCACCACCACAAGCACCGCAGCAAGCAGGAAACGATCAACAAGATCGCATGGTTGCCCTGCTTACTGATATCAAAAACGACATACGGAGAACAAGCACGGGGGGCAAAGGCGGTGCTGCGACTGCCCTTGGTGGCAAAGGTCCTATCGACATGATTAAAAGAACTGCAGGAGCTATCCTCACAGAAGCCCTCCGACCGGTTTTGCGTATTCTTGATGGCGTTATCAAACTTCTTACATTACTGGTTATGCCATTTACCAACCTATTGCTTCCACTTATCCTTCCGATTTTGTACATCTTGGGGCCGATTGTCAAATTAGTGAACTTGATGATGCGACCTGTGCTGATGGCTATGATGGATGCTGCTAAAAAGAGCAAGCCAATGATGGCAGAGGCCGCAGGCATGATGAAAGGTGGAGATCTAATCGGAGGAGCACTTAAAATGGGAGAAGCCGTGATGCCAATATTTCAAGCACTGATTGATGAAGGAAGCAAGGTTTTAGGCAAAATCTTTGAATTTGCAAAAGAGGCCATAGGAAAGATGATGCCCGGATCACTGCTCGAATTTATTACGGCGCCAGTCGGCGCCATTTTTGGGTTCCTTGGCATAGCAGCTGATGCAGCTAGCGACCTTGCTGCCTTTCTTGGAGAATTTGCAGGAACTGCAGGAGATGTTATTGTAAAACTCTTTGATTTCGGAAAGGAAAAATTTAGTAATCTCATCACTTTTCTTGGAGAATTTGCAGGAACTGCAGGAGATGTTATTGTAAAACTCTTTGATTTCGGAAAGGAAAAATTTAGTAATCTCATCACTTTTCTTGGAGAATTTGCAGGAGGTGTAATAGGTATTCTTGAAAAATTAGGAATTACACGAATGCTGTTCTCAGAGCTAAAGAAATTTTTGGATAATCCAATTGGGCAAATTTTTTCAAGAATTGGTTTGATTGCGTTTTCTGTTGCAAAACTACTAGATTTCTTAGTAAACCCAGTTAATGCGATCTTAACGAAACTTGGACTTCCAAAATTATCATTCACTGGTCTTGTTGAATTTCTTGCAGCTCCTACAAAGCATATTTTGAGTTTTTTGCAAGGAGGGCTCGGCGCAATATTTGGAGGCGCGAAACTAGGGGATATTATGGAGGATGCCTTGAAAAAAACCCCATCGGCTTCTGCTGGGATAACATCAGGAGGTCAAATAACCGCAAGCATGTTTGAAATACTCAGCAACGACTTTAAAAGATTCGATGATGCTGTAAAAAGATTCGACGAAGCCAGCAAGCGCATGACAGCGAATGTTGTGATCACATTACGTGATTCGTCCGGCAATTCACTTGGGCGCCACGAGGTCCAAGCTGCCGCCGGTGGCTCTAATGTCAATGTATTGTCAGTGTGATTAATATGTCAAATCCAGTTGAAATATACTACGGAACAACAAGGCTCTTTCGCTTTGATCCTATGCCTACGGGCGTTTCTTTTCACCTTTCAAAGGCAGGCAACAGCCCTATGGACTTGCCCACATGGATCCGCCCATGGATGTTCGACTTTACCTCGCAACAGCGCTCGATTACTATTCGTGCAACGATAATTCCAAGCACATACAACTCATCTTATCCCGGTTCTGGCTCTATAGCTGATCAGATCGAGGATTTGTTGTATATCATGAGCTGCAACTGGTACGGAACGCCTTTGGGGAATTATCCGGCGTCTGGTTCTGGAAATTATCTGCTATTGTTTGTTCCGTATCCAGCTGCTATGGATTCGACACATAATGCAAATATGGCAGGAGTGCCACCGACAATCCCATCTACGATGTATCCACCAGGTGGAAATGCCGATTACGAGTTAGATGCAGCCAGTGTGCCAGGCTCTGGTGTTTGGCCAGCCGGAATGGGTGTAACACGTGCAGCAGCCGACAAGATTTATTATATTTATCCACAGGACTTTGATTACGAGCGTGATGAAGCCAGCGTTAATCGTGTACATGTCACCTTGACATTCACTGAAGTCCAAGATAGCATCAAGATTTAGAGGAATACTCATGAAACCGATTGCCCAGTTAACTGGTGATGACATAAACAGGATGCCTTACTATGAACTTTTGGCTTACGAGAGCGAAGTGCAAACAAAGATCCAGCAACTCCATTATCAAAGGATGTCCCATTTGACAACGTATCACGAGATGACAAGGATGCTGAAGCAAAAAACAGCTGGCTATGTGGAGTTTCAAACACGCGCCTATGGCATGTACAAAGAATACCTACAGTGGGGGCGCGAGATAGGCAAACTGGAAACAGATTTTGTATCACTTAAACGGGCTTGGGAGCGCCAGCACGGCACAAATCAAGTTCGAATATGGATGAAAACATCGGAGGGCACTCCGGTGGCGGTGGCAGGTACATGAAGATTCTCTTCGCATTATTCATTGCTTTTTTGCTTGTGGGATGCATCACTGAAAGCACTCAAGAAACTTTCAAAGTTGCGAATTGGAATTTGCAGATATTTGGCGAGAAAAAGGCACAGAATCAAACACTTATGAGGTTTTATGCACAAACAATAGACGATTATGACATAGTGTTTGTACAGGAAATAAGAGATGACTCAGGCACGGCATTCCCGAAACTTTGCTCCATGTTGCCCGGGTACAATTGCTGGAATTCGAGTCGTGCTGGGCGCACTGCATCGAAAGAGCAGTACGGAATAATTTACAAAAAAGAATTCATACTTGAGAACGTAACAGACTTCAATCCTGACGAAAAAAATAGATGGCAGCGACCGCCAATAATGGCAAAATTTTCAATAAGCAATTATTCTTTTAGTACTTACAACATTCATATTCAACCAAGCGATGTATATCAAGAACTTTCAAACTTGGAGCAGATAATAAATAATGAAGGTAATGTGATGATCCTTGGAGATTTAAATGCGGATTGCAACTATTACAATACGAAAAACAGAAGCTTTGTAAACTGGACATGGATAATCAATGACAGCGAAGATACAACTGTTGCCTCGAGTTCCTGTGCTTATGATAGAATTATACTCAATGATGACATGAAAAATGAATATATCCATCATGGAATTTTCAAAGAAGGAATAATTCCATCCATTTCAGATCACTATCTTGTGTGGGCAGAAATAAAGGTTGGGGATACTGCATGAAAAACTTGATTGTTGCAATCATAATGTTTGCTCTTCTAGCAACTAGCTGGGCAGCTAATTTAAACCAAACTACCCTAGAAGTTCATTCGATTTATCTAAAAAATTCTTCAACTAACGCTAGTATCAATTATCCTAAAATCAATAAGGCATATCGCTGTTATGCCGACGTTTATCCGCCTGACAACAAGTCAATTTTCCTTGCAAAATGGATTGTGACTGCTCCGGGGGTTGCATTTAACCAAAGTGCGATTCAGGATACTGATAAACAAGCCTGGCGCACTAATACGACCATTACGCCAAACGCTGAAGGAACAATTAATTGTAGCATTCAAGTAACAGATACTGTAGGAAATTTTGCAACCTTGACAAAGACATTCACAGTTACAACTCCCATTCCTGGTTGCAACGATACTGACGTTTGCACGGTTTCTTCAAGTCAAGCGTATGCAGCAGCAAGTTCTGCTCCAACATCAAGATACTTAAATATTATAATAAACAGTGGGCAAACGCTGACTGCACCCATGGATGTAAGTAGCAACGCTGGTATTGGTCTGATTCTGGAGGCAGACAACTTTTTTAACAATTCTGGAACTGTTCTCGCTATTGGAGGTGGCAGTGTTAGCAGTACCAATTGCATTGGAGGCGCCTCAGGTTCACTTTCTATACATGCACGTGAACTTTCGAACACTGGAACTATAATGGAGCGAGGTGGACTAGGAAACAATTCATGTACATCGACAACATCTAGTGCCAATGGCGGTTCGACATCGACATTATCTATAATAGTACAAAACGGATCTAATACCGGCTCGATTCTCTCTCTCGGAGGAAATCCTGGGAAATTTGCATATGCAGGTGAAGATTTTGGATGGTGGGGAGGCGATGCGGGAACAATATCGATAACTGCTTATGATAGTTGGAGACAAGCAGGGGGAATAATCAATGTAACTGGTGGCAATGGAACGAAACAAGCTGATACTGAAACTACATGTAGTCCTTATCGCAGACAAGCTTCTGCAGGTGGAACGTCTGGGGGAATAGCACTATCTGGAGGAAGATTCTTCTTTACCGGTGGCTTAGTTTACATGAAGGGCGGTACAGGAGGCGCCGGTCCAGTAAATACGACATGCTATGGATACAGCCAGTGTGGAGGGACCGGTGGCGCAGCTCTTACTTCAAATATAAATATAAAAGCAATTACAAACGGCATCGCATGGGTAATACAAGGAGGAACAGGAGGTGCTGCACCAGGTAGATATGTATTTGGTAGCGGAACCGGTACATATAAAGGAGGGAATGGAGGGACCGCCTATGGTTCAGTACACACACATAACAATATGACAGCTATGGCTGCAACTATAACAAATACTGGTGGAGCCGGTGGCACCGGAAGCCCCATCAGATGTGACACAGGTACAGATCCATCATCAAATCCAGGTTCTGTAGGTTCAACAACAAATCATGTTGTTCACTACGCGTGGAATGCAAGCGCAGACGATCTTTCGTTATATTTCCTATCTGGAGCAACAATTACTCAAGATGCCACTCCACAAGGACCCCCTTTGTATACACTTAGTTTTACATATCCTACAAATAATCTTTCTCTTCCTACAGTTCCAAATTTGACTCTAACTTGGAGTGTGCCTGATGCTTCATACAATACGACGATTCAAGTTTCCGTAGACAACAAATCTTGGTTTCCCGCGGAAGGAATTTACGTAGTTACTCCGTGGACATATACTGGCGCAAACATAAGCAACATTTCGGTCTCTCTCAATAGGCTCACAGGGTATGTCTATTACCGCGGGTGTTATCAGTATAATGGAATGTACACCAGTTGGAGGTACGTCTATGTCAATGCAACGCCAACAAATACCTCTGCTTCGGGCTATCGTGTCCCATCCACTGAAAATGTTACATCAAGTATAATGGATTTCTATTGTAATTTCACGCGTGTTCTAAATGCTACCCATAATGTATCTGTTTATAATGCACCGGTTTATGTAAATATCAACGGAGTGAATTATTCGACAACGTTTGTCATTTCTAGCCAGTTGTATTGGTATCATCAAGTATCAGCACCGGGTGGCGGTACGTCAAATTGGTCATGCATAGGTTGGAAACCGAATTATCAACCAACAAATTCATCAACTGGAAATTTCACATATGGAGAATTCACAGTAGACTTGCCTTGGGGTGTAACCGAAGTTCGTTTCCTTTGCCCGTTTCCAACATTTAACGGCATCACTCCGTGGGGGCAAACAGCAGGTATAGGCATATTCAAGTTTAGGAACCTCAATACATCCGTACTTCACAACTACAGCTTGGCCACAAATGAAACAGTAAACGGAACATCCATTTTTTCCAGATTAAAATGGAACAACACGGCTGCCATCGCGAATGGCAATGCCACAGATTCGACAAACATCACTACAACTCCTGTTAATATTATTTTGAACCTCAATAGTACCAATGCGACAGCATATGTATGGTTATATGTAAATTGTTTGAATACAACAAATCTGACGCTGAACTTCAGCAGAATTTATAAAATAAATCAAACAGGGTGAAAAAATGAGTGATAAACATGCATTTGTAATTGTAGTTGGCATTGTCGCTTTCATCTCTTTAGTCACTTCGCTAACAGAGCCTCTTACCCCTGATGTAAGAATACACGATATCCAAGCTTATCAGAACAATACGCTTTATACTTTCAAAATCAGGCCACAAAATGAAACTGCTTTACCAGTCGCTATCTATCCATATGTAATTACAGAAGTGCAACCAAACGGATATGCAATTCCTGTCATACCGCGAATTTGGATTAAAAACGGTGCAAATCTGTTAGATATTTCTTCAATGTCATCTGCAAGTCCAAATGCGCGAATGCTGATTAACCTCAACGATACACCACCAGATGAACTAGGGATTGACGGAGTAAGTTACCAGTTTTCGAAGTTCCCAGTTGCCAAATTAATGGGAACAGAAAATGCAACTATCTTATTGACAAATCCCTTTACTGCAGAAAATCACGAGGGAAAACCATTCGATTTGGAAATCCTCGTCTCTGATAATGCATCAGGAATTATAATGGTCGGCAATACAACTTTAGAATTCGATAATACGAGGAAATGATATGCCTTCGCTTGAAATACCAGGTTCGTGGGTAATTAAGTCGTGGGGTGATGCAGTTGTCAGCATAAACAAGTTGCCGCTTGACCGTGTCCAAAAGATTGAGGTTTCGCGCGAGCTAAACACTGGCTCGGGGACTTGCAGCATAACTGTGTCTGATCCAAACCGTGCCTATTATGACCTGTTCCAGGCACAGGATGAAATAGAAGTTTTCATGTCCACCAAAACAACCCCCCCCATAGGCGTCAAAGTTTGGGGGGGGTATGTTGATGATGTTGCCTTTAGCATCGGAAGCGGTGAGACACTGGAGTTGAAAGGAAAGGAGTACATGAGCCGCTTATCATCACAACGGTATTCTGGCACGTTTACTAATGCAGATCTTGGTGCTGCGATTCGTTCAATCTTGAGCAACCAGACGGATTTTACCTACGAAAGCGTGCCTGAAGTAATGTCATACCTAGTTTCTGCCAACATTGCGAATGACATGATATACAACGCCATTAAGCAAATCTGTGACCAGTACAAAGTGTATTTTTGGATTGCTCCAGCAACCCGTGATATGAATGTACGGCAGGCTGCGAATATTGTTTATACTCCTGACGTTATTACCGAAGGCGACAATCTTCTTAGGCAGACCAAAGTCACGAAAAACAGTGAGTTTATGACAAATGATGTTGTCATCCAGGGGGCTGGAGCATCGACAACTGGAACGGCAACTGATGCAAGTTCTGTAGCTAATCGCGGTACATTTAGCAGAGCAATTACTGTCGGAAACGTCGGTGATGCTACATCAGCAGGAAACTTCGCGCAGACTGTGGTTGGCAACCGCAAAGATCCCTTGGATGCTTATGAGCTCGAGTCGCTCTTTTTGGCATATACCGATCCAGGCGAGTATATTTACATTTCAGCCCCAACAATAAATCTAGATGGCGGTTATCAGGTTTTGACAATGAAACATTCTTGGTCCCCTTCGACAGGCATTCGAACTGCAATACAAATCAACACAAAAATTATCGATACACGCCTTTATTTGTCTGACCTTGAGCGCCGCATGAAGATGGTAGAAAAGAAGGCATATGGCGTCTGAAAACGAGCCGGAGCCTTTAAAAAAGACGAATGAACTATAATTTTAAATGAAAAAGGGGTGTAACAATGCCGATTTCAGCATTAGATATTACCGATTGGGTGAACAAGATTATCAGCTCTGATTTTGTAAAAGATGTGGCAATGTACACATTTTCGGGATTTATGCTAGGTTTCTTCTGGTATGTCTCGACTAACACTATAACCGATGGCACTACCTTGATGACATTTATCAAAGCCGGACTGACAGTTGGCCTTTACCAAGCGGCAAAATATGTATTTGTATATTTGCTTGAAAAAATGCCAAGGCCGCAAGGAGTACCGGCACCAACGACAGCTAAAGTTACAGGCGCCGCACTAAAAACCGCTGCGCCAAAAACACTTGCGCATCGCATGATATAAACAGGTGAAAAAAGTGTGCCTTCCAATACTGTCCAAACAGAATATGATTCCGTTTGCAGTATTGTTTATTCTTTTTTTAAGCATTATTTTCGCTGAGGCATATACGTCAGAAAAGAAAAATATTGCTAGAATGTCATTAGCAAGTGATACGCAATATTCTTCAATTGTCGAATGGTTTTTAGTTGGCGAGTTACTGATAATTATACTCATAGGAATAATACTCCTATGGCTGTACAAAGAGAGGCAATACTACAAAACCCAGTACGAAACGCTAGCTAAAGCTCTAAAATGATGATTTCTATGTCATTTAACAATGTTACACCAATTGAAGTGATTGTCCACATTATCCTCGCAGGCATGGGCGGTATCGTTCGGGAGATAACATCCAGCGAAGAAGAAGGAAAGAAAACACTCTGGCGCTATACTGCCGAAGCATTTGTGGGAATGTTTTGCGGATTGGTTATATTTTTTATTTGCAAAGAATACGGCATATCTGACATACTGACAGCGGCATGCACTTCTATAGCCGGATTTATGGGCACGCCTGTTCTTACTACAGCACTGCGTGCGGTAAATCTTTTAGCTGGGGCAAAATTTACGTTTCCAACCACTCCACCTTCAGCTCCAAAAGAGAAGGATTAACTACGGTCATGGCTCATCACCTTCGCTTCTCTCTCCTGTGCCTCCATCTTCCGACTGCCCCCCGACCGCCGCCAAACTTCTGTGGTCTTCTAACTTGCTCTTTTTGCGCTACACAGTATCGGCGGCAGCCGAAGACAGGCACCCATTTCCCATCCTTGATTACCTCGCACAAAATACGCAGTGGCTTAGAGCAAACTTGGCAGAGTTCTCGTTCCATCAAAACCACCTCACTCTTTTACATTTTGAGTACTGCCCCAGAGCTCCGCGACCATGCACTGCATCTATTCTTCATGCTGCAATATAGACAAAGCGGTCCTACGTTAGGCGGAAACAGCTGCTTAGCGATGCTTTCACGCAACTCCTTAAACAATGGCAGCACACTTGTTTTGAAATAATCTGGCTGGATATTTTCCTTCCAAAATACACCGGACTTCGTGAAAGAAATTCCCCAGTGTGTCGGTTTGCACCGCTTGGATTCTTTAGCCAATTCGGAATAAATCGACAATTCTTGGCGATATTCATGCAAGCGTTTTTCATCAAATTTTCCGGTTTTGTAATCCAAAACCATGCAATTGTTATCGTCATCCTCAAATATAGCATCCACATAGCCACTCATGTTCAGCTTTGGGTAAAAAAGATGTTCTTCTATGAGAACAGGTTTGATTTTTGCTTTGTCCTTTAATGAACTGTATATATAGCAATTGAAAGCTGCGAAGTTTTGCAGATGATCAGACAAAGCCCCGTTGTCATAATCCATAGCGTGCCGAATCAGGTATTCGTCACTAATCTTTTTTATGTCAAGCGTCTTGTAGTAATCAAAAAATATCTGGTGCAGATGTTTTCCTGTCAATGCCTCGGGTCCGGTGCTATCCGGAACTTCTTTTATGTATATCCACATGAATTTCTCCGGGCAATTCCGGAATGCCTGCAAGGCGGACTTGGATATTCTGAAACTAGCCATAGTATAACCTTCCCGAACCCACAAGCTAATATTTTTTATTCAATCATGTTTCTTTTTCAAGGATGTAGTTTTCTTTATCTTGCCCAAATGTCCACGCAATCGCTCCTGCACAAGTTTCGGTTTGTTTATGAACAGGAACTCCAAGGAAATATTTTTTTTTGGATGTTGCGTCTTCAACGCACACAACTCTTGCTTTAATCTTATTGTCGAGTTCAAATTCTATTAACGAATTTTTACCTTCAGCATCAATTATTTTTGTATTTGCTTTCTTCAAAATCATTTCATATCCATATTCGCGTATGAGTACTGCTTTCTGTTCTGTATTTTCGCATAGTAGAATGTCGTCGACCGTGAGATTTTTTAAAACAAATGCATTTACAAATGCAATTTTGTGAAAAAAGACACCTTGCACAATGACAAAAAGATTGCCATTGCCATTGCCATCGCCATCGCTATAGCCACAGCCACAGCCATCGCCATTGCCATCGCCATCGCCACTGCCATCGCCATCGCCATTGCCATCGCCATTGCCATTGCCATCGCCATCGCCATAGCCATCGCTATAGCCATTGCCATCGCCACAGCCATAGCCATAGCCATCGCCACTGCCATCGCCATCGCCATTGCCATTGCCATCGCCATTGCCATTGCCATCGCCATCGCCATTTGAGTCGTCAATTAAATTTTCCATCTTTTCACATTAGTCAAATTTTCCTTTGCCTCTTTCGAGCAAGGTAAAACTTGGAATATTTGCTTTAAGCGCATTTTTGGAACTGAAATAGAAAATTTGCAGTTTTGCGGAGACTTCACGCCTTCTTGTGAAAGTTGATTCAAACTCGCCGCTCCAGAATATCGCCAGAGACAAAACGCCTCTGACAGTTCTATGTCTCCGCCATTCTCTTTTTCTAAATAGCCCGCATAAACCCCAGGTGGACCTCTCACGATAACAAATTCCTTTTCCACACAATCACATCGCAAATCGGCAAGGAAGCCAACGACCTTTAGTCGTTGGTAGCTTACCTAATCCATCACTTGCCTTACACCGCTCACCAAATCAAACTCTCGTTGCAAGACAACTTGATAATTTCCAGCAGGAATCTCTATTTCCTCATGTTCATCATGCACAAGCTGAGCTGTTCTTTCTACTTGAACTTGCACCTGACCTCCTGTAGTTTCATAAAATCTCACCTTCTCGCCTTTTAGGATATGCTTATGCCCCGTCGCTTCGCCATAAGCTAGGATTTTCATGCCTTGTGCTATTTCTACCCCTTCGCACTTCTCAATTTCTTTAAGGAGTACATCTCCTTGGCGATACATTCTTTCTCTATTCATTCAAACCACCTCAATTGATTCAGATTTAGCGTTCCTATTTCATCCCGAACTTACAACAACCTCTCATGTCAATCTGCTCCTTTAGCATGGCCCACGCGGCAGCATCTTTTTCCTCATTTTTTTCTGTTCTTGGCATATAGATATACCTCCAGTTTATTTCCTCGCCCACCTGATTTCTGCCTGTGTTTCTTGGTATGGGCGCAAGTCTTGCCACCGCCTGAAGTATGCTGTTCGTTCAACCAATCCTACTTCTTGGCTCTGCAAATCTTTGTCATCTTGGAATTTGCCATACAGAGCTTTCTTTAGAATGCTCTTGCTATCAGTAAAATATATATTAATCAAATCCTCGTGATTAGATGCCTCTTTCTTCAGTTCCTGATAAATCAACTCAATCACACGATCGAGCATACGCTTTCCCTGTGGTGTAAGTGCGAAATAAGTATTCCACGCTTCCTGCCATTCTTTTGGGCATCCAATACCGTGAATTTTCATAATTTCGCCTCAATCTATAACCGGCGCGATCCAGTGCTCGACATTGATTCCTTCCTTTGTTTTATATTGAACATATAACGGGTTCTTGTCTGCCGTAGCAAGACTAGCATCACCAGTTATCATCTCAAAAATGCAAAAAGTAACATACCTATAAATAACCCTAAAGGCAGGCGTATCCGGATTTACATCGAACGAAGATTCAGATATAATTGATGACTCTGTTGAACTAACGGTTACATCGAGCAAACCACCTTTCTGCGATAATTCAATTCTTGTTCCGTTCCCTAGTTTGATGTCAGACACAATGTCGTCAATTACCTGTTTCGGAAGAACGAACTTGATAGCCAGATCATTCTTGAGTGGATTTCCGCGTCTTACGTATTCACCGCTTAGCATAGGGACACTAAAGCGTTTCCTTCTGCCTTTCACGCAAATTTTGTTATCTTGGACTTCAACATCAATTATTTCTTCATCGAAGCGCATAAGAGCGATAATAAAAGTGTCCAATTTTGGAATGCACAACGCCATTGTTTCGTTATTGGCACATTCAGTTGGAAAATCATATGTCACGCGAACCTGCCGCAAACCACCGGGTTCGAATACAAATGAATGCAAGCCAGTTGGAGTCACATCGATTACTACATCTTGAATAGATGCACCTTTAGGTCCACGGAGTTGTTTTAGGTATGACATAAGTACACTAGCGTTAATCTGCATCAGACATCACATCCGCAAACTCCGTCAGCTTCGTCTGGCGGAATTTTAGTTTTCCGGCTAACCAATTTGGCATCCATATTTCAAAACATCCGATTTTCACATCAATCACCTTTACACTTGATAACCTTCCCGAACCCAAGTCGTTGGAGTATGTCAGGTATTTCTGGTTTAATTCTCATTTTTTCATCCTCCTTTTCTTTTTGAGTTTTACAAGAAATTCAGATACTTCTGCTAAGCAATCAGCACTCCAAACAGAACCTTCAAACGACGAGAAAATATATTGCCTCCAAGCTCCATGCCATCTAATTCTTCCTAACTCTAAATTGTCATGATTGCTTATAACCGAATAGACGCTTGTTTTTGGCATTTTCGCAATTTCTTCAAATTTTATTTCTGTGTTCATCAAATCACCTCCTATTGACTTTTACCCCGATTCTTCAAAAACTCCTTATACCAACTTCGCTCATAAGGAATTTCCTTGTAATTACTCATATATCCACGGTCACCCAATACAATATATGATCGTTGTTGCAATCCACCCAAATAAACAATAGTAGAGAAGGCGTAAGCCATCTTTTTCTGACCTTCTGGCTTGCATCCGACAAGCCGAAAAATGTCATTAGCATTCTCTTTCTGCTGATCCTCCACGGTGTCGTCAATATCCAGTTCGTTTTCACCGAATATGTACAAAAGGTTGCAAGGCGGGTTTTCAATAATATCAAACGTGGCAATATTATCTAGGCGCTTGATGAACTGCCATTGCAGTCGGTTCATTTCTGAAAAGCGCTTCATGTCTTTAGCGGCATCCGATAAGTACGTCGTAATCACATTCTGCGGCGATGTTTGTTCAACATAAACATCTTGGGCCCAGTTCCAGAACTTGCCAGCTAAGTCAACTATTATCCAGTCCGTTTTTTTGGCTTGATCACGAATATTGTAAAACATGCTGGCGATTTGATTGAAAAACGGCTCACTGCTCAACTTAAACCTAGATGGATAATACACTTTCATCTTAGAACGTATCTCATCACTCCTATTCTGGAAATACCAGTTGAATGTATCATCCAGCCCGTCATCAGTGCAGACATAATGAATAGTGCAATCTTGATTTTTTGTAAGAACTTCCTCAATAAGACTGCAAGCTCCCGAACTTTTTCCGCACTTTGGCAAGCCAAAAAGCATAATTGTTTCAACGCGCGCCTTAGGTGGCAATGCTGCTGTCGCTTGCGGAGGCAATGATACTTGCGCCAAATTTGTCTGTTTATCCGAAATCCAACCCGGCATCAACCCACCTTCTTTCTCTCAAATCTTTTTTCGATTTCATATTCCATCCGCTCAAATTCATCGTAAGGTTTCTTTTCTTCCAAAGTCAAGAATTCTGGTACCATAAACTTTGCAAATCCCGGAATGTCATACTCTCGCATATGATGAACAAAATCTTCGTTAACGATATCAAATTTTCTCTCGTATTTTTCAAAAACGCACAGTGGTAATGCAAGAATGGCATCATTAATTATAACAATTTTCGGTAGTTTGATCGACTCAATTTCGCCCAGTAAGCATTCAAGACCTTCGAGTCGTAATTGCTCGATGGGTAAATTAGGGATTTCAAATTCAAATTCTTGCTCAGCAATCCTTGCATTCTCTTTTTCGGATTCTTGATCCTTATAGATATAAAAATAATTCCATGTATGCACAATATTTGTTTTGTAGCCAGCTATGCAATTCGCTGGCGGAATGTCATATAAATGCACTTGACTAGCGTCGATAGTTTGATTACCCATAATCAAGTGTATCTTTTGTTCATCTTTTCTTTTTACTAGTTTCATGTTTTCACCTCTTTCCTCTATTCCTTTCGATAAACAAGTGCATAGATTTTATACACTCCAAATGAATTTTCTATTAACACAGGAACTTCCTTTTCCTCAATTTCGATATGCTTTTTATACCCAGTGTGCATTGCTTCATGTCCAGTTATATATGCCTTAGCAATTTCATCTATATATTGTTCAGAATCTTCCAAATTTCTCTCATATTCCTTTGTTCTTTCTATGTATTTTACCATTGTTTTCATCCCTCCCGAGTTTCAATAATCTAAATTCAGCTTTCTGCCAATATCCGGATCCGTACATAACAACCTGCTTTTTATCAATGTCAAGCCTATATACTTTCACCAGAAGATCGGCTCTCTTGTCGCGCACCAATTCGTAGTCGCTCTTTATTGGGCGAAATATAGCAGTAATGTCCCAGCCGAGCAAATCCGGATGGGTAATTTCGATATATGTCTGGTCATTGCGGCGGTGCTTGAGAATATTGCTAATAATAACATTTTGCAGCAGCCACGGACCCTTGTCTAGTTTTTGTATATCTTTGTCATCTTTATCTTTTTCTGTTTTTAGCAAAGTTGGCAGATCCGCCGGTAGCAGTCTATTAAACCGTGACGATGCCAGCATCATCGCAGTATCTGGTGGATTATCTTCCATAACAAAATATTCAAATCGTGTATTTTGTTCAGAACGCAATAGCATCCGAAGGCTCGACTGGTAAATGCTGCGCGATGCATTGAAACGAACAGGCTTGTTGAGTATCACCTCGTTTAAAAGCGAGGTGTTGGTAACATACAATGTCATTTCGATTATCACGTTGCGCTCAATTATGATGCCATGAATCAGGAAAGAAGCCTCCTTTTGTGCTGCAGTGTTAACATATCCGTCACATGCCAGAAACATGCCCTCAAAGACGCGGACTTTTGAGTTATACTTCCGTTGCAGTTGCGCCAAAACAGCGTCTAGGGCGCAACTGACGACTAATTCTTGTGAAGCGTCAGGTGAATTTTTGGCAACATGCTCCTTGCTGGCTTCGAACCTTTCCTTAATTTTGTCAATTGGCTCACTAAAGGCAGATGCCAACTTTGCAAGTTCATTTTCAGTATCCATTTTTACACCTTACGGCAATGTGATGGGAGAATAGTGGAATTTGTGTTCTTTTCTCGTTTCTAATGGGTACGTCGCATTCTGGTAATGTTGTTCACAATCCCGGCAACGATTGCGCTGATTGATTTCTTTCTTCTTCTTGCACCATTCACATTTGCCCAAAACATACCGGAGCTCTATACGCCTTCGTCTACTAGATACCATCAGGATCAACTTTTGGTTCAAATTCTTTATGGCTTTTTGCATTAGGATTTTGTTCATACCAGAACGAAAACATGTCCTTTCTCAACTTTGCCATTCTGCCATCAGGATGAACAAAAACAATGCCTTCAGCATAATGCGGTTTTCCTGTTTTTGGATTTATGTCAGGGTTTTTCGAATCCTTTCCATTAATTCTCAAAGAGTAAATTGGCATTAGTGTCTTAAGCCATCCGCTGATACTGTCAAATGTTTTTGGGTGTTTCCCCCAGCTAGTATATCGCAGATGCTCCTGTGCATACGTTTTGAACGGAATCCACAAGTGCTCATCAAGAGTATATGGATTACCTGCAAGCTTCGGTCCGATGACTTCCCCCCACCACTGCCCATCGGGTAGATCACAGTAATCCCGTTCGATGGAATTTAATATTGCCTCGGTTATAAACTTCTTTCCTTTGTTGTACGGAGGAATCCTTTGGGTTCTATTCCAAACGGATGTTATAACTCCGTTTTCGATGATTATAGAAACATCTGTTCCGTCAAGTTTTTCAGTTGCAATAACTAGCGGATCTTCAAACACCCATGAGTAGTCTCCAACTACTTTATAGTCCGCAAGATTTTTTCCGAGTTCGACCAAGTGGCTACCGATTATTTTACCTTCAGGTGTGTCATATATTTTCTCGATTTCTGGAATGCAAACATAGTGCCTGTTTATCATTCTCCTTGCAAACGGACTATGTAATTTTGGCATATCTTTAACCATTTTTTCATTCCTCCTTTTTCTCTAATTCCTGCCTAAATATCTCGGCATCTACTTTTGCAACATCCTCATTATGTTCTTTCTTCTTTTTCAAGAAAACCTGCACGCTGCCATAATCAATCATAGTAATTTCTCCTTTTTCTATTTGACTTGTCAAGCAAACCCAAATATTTTTATCTGAAATTCCGGTCGCTCTTTTAATATCTGAAATTGTAGCTCCCATAGGTTTCTTTTCCAGATAAGAAATTATTCCTTCCCGGGTCCATCTTATTCTATCAATCTTTTTGCCATATAGTTTGCTTACCCCATTTCTGTTGTAAGTATGCCTTGAATGTCCAAAATAAAGACCATAATCATTTACGACTTTTGCCCATCTGACTTTTACATATTTCTCCATTCTCTCATTGTCAAATTCATACCTTTGTTTGTATAGTGTCTTTGCTTTTTCATTTGAAACAATATAGGATTTCCCAATCTGATATTGGAATTGAACTACAAACTGCCCATCCTTTGTCCTTATTTCATCTGGTACTGCATTTCTAAGCATCCTTATTTTTTTCATAAAGTCCCCCGTTTGCATGCATATATATAACACTTATACACTTTATAAATCTATTCCCAAAACACATCTGTTGCCGATTCCTCCAAATATCGTGTCCTCTTCTCTACGTAATCCTCGTCTTTCGTCCCTTTCAGGTAAATCTGATACAACACCGCGTTTTTCGCGTCGGGCGTTTTGCGCAAGATACGCCCGACGCGCTGGATAATCTGCCGCTTGACGCTCGAACCTGAAACTATGATTGCGCGTTTGCAATCGACAACATTCAACCCCTCATCCAAGGCCCTTACAGCTATCAAGGCACCACCGCTTTTGTTGGCTGTAAATGCCTTGATATCGTCTTCATTATTTGACGCGGAATGATACATAAGCCGGCCGGGCTTCATTAGTTTCTCCGCCGCTTCAATGCGCTCGCAAAACACGATTGTTTTTTCGTCTTTGAGCTCATTGGTTAAAAGGCGCTCAGCGACTGCTAACTTGGTGTCTGAAGTTGCAATGATTTCGATGCGTTTTTGTATCAAAGACAAAAGCTCCATCGCGTCGCGGTCGCCATGTTTTGCCAAGCGGGGGATTTGCGCAAAATCCTTTACTAGCATAGTGCTCATCAGATTTCCAATATTCTCATCAAGTTCGTCTAAGCGGGCTCCTTCATCATTCGATGGCTGAACGGCAATATTTCGTACAATAAACTCGGATATCAGCCCAGCTTTTGCTGCAGCCCGAGCGGAAATGCGAAAAATGATTGGCGCATATTTTGCCATATTCATATGGAGACCATCAGCTCTTTCAGCGGTTGCAGACAAACCCATAATCGCTACAAACTTTGAAATCGGAAGGAATGAGAAGTTGCACTTGCTAGATGTGCGATGTACTTCATCTATTATTACCAAGTCATAATCTAATGCCTGCCAGCGCACAGAATTTATAACTTGAATCGTGATTTGCGCAGGCTTTCTCAATGAGCGACTTGCATCTACGTTGAGGAATTTTTTAACCTCAATTTTCCATTGTTCCGCTAAAGCAACTGTTGGTACAACTATCAAAATCTTTGCGCCGGAAGAGAGTATTTCTTCTATTGCTTTCAAGCCAATTACTGTTTTTCCGCAACCAGTTGTCCCCTCGATAGTACCCCGCCGCCCGCGGACTAGCCATGCATTGTATGCATCTTGCTGAAGTGGTTTAAGTTCAATCATTTGTCTCGCCCAGCTAGTCTAAAGCCCAGCCATTTTCTCCAAATCCGGCAAGATTGATTGTATATCTTTGAGCATAACCGGTTGCTTTGTGATCTGACTGTTATGGCAGCAAATCATCGCCGCGGCCAGCACTAGGTTGGCCTTGGCCAACTGATTACCCCCATATTTCCTGCGTGGCAAAACAGATTCCCCAGCTTTTAAGATATCTGTAATGTTTTTGTAATTGCCATTAATGCGGAATCTGACGGTTACTTCATCTCCCATTGTAACTGTCGGAGGAGTGCCAATCCCAGAATAAACTTGGTCTCCGACTTCGAGCTTGAAATTGGGCACAGTTCGCCCATCCTTTGTCTGAAAGGTACTCGTTTTGATATCCCTAACGACTCCCTTTGCTTCGTTTTGTTGCGCCTCTCCTAGAGGTCTTACATCCGCATTCATTTTTCCTCACCTTCATTTTTTTGTGTAATATCCTCAACGTCGAAAAAAACATACCCATCAGCTTCCCGATCGAAACGCTTTTCTGTCGTAAAGGTAACCGTTCGCTCCCTAGGCAACCTGCGGATCAGACTATATAGTAATTTCTTTATCACGTATGTATTCCATCCAAGCGGCGAGCCTAATCCGATTGCTGAGCAGCATAGTTCATCCAAATCTCGCAGCTCCTTGGCTGTAAGAGACAAATTAAGATTATTTGGTTCTTGCTCCATTTATATCTACCTCTTTTTTTTATCTGGTTTTGGTGACATTGTTTCAAGTTCCTCGAGTTCGACCGCGATACTAGGCTCTCCGAATTGCTTCCACGCTGTTAAGAGAATTATTTGTGCATCATCTTTGAAAATAATACCACTAAGCGAATCAGTAAGTAGCTTCAGGAGATTATCAAGATCGGGTTTTGTAATCGGATAATTCAAACGCTTGGAAGTACTCTTTGGACGCGTACGATAAAAGATTGCAGTCATACTAACTGGACCTTCCATCGCGTTCCAGCCCTCTGGTAGTTGAGGCATGAGTTGGGCTCGGATGTCTGCCTCCGCCATTCTTGTTTTTTTCGGCGTGTAGGCTCTTGCAAAGCCCCCAAAACTTGAAATCTTAGGTCGACCTTTTGCAACTGGCTCACCCAGAAACTTCAGAGAAATTTTTTTCATTTTTTCACCTTTTTCAGGTTACCCCCGCCATCAAATGCAATTATGTTATTGTCATCAATGTCAGAACATCCGTCCTTAGTCAAAATACCAGTCACCGATGCTTCTTTTATTTCCGGTTCGCTTATCTCGTTCAGGAATGCCCGAACCTGCAGGGAATGCAATCGGCATAAGTAGCTAAAAACTTCACCGTTGACAACAACGCTTCCGACTGCTTTTTCCTTACAGCGGAAAGCCTCACACAGTTCCTCTTTCATACCCCCTGTCCTCCGTCATTTGGTTTTTGATCGCTTTTTTTAACACTGGCTTTTACATCTTTGGCTTCGCTTGCTTCTTCAACAACTGGCTGGATTAGGCTGCTCCAGCCTTTCACCACAGTATGCATATCTTGGTCCTTCATTAGTGCGTCAATCTCAATATTAGCCGCTCGTGCTTTCTCTTGTTCATATTCGAGAGTAGTAGTACGCAGTATATACCGCACTTGATTGTCAACAATGTCTGTTCGATAGCGGGAAATTTCCCGTAATATCCATTTTTTCACATAATTCTCTGTAGCTGCAAAGCCATGCCGTGGCCATCTCGGGTTGTTCCGGAGACGATCAACAAGTTCGGAATGCGAAAGATACGATTTCCCCTCGGGTATAGATTTTTCGAATGTTTGACTGATTATCTCGTCGCATTGCTGATTGCGGTGCTCCATTTTAACGTCAATATTTCCAGTGCACTCATCAAGAAGGGCGAACAAGGATTCGAGTGCGTCTTCTTGGTACATATCATAAACCTTTTTTATATATTCCTTGGTAACAACACTTTTATTGTCCAAAGCAGCTACAATTGCAGCTATCTTCTTCATATAATCAGCATGCGCAGTAAAAAACCCATTTAGTGATTTATGCTGAAGCGTGCCAACTCCAAACATTTGACGAGATTTTTCTTCTTCTTCATCGATTCTTTTTGTCTGATATTCTACTGCTCCTTCGTCGAATGATATAATGCCGCGGTAAACGGGTGCGGCATAAAAATCATCAAAATAAGCTTCAAGCAACTTGTCAACTCCGCCAATAGTTGTACGGTTTTTTGCGATGCTTTTTCGCATTTCTACTGCTGTACCAGCATCAATATCTTTAAAACTAATCAAAAAACGCTGCAAGAATCCGGTCTGCGCAAGACTTAGATCCAGTCCTTCGATTCGAATCGTTCCGGTAATAACAGAAGCAAATGACTGATAAGATTTCTGGTTTCCGTGTTCATCAACATCTTTGCGGGATTTCGTTCTTAAAACACCAACATGATCAAGTGCAGAACAAAGCATTGAGTTTAACTGTTCGCCTTCACTTCCTTTCTGATAAACAATATTTCTGGCTTCATCCCACGCATAAATAGCTTGTGTTTGCATCATACCTGGTTTCCATACTTTTTTCATAATTCCGGTGGTTCCTTGTGGCTCGTTATCGTATCCGCCAATAAGGCTTTCTTTTGTAGCGGTACTCGCTTGAACTGTCATGGGATACGCCAAACATGTGTTATCCTCGAAAAATATCCACCGCTTGCCTTCTTTGCGGTGAATTTCATCCAAAATCCGATATTGCTCTTTCATCGACATTTTATATCCTTCCCGCTTTTCTGTATCTGCTGTTTTTTCATCAGATGAAACGGCAGACGTGTCTTCAGAGGCATCATCAACGGTTGCTATGGTATTGTCAGATTTAAATCTTTCTTTGGTTTCGCGCCTGTAGCGTATAAAGAACTCCATTGCTTTTGGAATATCATCAAGGTTGCTGCAGCTAAAATTCCGCAAAGTTGGATCGGTAACACTATCAGGAAATTTGTACTTCTGCAAAAAATGGCGCATATTAAAATATCGAAGAATGCCCAAGAGGACTTTCTGTCCTTCACCTTTTCCCGTGCGGCTTCCTTGTATAGCAAAAAAATGCAAACGGGGGTGGACTGGCTTCCCGTTAAGCACCAAGCGCATGCCTGGTTCACTCGGCCGGCTCAAATCCATCGACGGAACTGTACCGACCAGTTGAGAGAGCAAAACAAAATGCAGGGGGACTATTTGCCATTCGTTGCTTATTACTTGTGAACGCCAGCACTTGATGAATTTCTCGTGCAACGTATCAAAGCGCATGCAAGCTCCCCCAACTCCCAATTTTCAAATAACTACTTTTTCTCGTTCCTTTTTACAAACCAGTATGTACAATAAATCTTGTTATCCTTGCTTAATTCTATACGACGTAAAATTTGATGTTTGTCTTTGTCAAAATTCTCTCCCAGTTCTTGGGAAAGCAACTTGCGAGCAGTTGGATCTAAAATGAGAAAAAGGGAACCACCGGCAGTGTATGCATCAAAATATTCTTCATGAATGATCTGTTTTGACATATATCCACCTACTTTTATACTATCTTAATAGTATATTCTTAAAAAGGTAGTAGATACTACGACGATGAAGAAATGAAAAAGAAGTTAATAAAAACTACATACTGTGGAAAAAATTCAAGGCTTTGGAAGCGCCGTGAAGTGCCCTTCAATCCGAATACGAATGCCACCCTCGACAACAATGTCAAGATAGCTTTCTACAACTTTCGGGCAAAGAGAACATCGGGCAACAACATACTTAATCGGTCTGGTTCGCAACATTCTCGCCACGAGACTTTCAGCAGCCGCGTCTGTAACACCAGGCGCGAATTCTCTGACAAGCTCAGGTCGAGAATCAGCAACTAGAGTTTCCTCTGTTTTCGCTTGCTCAGGAACTACCGTTTCAACTTTCTCAGGAACCGCTGTTTCTACTTGCTTAGTGTCTTCAGTTTTAACATCGACATTAGTAGGTTCAGGAATTGGTTCTTTCGGATGAACTTTTTCTTTTGCCATTTTTGCCACCTCAGTTTACTTTTTCTCCTCTGACCGAGCGAGTGCACGACAAATAATGTCGTCCATATTGTCACCTTTCGAGCCGCGGTCACATATTTTTTTATGCGTTGACTTTTTGACGCGTATTGTTGTAAAATCATCATCTGCCATCAATATCACCTTTCCTATTCAAAATCTCCTTTTTCCACACTTCATTCTGGAGGTTATTTCAGATACCTCCAAACTGTCAGGATGCCCGAGGTTCTGGGCGCCGGGCTTCGCGTTCCTGCACACACCCAGAGCGGATATACCGCCCTCTCAATTTTTAATTGAGCATCCTAGTGTATTATTTCAAATTCAAAATCTTTTCCTGCTTTTATAATGCTTCTAACCTTTATAAACGTTATACCTCCACAGATTGCGCAGTTGGAGACCCGTATGGCAATGGTAGCGGCCCATCAACTATGGGCCGCAAGTCTTTTTTCTCTGGAAGTTTGCTTTTTGGCCTGTCCGGTATTTCTGCATAATTGTTGTAATATCCCATGATCAATAACTTGGCTTTCTTGTCAATATCCTCATCGGATAGATAACGCAAATCGTCTAATGATTTCGGGCGCAAACTCACTTTTAGCCCGCGAAAAGTAAAGAGGCCGTACTTGCTTTTTTCAGACCTAAATTTTGCGCGCAAGACCAGCGCGAGATACCAGTGTAATTTGCTTTTTCTACCGCGTGAATACCTTGTGATGTAAACCTTGATGGGTTTCCATCCGCATTGCAGTCGTTTGGAAACATATTTTCCGGGGTGAATCGGTATGACAAGCCATCTGTTTACTTCTGGCAGATAAATATTTACTGTATTGGCCCCAGGTGCAACTTGAGTAGTCAAACATTCGCAAAGATTCGAGTCACTAGTATCTACCAGCCAAAGGGGAACTTCTTCCGCAGCTTCTTTTGGCTTAAAAAAATTGTCACGGGCGGTTGCCCACGGAATATGGTATTCCGCTTGCAAGCCCTCTATATTGCGGTCAACAATGCGAAGATAAAACACATCCACTTTCTCACCCAACAACTGCTGTTGGAGACGCGTAATTCTGTTTTACAGCGTCCACCATTTCCTGTAGGGGCTTTGATACGCTCATGCCAACGCTTGTCAAAGCAATGCTGCCATTCTTTTTATGATGCTCCAGCTTTATCCAACCCCATTTTTCAAATTTGCTCATTATAATGTGAACATATACGTATGATATGCCAGTAACGTCTGCGAGACGAGTTTTTGTCCAAATAATATTCGGTTGGCGCAAGCATAACAGCAAAATCACGCCATTATTATAGAAGCACTCCAGCTGTTCTCGGACATCACTGGGTATCTTGATTTCTCCCAGCACAGATTGCCACTTCATCATGTTCCTATATAACTTATAATCTTTATAAAGGTATCTGAAAAAAAAACGAGGCATCTAACCTAGCATCGCGACAGGGAAACCCTTGGAAACGGGCGAGACTGCCACCAAGGTAACCTATCGATGTGCCATTTGGCCTGCCTATTTCTGGGTGAAATTATAGATTTTTACATGCTTCAAAAACTTGGCCCTTTCGATCTTCTCCGGCTCGATAAATTCCTCTGGACCCGCACCTGTTGCCGTGCCATCTTGCGACCACGCCCGCTGTTCATTCCATGAAAACCAAATATTGCTGCTGTCAAATCCCATATTGTCGGTAGCATCACTATTTTTCGGGCAATCCAAAACATTCATCCCAGACGAATATGGAGTTGTGCTATTGACATGCCGGAACGTCAAGTCAGAAGCGAAATATTTGTTTGAGCAATGCCCTTCGCCTCCGCGCGTTATCCCAGCGTCAAGACGCAACAGTTCCGCAGGAACACCTGCCGTGCGCCACAGAGTATAAAATAGCATACTCCAGTCTTCGCAATCCGAGCCCACACCATGGTCTTTCATCGAATGATATGTCTCCAACGCCATTTTCCAATACTCTGTCTCCCCCGTTGTCACTTTGTCAGTCGTATAACGATAAGGCAAATCATCATCCACCCAGCCTTTAACCCTGCCAACTGCAACATCACACGCTTGATGCAATGGTTTGCTTTCATTGGTCATTATGTCTTTAACATAGCCATTTGCAGCTTTTACAACATCATTCAACTCGGGCGAGCCAATTCCTGCCTGAGCCCAGTTGATCACGTTCATCTCATAGCGCATACTAGGCTTGCCCGGTAGGCTACGCCCATTGTAGGTAACTGTTGCAGGCGGATACTTTGTATAATAGTACATAAGCAATTGGCGCGTTGATGCGGGTAACGAAAGAAAGGATATATCAGAAAAAAGGCAACTGTTCTTCAACGCTTGGACAATTTCATCTTGCTTTGCAAGCGCTTCCTGTGCCATGCTTATTTGCACTTGCAAAGCGGCTATTTTTTGCAGATTTTCATTTGAAGTGGCATCGGCTGCAGATTTGAGATCATCATAATCTTTTTTTATTCTCATGTAGTTATTTTGAAGCAAAACATAATCCGTTTGGGCCGTCAGTAATTTTACTTGGACGGCATCAAGTTGCTTCTGTATCGCTGTTGACTCCATAGTATATTTTCCACATATTGTGTTTCGCATAAAATTGTCAAAAAAATTCATATTTTCGCCTCTTCTTTTTTGTTATTTTTCTTATCTCCCATTTTTTCTTCCTTAAACAACTTTTCATGGATGAACTCCGGAAGTCTTCCTCTGAGATTTTTGTAAAATCTCCATGTTGACCAGCCATTGCCCATTACGCGTTCTTTGTGTTTTAGATACTTTGTGAATTTCTCTGTTAGCCTATGTGCCTCTTCAATTCTCATGAAGATGTTCATACCCACCACATTCATTTTTTTCCAGTTATCCAATTCCAGATATCTCCTAGTGAAAAAGTTGCGCCGGTCTTTGGAGGGAACGAAACAATCGTGCGGATTGTCCTGTCCTTTGCGAGGCAATAGTATGTATTTGAAGAATAAGAGGCAGATTTCCAGACTGTTTCTCCTTCGTATTCAATTTTTCTTTTAATCTCATCCAAAAACGACTGGGGCTGAACAATGAACCAACGTGGATCTGCTTGAAATGTAGTCATTACATCAAGTGTCCTCCCTTGTTCGACAAGCTTCTTTTCAAATTCGGTTGTATACACGGACTCACCCAAATTGCCTTGCACAAACTTTGCTTTTTAAACTACCGACTCGTAAACTTAGTTTGTCATAACTATTCAACCCAAATAAATGAGACAACATAATTATAAAACTGCAAGTCGAAAGCAAAATAGCTATTGGCGCGCTCAGCAATAGTATGAAGCAACTTCACCTCCTTCACCATTCTTCTTTGCTTCACCTCCCACATTCTGGGCGCTTATCTAATCAAAAAGCAGACTATCAATTAGGGATCTCCGAGAAGAGCCGCCGTTCAGGGCGGCATATTCAAGTACCCCACTGTGGTAATAACAGCCGTGTCATTTCCAACAGCACTGGGGAACCTCACGTGAAATCCGCTGTTGTAGGCAACCCGGATAGGTGAGCTCATATAGTCTACGACAATTGCTGATGCATTCGAAACATAGTACATATTCACAGTTGTCCAATTAGTATTGCATGTTGAATTAGTATAATTAGAGCATGTTTCCAAGTATGCCAAAACAGTGGAATAATTGGATGCTGCGCTGAAATGTGTCACGAAGTATACTCTGCCAGACTGATTATTGCCGATTAAACTGGTATTGTGATTGGCAGCCTGATTTGTCGTCGAGTTTGATTTGAAGGCAACAAGATCATCGCGTGCGGCTTGGTACCCTGGAGGCCATGCTGCCGTCGCCCCGCTAGCACCGGTAATCAGCGGACTATAAGTCGAACAGTTTGATATAGCACTTAATATCAACGTCGGAAAAGGACTCAATAGAAAAGCAATGAAACCGACAACAAGTAGCATGCATCCCAAAACAGCGATTGTTTCTCGCGTCGGAAACCTGATATTTTTCAAATCTTGTATCCCAATCATGAAACCACTATTTCTTTATGGGCAAAGTGGCTTTTTAAGCCGATTGGCTCGTTTTTTCAGGGAGATATGCTCAAAAATATAACTATGTTATAACTAGTGATGGGAAACTTTCTCATAGACTTTTTAGACAATTTAACAGGTAAAACACAGATACTGCAATTGCAAACCCAGCTTCAAAACAAACAACTTGCACTCAACGATGCATTACAAGGCATTACTGCATTAACCAGCGAATTGAATAAAGCCAAAGAGCAGAGAGATGAAGCAAACAGGCAAATCCAAGCGCATCAGAAAACAATTGACCAGCAAAACATTCAAGTTACTGAAGATAAACTAACCATAGACACCCTGAAGGCAACACTAGTTGCTTCAAGTGATCCACCCATCCCAGAACCGGAGTTTCTTGACCAAAGCAAACCGCCATACACCCCAGTTATGCAATATACCGAAACCAACGGGCGGATAAATGTTGCAGAAATAAAGGATGCGCGCGACATTTTTACGCTCTCACTCTTCCAAAAGCAAAAAAGTATTACTACGAACTGGCCCAATTTGCCAAAGATCCAGCGGTTGATGCAGATTTGGGAATGGACCATAGACCCTAACATCAAATATTCTGCGGATTATGGGGATAATTGGCAGCCTGGGATGCTCACTTGGTACAGAAAAGCAGGGGATTGCGAGTGTAAAACTATTTTCTTTGTAGAAGCCTGCTGGGCCGCCGGCATTCCAGCAGACGAAGTCTTCCTCGCAACCGGTCCGACTGCATTTGGATATCACGTTTTTCCGGTAGTGCTTCTGTCGTCTAATGACATCGCGGAAGTCGGCTCTGCTATGGCAGGAAAATCAACGGGATGGTACATCTTCGAGGCTACTCTGAACTTTCTACCAAATGCTCCATATGCATTAAAAAATTCAAGATATTGGATCGACGCCGGTTTGTCAAACTGGAAGTTTGCCGGTATCGTCAAGCCGAAATTCTATGATGCGTTTAATGCCCAAACCCAAGTAGCAGCTGGCGCGTGCAGAGAAATAGAAAACTCGCTTGAAAAAGTCCAAGCGATTAATGACTTTTGGAAGAAAATGTGAACTACCCTAACCAGCTTTGCTCCTTTCCTCTGTTTTGCTCCTTTTCGTCGCAATATGCTCCTTTTCTCTTTTCTTTAACCCTTAAAATCGCTATCTGCATGGAATTTTTCACGGATATAATTCAGGGTAATTTGTTTTACAACTTCGGCACGGTCATCTCCAAGTGTTGTTCCAACCAATCTATCTATCAATTTGAGTTGTTCCTCGTTGAACCATGCGTAAATCCTTGATTTCTTTTGTTGTTTTTTTGCTTTCTTTTTGTCTGCCATATAGATTTTATATGGACTATAATGCTTATAAAGGTTGATGCCCTATATTCTAACCATGGAATTAGCAGAGTTTGATTGGAAGAGTTGGTTTGAAAAAACCGGTGTGTGAAAATCCATTTATAAAGGGTGAAAACGAATGAAAACAAAATATGTAAAATTTGGATACAAAGTAAAAACAGGGGAAGAAATCAAAATTCCAATGGCGCATATGGTAATTACGGGGCTAACTCAAGAAGCCGGAAAAACAACCGCTCTCATGAATCTAATCAAAAGAAGCGGTTACAAAGCTCTTATCATCAAGACAAAACGAGGCGAGAAGGCGATTACTGAAGGGACGATAATTCCTCCATTCTACAAAGAAAACTTTGATTGGGAATATGCCTGCGAACTTTTGGAGTCTTCCAGGAAGGAGAAACTGAAATTTGAACGAAGCTGGATTATCAAATATTCGAAGGGTGCAACAAGCCTCTTGCAGTTTAGGAATAATATAGACAATGCTCTGGCTGGAACGAAATTAAGAGAACTTGAGAAGAGTGTACTGATTACTTTGCAGGCCTATCTTGGGAAAATCCTGCCAGAACTTGAGTGTGCGCCTCTTTCCAATACTCTTGATTTGCAAGAAGGGATAAACATCATGGACTTGGAGCGATTCAAGGAGGAAACTCAAAGTCTTATTATTCGAAGTGCGATAAATGAGATTTTGAACAAGGAAAAAAACACGATAATTGTTATTCCGGAAGCATGGAAGTTTATACCGGAGATGTATTCAAATCCAGTCAAGAGAGTATCCGAAGCATTCATCAGACAGGGAGCAACAAATGGCAACTACCTATGGATCGATTCGCAAGATGTAACTGGAACTTCAAAATCAATCCTGAAGCAAGTCAGCAACTGGATTTTGGGTTATCAACGAGAGATCAATGAAATAGAGCGTACACTGGCGCAAATTCCGCTTCCAAAAAGCTCAAAGCCAAAGCCAGAGGATATAGCAACCCTCAAACTAGGGCAGTTTTATGTCGCTACTTCAGAGTTTACAGAAAAGGTTTATGCACAGCCTGTGTGGCTTGATGATACAAAGGCGATACAGATAGCTAAAGGAGAAGTTGACGCAAAAAGCGTGGTGCAGCCTATTACAGTTGGCGGGATGAGTATTGCTTCTCCTCAAAGTCAACCTGGTGTTCCGGCACAAACAGGGGTTGTTGATCCAAACCATGAGAGGAAGCTAAATGAGTTGCGGACAGATTTTATTCAAAACAGGAATGATTTCTACAACAAATTTGAAGAGATAAACTCGACAATCTCAAAAATCTACCAGGATATTTACAAGCTCAAAAATTCGCAGCCTCAATTCAACGAGGACGAAATTGTAATGCGGGTTTTGCAAAAAGTTCCTATGAGCGCCGCTCCGACTAACAAAGATGAGATTGTCAATGCAGTCTTGGCAAGAATCCCAAAGCACGCAGGCGCAATAACCTACGAAGTCGCTCCGCTCGAGAAAATAAAAAAGGACTTTTTGGAAGAGGCGAAAAACAAGATAATTTCCGATATCCAAACTTTGCGTATGGATTCGAAGCAAATACTGAAATATCTTGAATCACAAGGAAAGGGTGTCAAAACAAACGAACTTGTAACAAAGTGCTTTTTGTTATCTGATGGAGGAACGCAGAGGACCAAAGTATCAAATTGCGCAAAAGAACTTGTTGCGATAGAGGTAATAAAGAAGGATGTAGGCGGAGCGCATTTCCCAAGATTAAAAGACAGAATTAAAGAGCTTATCCAAAATCATGGTGCAACAGAACAGGAAATTGAGCAAGTCTATAACCATATTTTGATGGAATTATTGGAGTGATAAACCATTTCAAGAAAGAAAGGAGGGAAACTATGGCAAGGGAAATAAAATTCAGGGCGTGGGATGGAGAGAAAATGCACACGAATGTTGGAATAATTCCATCTTCCTGTTCTCTCTCTATACAGGTCCATGACCAAACAATTTTCATCCGTCCAAATACTTGGAAAGTTATGCAATTCACGGGTCTCAAAGATAAAAATGAAAAGGAGATTTATGAAGGAGATATTCTAAGAGTGCTGGATTATCCATCCGAAGAAGAAGCGGAGTCGATGATTGGGGCTGTAGAGTATTACAACAGTACTTTTGATATGGTTTTGAAGAAAAAAGAAAATCCCCTTGAAAGCACCCGTTTTAGGTGGGGCAATTTCTACCATGTTGAGGTCATTGGCAACATCTATGAAAATCCAAAACTTTTGGAGGAACCTGTGAAAAGGACAATTGAGGACTTCGATTTGAAAGAAGTTTCGGTTACGAAAGATGGCATAGAAGCCGGAGGGGAAATCAAAAAATCTTCTGTTTCTGTCTGCCCCCACTGTGGTCTGCCATTAGTTTGCCATGACGGAAGTGGTTTCTGCCCTCCCGGGACAGAAGAAGCGGGAGGGCAGAGGTGAGATTATGGATATTCTAAGATGTTTTATAGATGGAGATTCGCTTTGTATTGTAGGCGAAGACTTCGAGAACCTGCAAGAATCTGATGCGGTTTTTGTAGACCTTACGCCTAAGAAAAGGATGGAAATAACCAATTTTATAAAGAAAAATTTTATAAAGAAAAGTTCGCCGCAGGGATGTAGTCACGAACCGAATTACGAGGTGTCTCTGTGTGGATTTTGGAACGAGAAACCTTGCCGAGTTTACTTATGCAAAAAGTGCAGACGATTCTAGAGGGTGGAAGAATGAGTATAGAAAAAATAGCCCAATATGATGACGACAGAGGCTTGCCTATGCTTGAAGCAATTAGGGAAGCCAACAGAAAAGGCTTGTATATCCCAAGCTCTAAGGAGCTTTCAGAGCGTTTAGTTAATTCAGATTTATGGAAATCTGAGAAGGAAATGTATCCTTGTAGGTCTGGAACTCTTTGCATCTATGAAACAAAAGATACGCCTTTTGGAAAAACAGTAGAATGGGAAGGTTTAGTTGCAAATATTCCAAAGAAATTTCAGGGACAGTCAAATATGGTTATCCTTTGCAATCATCCAGATTTCTTTCTAAAAGAAAACACAATCACTTTAGGAAAGTCTGCAAAGATAATCCAGATGCCAAAAATAGATGATTGGTATGATACAGACCCTATCTTTGAGTTTCCAATCGGAGAAAAAAAAGAATATGCTAACAGCCGTCGCAGGTTGTATCGCAGGGACTCACCTTATATTGGTCTGGTCTCCCGCGACTACTACGGCGGCTTCGTCTACGGCAACCGCCGGTACGTCTTCTGCGGCTACCTCCCTTCTGGCCGTCTCGGGGTGTTTGGCGTAAAAGGAAAGCCCGTCAAGCACAAGCACGAATGGGAAACAACGTGCAAGATTTGTGGAGTGAAAAAATGAAATTAACAAAAAAAGACTAAGCTTATCAACAAACTCCAAAATACAAAGCTTATCAGAAAGCCAGACTGAATATGAATCAAATTTCAAGCAGCATATTTCATCAGATTTGGCCCTTGTTGATTTTTGGGCGCCATGGTGCGGCCCGTGCCAGATGATGATGCCTGCAATTGAAGAACTCTCGCGCGAAATGAAAGGGGTTAAGATAGGGAAGGTAAATATTGACGAGAATAACGAATTGGCTGCAGAGTATGAGGTAAGCGCGGTGCCTACCCTTATATTGTTTAAGAAAGGCGGAATTGCTGAGAAGAGAACAGGGGCTGCGACAAAAGCTGCATTAAAGCAATGGATTGAGGGGAATATGAGAAAGTAATAGATATAAAGCAGGAATACTAAATCTACTTATGGCAGAATATATTACCCCAAAAGGGATGAAGGACTACTCGGGCGCGCAAATGATGCTGCGCGAGAGGATGACAGACACTATAAGGGCAGTCTACCAAAGGTGGGGCTATGAGCCTCTTTCCACGCCGGCGCTTGAAATGAAAAAAACCCTTGCTGCAAAAGCAGGGGATGAGATTGCAGGCCAGCTTTTTGAAATTGAAGAAAGCGATTTGGCGCTAAGGTTTGATTTGACTGTGGGCTTGGCAAGGTTTGCCGCCAATTCGTCCATGCCAAAGCCTTACAAAAGATATTGCATCGCCCCTGTTTGGAGAAGGGAGGAGCCGCAAAAAGGAAGGCTTCGGGAATTTTTGCAGGCAGATGCAGACATAATAGGGAGCGCGGATATGAGGTGCGAGGCGGAATTGCTTGCAATGGCATCAGAAGCATTGAAGGCGCTCGGGTTTGAGGAATTTGAAATAATTGTAAATAACAGGAAAATACTAAATGAAATTATAAGAAAATTAAAATGCGAAAAATATGAGGGAGCGGTTTTGCGCGCGCTTGACAAATCGGAAAAAATAGGAAAGGAAAAAGTAATGGGCGAACTTGAAGGGGCAGGGGTTGGGAATGAGGCTGCGGAGAAACTGACGGAAATAATAATGCAAAAATATGAGGGAAATGAGAAGGCGCTGAAAATCGCAAAAGAATATTCTCCCCAAGGCGCGGCTGAAATTGAGAATTTGCTTTGCATACTAAAGTATGGTTATGGAATGGAAAATGTAAAAGTTGACCTTTCGCTTGCGCGGGGGCTTGGGTATTATACCGGGCCTGTATTTGAAATAAAGGCCGGCGGGGGAGTAGGTTCGGTTGCGGGCGGGGGAAGATATGACGATTTGCTCTCGCTCTATGGGCAGGGGGATTTTGCTGTCGGCATTTCTTTGGGAATTGAAAGATTGTTTGCATTGAAAAAAGAAGGGATTGAAAATTCTGCGCCTGCAGATGTTGTGATAATAACAATTGATGATGAATGCTATGGTGCAGGGGTGAAAATCGCTTCCAAATTAAGGGAGGCGGGGATTTGCGTGCAAACAGATTTGATGGCAAGGAAAATGAAAGGGCAGCTGGAATATGCAAATGCATGCAAAATAAAATTTGCGCTTTTTTTGGGCAAAAAGGAAATTGAATCTGGAAAGTTTACATTGAAAAATTTGGAAAGCGGGGAGCAGAAAGAAATGGGGCTGGAAGGGGTGATAGAAAATATTTCGGAAAAAAGGAGATGAGACAATGAGTATAATCACCCCAGATTTGAATATATGCAGTGTTTTGGAAAAACAGCGGACAGTTGTTGCTGCAAAAATTTCCGGCGTATTGAAACGGTTCCCAGGCTATCCTATGGTGGATTTTGACTGGGTGTTTTCACGCAAGATTGATGAAATAAAATGGAGGAATAAAATGCCTTTAATGTCTTCTCTTCTTTGTCCTGCTTGTAAAGATATATACTATTCCTATCAAAAGAAATATAATTTATCTACACGGATATTCTGTCAAAAATGCCGGAAAAGGTATTCCACATACAGCCTTCGAAGATACTATGCCCATCGTGACGAAATTAACGCTAGGCGCCGTGAGAACTATGCTTCCGATCCACAAGAAGTATTAGACTACGCAAGACGTTGCTTTTATCGCCGCCAATTTTGGATGATTGAAAGGGATATGAAAAATGTGGAAAGATGGCTAGATGGCGCGCAAAAACAGGTGGTTTGGCGCGCCATGATTGATGGGGGACTCGAAAAATACAAATATCCACCTAAACGAGTAGCGGATCTGAAGAAGTTTTATAAGGAATTGGGTACACTCTTTATTATAAGGCAAAAACAAAAAAGGGCCAAAATCCAACCACAACAAGCAAGAAAAGAACATCCTTACCCCAAAATTTATTATTTTTTTCCAAGTAGAGGTTCTCCCAAAAAATTCGGGGTAGGATTTTTTTCTAGGCGCTCTAGAAACCATCGCTTATCTCTCCGCGAGGGGGTCAGAAAATCGTGATAAATGCTAATGGTCGGGAAGTGCAAGCCCGCCCCCGACCTCAAAAAATAGAGGTGCTTCATGGATGAAACTAGCATGCTGTTCTGGTATCCAAAAATAAAATCCTTACCGATACCCCAACCGAAAACAGAAATTTTAGAAATAGGAGATGAGATGACCAGTTCAGAATTTCTCATTAACAACAAACTAAATGATTACAAAGATGAAATTGAAAAAATAGCAGACAAACTTAACTATCCGCTCTTTGTAAGAACAGACCAAGCAAGCGCAAAGCATGGATGGGAAAAAACATGTTTTGTAAAAACCAAAGAAAATCTCATGGCAAATATTGAGAGGACCATAGAGTTCGGATTTTTGGCAGATATATTGGGGTTAGATGCAACCGCCCTTGTCTTTAGGGAATATATTGAGATGGATTCAAAATACACGGCATTCTACGGAAAAATGCCTGTTTGCCCAGAAAGAAGATATTTTATAAAAGATGGAAAAATTATTTGCCATCATGAATATTGGATTACAGATGCCATTGCGAATCCATCTGTAGAGAACTGGGAGGAGCTATCTAATGAAATGAATAAAGAAACACAATCCGAAATTACTACTCTTTCTAGTTGTGCTCAAAAAGTTGCGAACATTATGCCCGATTTTTGGTCAGTAGATTTTTGCCTTTCAAAATCAAAAACATGGTATTTAATCGATATGGCAAAAGGAGAGCGAAGCTGGCATAAAAAAGAGTGCGTAAATTCGTGGATGACAAAAAAGAGTTGATATTTGTATGAATGAAATTGATTTTGAATTTGCAGTTTTGCTTCAAAGAATGACAATGTGGGAAGACCAATATAGGGAAAAGAAGCTAAGGGGAAAAACAGAAGAACAATTGAAAAAAGACGGATGGTGGAAAGACGCTAGTGGTAATTGGCTCTGTAAAAAGATGTTCAAATCTAGGGCATCGTATCTAAGGAAAGACCTAAATCATTTTGCAAGGCACTTTATTAGTGTCCCAACTGAAATCAAAGACCTAAGGAAATTGAATCAGGATTCCTCATAAATCTCGGATATGCCCAGCAATTTTTTTCTTAAAAAATTCCTTCCAAGAGCCTGCGCACGCAAAGCCACCAAACGACCACTCGAGAGGGATTTCGCGCGGCAACACTAAACCGGTTTTGGTCTTGTTCAAACGAAGCAATTCCTCGGGTATTACAACTATGGTGTCTCCCATCTTTACACACTCAATACAAATAACCTAGAGTTAACAAAATCGAAGGTATGCTTGCCTCTATCATTGTATTAGTCTTTTTTCTTTTCTTCTTCTTTGGCATCAAGTCTCACCCAACATTTATTTTGATCCTTCTCGATATACTTAGAGTCTCCAAATGGAATGGCAACGAGGTGTAGTGGAGCATGATCAAATCTCTAGAAGTGTTATCTTTCGAGGTGTATCCCAACCAGTCAGAACACTCAAAATCTTTGTTTGTTTTGGTTTAGCACTAGTCTTTTTCCCAAGTATCCTTTCATGCGCCCGGACATCTTCCAGCAATTCCAGCACATCCTTTTTCGTCTTGCAGGATTGTAAACCTAGGGTTATTTGCAAGTCAAAGGTTTTTCTGTCCCAAGAGGCATCCTCGTTTTGCATGTAATTGAATTTTATTTTTTTGGGCATTATTTCATTCCTTTATCTCTAACTATTTTTTCCTGCACTGCAATTCGCGCAAACTCCCGGATCGAGCGATACTTGCCCTGCGAGGAGACAACTAGCTCTTTCACTTCTTGGTTAAGGGCCTTGCCGAGCAGGGAGGAGTCTTCCTTTTTGGTTTCCGACTTAGGTTGAGCGGTATCTGCATCTGGCATTGGTATCACAACTTCATTTTCATTTTTGGCGAATCCAACTATAGCCGTTTGCCAAACAACTGATTTCGATGTCGCCTGCACTTTTGGCCCCTTCACCTTCTTTCAATCCAAGGGATTCCGGACCGATAGACTTGTTATCTTCTTCTTTGGGTTCTGGAGGTTGAGTTATTGGAGGTTGAATACCCCAGAGATTCATCTCCCGCCCGGCGAACGCCAAGAGAGGATGCTCTTCGGCCTCGGGCTTGTTGGCTCTAATAAAATCAAGCGCCTCTTGGAAAGATGCAAATTTTTTGCAATAATCGTCTCCAGGCTGCCCGGCAAGATGCGGATGGAGCCACACCCGGATTTCCGGAACGGCAAGAGCCACGCCTTGTTTGGCAGATTCTTCCTGAATTAAATCTATAGTTGCTGGAACATTCACCATAATATCAACCTCCTTTATTTCAATCCACCGCCATAATTACTGGATGCGGACAATACCAGAACCCACTCGGGGTAGGCTTTCTTAAATAAACAGTACCCCTTCTGTATTCATAAGTAAACTTCCCTGTCGCCCTATCCATAAATCCCCCAACAAGATGGTAGATGTGACCCTCCTTTATAAAACTCTCCCTCTTGCAATCGCACACCATCTTCATTTCAGGCAGCGTGCTCATCTTCATCATCTCCTCTTCTTATGGTGTCATGCCGTGGTCGGTAGTATGTTGTGCGTGGTTTAATCGTAAGATTGTATATGGTTTGTTTGTCTATCGTTCTATTGTGAGTTTGTCTGTTTGTGCGGTTTGGCGTATGTGGTATTTTATAATGGGATTTAAACCCACAACCTCCATATTCAATATATGGCGCTCTACAGAGTTGAGCTAAATTCCCCTCAGGGAATTGAAGCGGCTTTCTATTTCCAGGCGGAAAGCCATAGCGCCCCACCACGGCCCATGAACACCCCCATCTTTCGATGAGCATTAATTTCCTAAAGTTCAATCTTTTGTTCAAGATTGAGCTTTTGGATTTCTGTATTGAGTTTGCGCTCCTCTTTTGCAAACTCGTCAGCCATCTTCTCAACTTCCTTCCTTTCAAAGAGAGGAGTGTGTGTTCTCATCAGGTAGCGTGTAATTTCGCCTTCCTTTGATTGTGCGAGAATAGAGCGCTCGATCTTAGAGTCAATCGGCACGCGTTGTTTGAGAACTTTCAAAATCCTGATCTTCTCGCGCACAGCATCCCGGTGCGCAAGCAAGTCTTTGAGGACAGTTGCATTGTATTTGGTAATTGCAGTCGTTGCAGACGCAATTTCGTCCAGCACCTCACTGAACTGGGAAAAAAATTCCTTAGCCGCAACCGGCTTCTCTTCTTTTATCAGCTTCTCCTTGCCGTCTTTGTCTAATTCAACTTCTTTGACAGCAAAGAAGGTCCGATTGTCGAGCTCGTTTCTCGCAAGCTCGGCCAACTTTTCCTTGTCATGCTTGCGCTTGTCAAGGAGTTCGTTTATGTTGTATCCCATATCTTCTCACCCATAAGGAATTATAAATATAAAAGCTTAAAAACGCATCGATGCACTATATTAAGATGCAGCCTGATGAAAATTACATTCGGGGTAAGAAGGAGCGCCACAGTAAGATTACTTTTCAAAAATCCGGGCAATATGATTGGGAAACCCCACAGGCATTTTTCGACGAGTTGAACAAGGAATTTGATTTCACCCTTGACCCTTGTTGCACACCAGAGAACGCAAAGTGCAAAAAGTTCTTTACTGAAAAAGAGGATGGCCTGAAGCAGAGCTGGGCGGGTGAAAGAGTATTTATGAATCCGCCTTACGGAACTTTAATTTCAAAGTGGGTAAAGAAAGCATATGAAGAAGCACAGGCTGGCGCACTAGTGGTTTGCCTACTTCCGGCAAGGACGGATACGCGGTGGTGGTGGGATTATTGCATGAAAGGGGAAATCTGTTTTATCAAAGGCAGGCTAAAGTTTAAAGGCAGGAACACGAAAGGGGAGTTGGTCAATTACCCAGCCACCTTTCCGAGCGCGGTGGTGGTTTTTAGGAAAGATGAAATTGGGTGAGTACCTGCCAGAATGCGTTCTAAGCGCGCTGTACAAGCAAGGAATAAGGTTATTTGAAGGAAAAACAATTCCGAGGCATAAACCACACACCCAACCATCCAGATGCTGTTAATCATTATATTATAATGAATCTACAGCTAGTGCAGCGTTCTGTAGGTGCCTGCAGCCGGGCTGTAGCAGCCAAGGATGGCCGCAGGACCAATGATTTGGCGGGCAACGATTGGGGTGGGGACCCGCCAATATATTTCTGTTGTATTGGCTTCTAGAGATACTAGATATATTACATAACTTACATACTGCTCGCTTGCAGGCGCCTGAAGGCGCCTGTACGACGACGGACTATAAAGGATAACGAGAGAGGATAGAGGTTAGAGAGGAGGAAAATGAGATGCATAAAACCCTTAGTAGCTGACGTTAAAATGGGTTTTATGCATCTCAAGATTAGGAAAAAAAGTAGAGTATATGAGTTTATGCGTAAAACGCTTTCGTCTAGTTTTGGGCGTTTTACGCATGAAGTGAGGTTTTACGTATTCTTTCTCCGTCGTTAGTACTGTATAATCTTTCTATAACAATTATACAATATAAAACTGTTATAAACAGTTTATCTCTGTCTTAAAGACTAAATGAGATACGCAAAATCCATTTTCCTGCGCAAAACATCGTTTCTCCGACGTAAAAGTTTTGCGCAGGACAGTTTATAACTCTCAAAAAAGAAAGTCGTTGAGATGCACAAAATTTTAATCTTATGGCGTGAAAACACGATTTTATGCATCTCACTTTTTCTATAAACAAAAGTTGTCATTAACGACGTGAAAACGCCCTAAAGAGCCTGTGATAGGAAGTGTTCTTATAAGTCCTTTAAACTATAAACTTTTTAATAATATAAACTAAATGTTATAAGTGAAGAGATGTTTAAACTTTTCTTTATTAAACTTTTCTTTATTAAACTTTTCTTGCTGTATAACAAGTCCTGCAGCTCACTAGTTATACATCATATTGATGTGCGCGCCCATGTGTGAGCGGGTTGTGGGGGCGCGCGACTTGGACCAGCTCGAGCCTGATGGTTGTAGCAAGCGCAAACAAGAGTTTGACCAGGAATCCTGGTAAAACTTGGACTTGACAGTACCTAGGCTCTTTTACCAACACTTTAGTTTAAGATTCCTTAAAGTAGGCGTTTGGTGGTTATGACGGCAGGCCTTAAGGATGGCTATGGATGGGAATTTTTTCACCAAGAGCCTGTAAGAAATCTGTGGCAGAGAATTAACATAATATGTTAAGATAACTGTTAAGTTTATACTGAAAACGCAGTTGAGTATATTGCAGTTGCAACCAAGGGGCATCCACTTGAATTCATTAGGTACCTAAAGAAAGCACTTGAATATGCAGTTGATACAGATGCTAAAATCATTGATGAAAATATTGTCCATATGCTCTCACAGCAAAGCGCGGGTAAAAGTGAACAAACGCTTACGAAAAAACAGAAACAGATACTCGAATTTGTTAAGAATTCAAAGGGGGTGACAGCCACTGTCCTCGCTAAAAACCTTAAATGGAACAGGATATCTGTATTTTTCATTTTGAAAAAGCTCCATGGAATTGGACTTCTGCAAAAAAGGCAGGTGGGCAAATATATGTTGTATGAATATTCACCAAAAAAACAATAATGAAAGAGAAACATATGCGGTCGTAGCTCAACGGATAGAGCAGGAGGCCACTCCCTCCCTTCCAGTGCGGGTGCTTGCTGCCTGTGCGCTCACCTTTCTTGAACTCTGTTTTGGGGGAAAGATGGCAGATGATGCCTTTATTCCAGCTTGGCTGGCCTTTCTTGAACCGATACTCCTTTCCTGCTTCCGAGCCGGGCTTAAAGCTGGTTTTGTTTGGGTGGTGGGGCATGATTTCGCACTCTTTTACTCAAATATACATTTGAGTTTTTCTTTGACTTCTTCCAGATCTTTGCAGTAGAATACTGTTTCTCTGAGAGAGAGCGGAAAGAGTCGTACAATATAACCATTGTCGATTACTTCGACCTTCGCTTCACGTGTCATTTCCATCACCTCCTATCCCGCCGCTCTTGTCGTTTCATTTTCTTGTGGTGTCCCTGGTCTTGTTATTGTTGAGAACACCAGCGTGTGAACGGATTTTTTGTCTGGCAGCGCCACGTAATCAATTTCGTATCTTGCCTTGAGTTGGAGGACAATGATGTTCTCTTCATTTTGCAGTTTTACGAGTGCTTCCCGTGTTTTGTCATTGAATACCTCGTTGATTCTTCTGTCGGTTTTTGTTACTTTAGATCCTTTAGAATTTTTTGTCATTCACATCACCCTCGAAATTCAGCACCCTCGGCTCGGCGTCCGGCCCGGGGCATTCTTCCAAGAATGCGCGTGGCAGTGACATCTTCATGACTTTGCTGAACGCGGTCGTGAGTGCGCCGAACACCACGACTACTTCAATCGTGACGAATTCCGCGTCTGATGGGTCGTCGGTTTCCTTTGCGATTATTGACTTAAAGCTTTCGTGATATTGCTGCCACCACCTGAGCGGGTTTTGCATCCTTGGGTTGTTGAACAGGCTCGCGTCGCGCGGGCCTGTGATTTTGTAGAATTTTACCATAGGTTGCCTCCTTAATATAGGCATTATAATGCTTATAAGATTATCGTTTTGGACCTACTTTCTGGCTGCACGCTACACACCTGATTTCGATGCGCTCAGGTAAGTCCGCATGATCTTCACCTTTTCATCCGCAAGGAAGCCCATGACTTTAGTCGTGGGAGGAATTGCGGAGTATTTATATTTTTTTCCCTGTCTATAATATAGGTTAGGATTATGCAACGTGCCATTGTTCTACAAACCATTTCAACAGCTTCCAAGTCAGCGAAGCTGGAGAAATTTTCATCTGCCGCACTTGTTGCATATAACCAACTTCTTTCTTCTCGTGAAGATTGCTCCAAATTTATGGAGTTCCACCACAAGACACTTTCATCCTGCAAGAAAAACACCTCCTTCAATGTTCAGGTCGTCTGCTCTCTCATACTAGATGCTTGGCGTAAAAATACCAAATCCGTCAAATCCGTCTGCGTCAAGTTCAACGTCCCCCGCAACTGCAAGACCTTCTCGACAAAATCCAATTTCTTTGTCGAACTTGGAATTATCCCTCGTCAAAGAATTGCAGTTCCAATCAAAAAGAACAGGAATTTCCAGCGATATTCCACTTTGGTTTCTGACGGCTGGATTTGCAAAACTTATGGACTGTTGCCAGACGGTCAGGTTGTTGCTTATCTTTCCAAGGAAAAAGAAATTAAGCCAAGAAAGAATGTTTTGGGAATTGACATCAACGCCAAGCATTTCGCCATTTCCATCCTCTCTCCAACTGGAAAGGTTCTCTACCAAACCTATTTTGGAAAGCATATCTGGGCAAGAAGGAAGCAACTCGTGGTTCGCAGGGCAACACTGCAATCCTTCAAATCCAAACGAAAACTTGCCAAGCTCAAGACCACAGAACGTAATTTTGTAAAGACCAATCTTGGGAAGATAGTTAAGGAGGTCATCAAACTTGCACGACGTTTTGATGCAGAGATTTCCATTGAAAATCTTTCCAAATTCAAACCAAAAGGAAAATTTTTCAATAGAATCGTCATGCGCATTCCTTTTGCAGAGTTCAAATCCATCCTTGAGCAGCGTTGCTTTGACAATAACATTCCTCTGAACATAATTGATAGTTGGCACACAAGCAAATGGTGCTCCCACTGCGGTGCTGTTGGGAGCGGACATTCCACCAACTATTCCCTGTTCAGATGCAAAGACTGTGGGCAAGTGGTCAACTCTGATAGAAAAGCGAGTCTGGCTATTGCCATCAAATCCCTGTTGGAGCGAAAGCATAATCCTAACCAGACTTGTTTTCAGATTTCCAATAGGAGAGTCCCTGTAAACGGACTCATGCGTTCCTATGAAAATGTTGGTGTTGTTGCGGTGCATGATACATCAACTTTTACGGAATGCCCACGATTTTAATCGTGGGTAGTTTACTTTCGCCGGTATAATCAACGCAATATCTTTTCTCAAACCTGATGTCGTATGCGCGCTCGATGTTGGCGAATTCTGTGTATGTGTTTGATCCGCATTTCGGGCATCTTTGGTTTGGCAAGTCCGCTTTTTTGTTCCAAGCGACTGTTATTTTCTTTTTATTGTAGTTGTCTTGGGTTTTTTTCATTTCAACACCTCTACCTGCTTTCGAATTCTTCTTCCACGAGGTTTTCAAGCTTGATGAGTGTTTTCGGAGCGATCTTAGTGTCTTTCCCATCCGAGAGGCATACATTTTTCCTGATGATGCCGGTGAAATGTTCTTCTCCATACTCGTCATCTTCCTGCCAATTGGATGTGAACTCAAACGGAACGTCATATTCTATTCCATCCAGATTTACAACAGCTAGTCCTTGATAGTAGGCAGTTTTGCCAGTGCACTCTGTATGCTCATCATCAATTGTAACTTTTTGTTCTTTCATTTGTTTTTTGTTCATTTTAACACCCTTCAACTACTATGGCTTCTTCTCACCGTAGATACTTTCAACAATTTCCTCAATTTGCTGGCAAGCTGGGCATAGGCCATTTGTGCAGTCATATACGAGCCAACTTTCCTGGCAATCTATGCATGATTGATATTGTTCCTCTGTTCTTTCTTTAATATCAACTTCCATCTTAACACACCTCAAACTTAGGCTCTAATGTTGAGCCATCACAATAGATTTTTAGCGTGGATATCTATTTACCCACCCAACTTGGTCTTTTGGCATGAATTTTCCGCCATACCACCGCAACCCTGCGTGGTATGCGCTTTTGATGGTTCGAAATGTTGCGAACCCCAGCTGGCGTTGTGGCTGCTGGGTTTTGTGTATCTCAAATCCACCCTTCACTTCGAATGGGATGTAGCGGATCGTTTTTGTTTTTAATATCATTTTATCACCAATTATATCATTCTTTTTAAGTTTGCAACCAATTTTTTGCCTTCAGGGCTAAATGGATAAATACTATCTGATGCCTCTGCAAAACAAGCGCACATAATAACTTTTGGCAGTAAATAATTGTTGTCTGCGCTTGCGATCGTGCCTTTCGGCTCTTTTGGTGCCTTTACGAGGCACATATACCAGCTTTTTGTCATAAGAACACCTGTTTTCTTATTCTTGCAATCCCAATTTCTTTCCCAATTCCATGAACCTCTCGTATTGCTTGTCATCTAGGGGTTGCTCAAGCGAGAGCTTGCTCAAAGCTCGTATTTCTGCCCAATCAGTTGCCTCTTCAAATTTTGCGAGAAGTTTCTTTCCTTCATCTATTTTTTCATTGTCTCTCAATTTTATGCGCATGCTGTCAAATTCCTGTTTCTGCGCTCGCCGCGCCATTTCTGCGCATAACCATGCGTAAAAGTCTTGGTCAAGCTTGTCGTAGTCTTCATCTGAAGGAAGCGTTTCTTTTATCATTTTCAAGATTTCTGCTTTGTTGTAGTCTGTTTCGTTTTTGTGGCAGTGTTGAACCCAATCAATGTATTTCATGTATTTTCCTTTTTCGTCATAGAAGCCTATCTTGACTTTTTTAGTATTTCTTGCGTCGATTATTACACACCCATAATTTGTGTCCGCCCTGTTTGGAGAATAGTTCATGTCTTCAATGTGGACGCGATGGTAGAAATGCTCGTTGGATTCTGTGTGCCATCTTACCCGCAGGATTGATGCGATGTATTCATCCATTTCTTCACACATGCTATTTTCAAAATCTGTGTGTTTTAGTATATTCACCAAATGGTTGGTGTATTTTAGTGCCGCAACACCCCACACCCACTGGTCATGGATTGCGGTTATGTGGTTGTCTTTACTTATTACATAGAATTGAAATCTTTCACCCATTTAATCACCTTATTCTTTTCTGCAATATTCTCCGAACACGAATGCCTGACATACTCCAACGACTGAATGTCGTTGGGTTCTGGTGTTTCTGGTTTCATAGAATTGCACCTTTGGGCGTATCAGTGCTGCCCTTCAACAAATCACTTTCTTTGTTGAATCGAGAAATGCCTTGACGATACAAACTCGCTATGTTGAAACCTGCGTTTGCATCGGCATTCTCAACCACTCCGCACTTGGCGCAGTGGAACTGTTTTAATTTTCTGTTTTTTGCTTCTATATGACCGCAACGACTACATCTCTGCGACGTATATTGTGGTGCGATATAGGCAATAGGCACTCCATACTTTTTGGATTTGTATTCTATCATGTCTCCTAACTGATAGAAACTCCAAGAGTTTAAGGAGTATCTTTGCTTTCGTCTTGTTCTTGCCGTTTTTCGAATATCCTTCAGATTTTCCAAGACGATAACTGCCTTATTGTTTTTTGCCTCCTCAACCAACCGTTTGCTGATTTGGTGGTTGATATTGCGTATAATGTTGCTCTCCCTATGCTTTATTTTTTTCAGAAGGGAGAACCTACCCTTCTTCTGCAACTGTTTCCTCAGGTGCTTGTATTTGAGATGGACGTGCTGGCACTCTTTTCCAAGTTTCAGCACTTTGCCAGTGTTGATGTTGGCTGCGACAAGAACGTGCTTGCTTGTGTTTCTATCCACCCCTATTATTGAGGTTGGAGAATACTTTTCAGGCTCTTTCACCGTCACTGAAACAAAGGCGTATTCCTTACCAATCTCAATCTGGTTTATCTCATCAAACCTCTGACCAAATCGAATGGGCATCTTCAAGTTCAAACAGGGAACGTGGATTTCTTTTCTGATGACTTTTATTCCCTGAGATGGAATCCCAAGATTGACCGACCTTGCTTCCTTGACCATCTTGCTACGGGAGTATTTCCGAAGAATCTGATTGGCTATCATTGACTTCAAGCCGATGTGTTTCACATCCTTGCTCGTCTGCGACCTGTTGACAATGGCAAATTCGGCAACTTTCTTGGCAAGGCTGAGTTCCTTGGAGAAGTCCTTGCCATGTTTGAGCTTGTAGGTCAATATCATATTTTATCCCATTGCCGTTCTATGTATTTTTTGATTGTCTCTGAAGAAACATTGCCAGCCGTCGAAAGGAAATATGAGCGTGTCCACAGTGTCGGCATTTTCAGAAGAGCTGGAAATTCCTTTCTGAGATATCTTGACGTCCTTCCTTTGAACCGCTTGACGACTATCTCTGGTCTTGTCCTAACGTCGGCATAAACAAAAATATGAACATGGTTGGGCATAATCTCCTTTGCTATTATCTGCCAATGGTTTTCTTTTGCTACCTCGTCAAGAATATCAGAAAGACGATTTTTAACTTCGTCAACCAAAAGTTTCCGCCTATATTTTGGGCAAAATACGAGATGATAGTTTATCATCACCACCGACGTATTGTTGTGTTTGTAGTCCATATCAATCCTTAGATACTATATATACCTTCTAATTTATATACCTATGCTTCTATATAAGAACATCGCATTCATCCCACGAATAAATGTCGTGGGCTTTCTGCGATGGTTGTGTTGTAAATGGTATATTGTCTAGAATGCCGATTGCGTTTTTCTTGTTTTTATGAAGGGCAACCACTTTGATGAAGATGCCTTCGCACGATTTCCCTTTTGATTCTACAGTTGGCAGCATGACTTTTAGGTATCGATGGCTGTCGATATCTCCTCTTCGGTTTCCAAATTTTATTATAGGCTCACCTTAGAAATGATAATCTACTACTACGAGCCAGCTTCCCAAGTCTTTCTCGGTGAGGTTGGCGATTTTTGTTTCTTCAACTTTTTGTGAGAGGAAGACCTCACAGGTTCTGATATACTTATACTTGTTTTTCTTGTTTTGGATTGCCTCGAGAAGTTTCTTGTCGAGTTTTATGGCGTCGTCTTTGTAGCCATTCGATTTGCATTGATCCTTCTTGGCATATCGCATACTTCTGTCAGGGGATGGTTTTTCTCCTAATGCTTCTGTGAGAATACCACTCCATCTTCCTCCGATTACAAACCAATCAGCTTTGCTTGAGCCGAAATAACCACTATCACAATCAGCAAAATTGTTTTCGTTGAGGTTTTCTATTGCTGCGTTGCGTGCTTCTTGGCTTGTTTTTATTTTCATTTCTTTTTCTAAATATACAAAATATAATTGATGCATGATTTCACCTCGGATTTATTTTCTTTTCTTTCTTATCATAATATTCAAACCATTGTTCTTCTAGTTCTCCATCTCTAAGAACATCGTCAATCTCTATCAGGTCTGCACCTTCTTGGTTTAGTTCCTCATCTAAATTGAGTTCGTATATGAGTGTGCACCTGATTTTTGCAACCATTTTTTCTGTTTGTTTCTTGGGCATCTAATCATCTCCTTCTATTGAATCTAATCTCCAATCTCTAATGTTGCAAACCAATTCAGACATTTCATCATGTGCATGAGCTTCATCGTCTGCTGAAATTGTGAAGGTTGCACTGCTATCTTTGTGCGCGTAAATGAATGTAGACATTTAATCACCTTTCAATAATTTTACGTATTCCTTAATCTGTTCTTCCATCTCTTCTTGGATGGCGCTAGGGTCCGCATCCAAGTCGTCGCGGATATCATACTCCGCGCGCGCGGCGCGCGGGTTGCGCCACTTGATGTTGTTGATGACTATTGCGATCATCTCTTGAAGGATGGTTGATTTTTCTTTTTGGATTTTGGATTGCTCCATATTTACCACCACTTTATTTTATTTTCTCTTGTTCTTCCAATACCTCCTCTGATATTTTTTGTTTTGTTTCTTCTTCCATTTTCATCCCCTCCATATTTTTCTTTTTTTCACCCTTTCATTTTATTTCTTTTTCCCCTCCCTCCTTTAAAAAAATTTAGGGGGGAGGTGTGGAAAAAAATTAGTTTCACAGTCCTCAAAAGTTTTGCATTCGCTTGTCATTTTTATCATCTTAAATCAAGTTTCGCTCGATATTTGTGATAATCTTCGCGGCGGCTTGGTATTCTTGCGACAGAAAATACTTTCTGTCTTCATTGAATATTTTTGCCTTGATGGCTTTCTTTTCAGCGATGATTGCTCTAGCGTCATTCACAACAGATTGATATTCAGCGTCGTCGTGTATATTGTAGTCGCTGTTATTTTCTCTTCTTTTTCGTGCTTCAGCTATTATATCTTGCATGTTCGCTTTTCCTTCGCGAATTTTCTCGAATATTTTTCTATATTCCATTTTCATCCCCTCCTCATTTTTCTTTTTTCCTCTCCTTCACTAAAAAAATCATAAACCCAAGATATACCCGTTCGTGTGTTTGAATTGCAGATGAGGGATAAAGAGTTTATTTTTATCCGAGTGTTTGCTCCTGCATTTCAGGCATAAATATTTTACCATTTTCACCGCCTCACTTCCATTATTGCTTCTGCGCGCTTGAGTATTCTCTCCATTGAGAGCGGGCTGACTTTCTCTTCATGTGTTGCATAGGCTGTGGTTGCATTGTATAGTCCCCAAGCCGTCATCTCATCTGCTTTGAAGCGCTCCATGATTTTCTCAATTGTGCGCTCTCCGAAGCCGATTTCCTTGAGCTTGGCTTCTGCTTCTTCTGCTGTAAAGCTGATGTGCTTGACAGTTTCAATTTGTTCTTCAAGTCGCTTGGCAACTACCGGGAGCGCGAGCATCATCTCCCTTACTCGCTCGAGATTGGTTTTTGTGTTCTTGCCAAAGTGCCTGATGTAAGTTTTGACTGTCTGCTCTTCAACTTTATCAACAACAAACTCTTTCTTCAGGACAACATCTCCCACATCTCTGAGCTTGTCTGTGAGGTTTAGTTTGCTGATATCTCCGAGCGACACCTTGACCGTCATGCCATTCATGCACGCTAGCCGGTAGCCGAAGAACTCAAAGTGGCCTTCCTTGTTTTCTCTTGTGGTGCCTGAATATTTCAGGGCGCTTGTCTTGTCATAGCTGTTTGTTACCCTGATGCCAAGCTCAATGCCATTAAGTCCGTCATCTGCCTTGATGTCTGAAAAGACGACGGTCATCCACGCGCGACCGTTTTGCTCAAGCACCGATGCCTTGAACTTTGCTCCTTTGCTTGATGCTGCCATTGCGTCTAGCACCGCGTTAAACGCTTCCTTGTGCTGGATGATGACATAACCTTTGCTCGCGATGGTTTCAACTTCGTTGGTTTTGTTGTTGATGACTGCTTTATAATTGGCCGCTTCCGTTGGCCTAGTTTGCCCATCTACTCTTTCGACGTAGCAGACTGAACATTCACGAGCGGTTGCAAGTCCATCAAGTTGTTTCTTGATTTCTTCCAAATCCATTGATGTTAGTGTTTTCATAAATTCACCTTTGTTTTTTCTGCTATAATAAACTCCTTTACTTTATCTGAAAGCTGTTCTAGCATCCCGTTTGTTTTGAGATCTGAGCCGTAAAAGTTTCCGCGCGAATCAATAATCTCTTCATTAACATGTCCGCATGCTGCACATTTTTCGGCTTTTACCAGAACAAAGCCATAGACGTTTCCCTCTAGATATTGGCTGTATTTTTTTACTTCTGCTTCGAGGAGTTCTTGAACGTCCTTTCTTTTTGTTCCCATCTTCTTCAAGTTTTCTTCTGTGCAGTAGATGAAACCAACAAAGCCTGTGTCCCATCCTTGTGCATCACATTCAAACCGGCATGTGCGCATCCATAAGCCGCTGTGATCTAGTAGATACAGAGGTAATATTGCTATTGCTTTTCTTTCTATTTTGAGATATTCCTCTAGGTCGCTGCGGTTGTCAAATTGTCTGTATTTGAACTGTTCATCACCTAAATTGTAGTTTTTATGACCACAAAACATGTGACCCAAGTTATCATTTTCTCTAGGATTTTGCGGGTCGTCATCTGGATAAATTCTCAGAATCTCACCATTTGGCAAGACATATTCTTTTAGTGGTTTTTCCATCTTCTCACCCCTTCTCCAATCTTTCTTTATACTTTTCAGCATTCTCTCTTTCCCGAAATGTGCGCTTGCGCGGGATGTTCATCTTGCGCAGGTTCGCGGGCGTGCTGGAATACAACAGGACGCAGTTGGGTTGCTGTTCGACTACATATACCATAATCTCACCATGAATTCGTTGCTTGTTTTTAACCATTTTTGTTTAAACTCTTCGAGTGAGATATAGAAATGACCGGATTTGCCGTCTATTTCCTCAAAGTTATCATCAATCCATTCGGCGAACTCTTGTCCACCTGCGATGGTTGTGTATTCGACTTTTTGTATTCCGACTGACATTTATTTCACCTTGCCAAACATTTGTATTTCCTTGTTTTCTGTTTGCTGTTTAATTACATCCCATCCATCATTGCCTAGTTGATTCCATGGCTTGTCTAGGAAGAAGCCTATTAGACCGAAAATGCAGATTGCAATTTCAGGAACCGTACTTTTTACAAAGTTCTCAGCGTTTTCAAATGTTTCGAATTTGTAGCTTCCACCTGCGGTTTTTGCGTTGTATAACTTGACCTTTTTGTCAATCTCTGCATTTGATGTTCCGGTTATCCTTACTGGTACTCCGCCGGAATAAGCATATGCCATTTCTGCCGCGGCGAGTCCCTGCAGTTTGTTTTTGTCTGGTTTGATAGTTTCTGCCAAAAATTCTTTGTTTAGTTCGCTGAAATGTGGCACAACGTTTGTGTTTAGGAAATACGGATGAGATTCTTTGTCGAATGCTTTATCTACTTCGCACATGTCTATAATTTCACAGACCAGCGCCAACCGGATGTTTTCTTTGTGTTCGGTGCCACATTTCCAATCTTTGCTTTGAAGATAGAAGACATTTTCTTCGATATTATCTATCTTTATTTTGTTCATTTTCTCACCTGTTTCCCGGCGCTGATTTCCTTATTTCTTCAGCGTATTTAAGCAGTTCTGACACAGAAACCTTCGCGTTCATTGCAATTGCCGCGATCTTCACGCTTGTCCAGAACGACATGGCTTCATTTGTGCCAACTGGCACTGGCGCTGCGGTTTTGGGTGCTTCTTTTTGCCCGGTAAGCTTTGTCTGGCCCGGAGCAGCGTTTCCTAGGATTAGAATTTTCTGCGCGTTGTTGTACTGGCCGTTTTGTGTGTATTCCACTTTTACGTAGTCGCCGACTTGCATCGTGCCGGGCTTGAATGTGCCAATTACTATTTTGTTTATTTCAAAGTCGGTTACGATTACTTCCTGTCCTTTTGCTTTGATAGCGCGTCCTCGCATCCAACTTACATATCCTTCTGTTTCTTTTACTTCGTTCATATATTCCACCTCATTTTTTTATCAAGGCATATAAAAACTATAGATGTTATAGTTTTTATATCTTTCTATTCATGATAATAGGCTCGCGCCTTGCTAGTTTCGCGGGCACTATTATTGTTTGGAGAATCTCTCCGTGCTTGTTGCGCACTACCTCGTAAATCGGAGAGTGCTTGCTGCTTCTCTCCAAGCGCGCAACAAGTTCAGGATCTGGCGGCGGATCCCTGAAGTCGATATACCTCGGCAACAGGTCTTCATCCACTATTCCTGTTTTGCTTAGCCTTTTGCAGGCTTCTTCTAGTCTTTCATTCATTTCCATTTTCTCACTCCGTCATGCCGCATTTCTTTGTCGCGGTTTATGACTGCGATTTAGTTTCTGATTTGGTGACAACCAGCTCGGGTTCGTTTAGCCATCCCCAAAGTGGCTCACCAAACTTCCCAATCAGAAAGCCGATTCCGACTTGAGGCGCCGCAATGAGGATAATCAATCCGATGCCCAAGGTGATGACTTTCACCAGGAATTTCTGCCATGCCATTTTCATCGCCTCGTTGCTCTTATAGCTTCAAACGCCTCTTTTTGTTTCTGGCGCTCGATTTGGCGTTGCTGGTCTAGTTCACGCTTGTCTGCGACTTGCAGGTTTGCTTGCAGGTCGAACAGCTCACCAGACCAATCTTTTTTTATCTCGGCTTTCGCGCCGAGGCTTTGCTTTACTTCCATTTTCTCACTTCCTGTCCAACCTATTTTTTTGTCAGGTTGGACAAAGCATCCGCTAAGGATCTGATCCTATGCATCACGCTTGAGCGGATACGCTATACTTATCCAAATAGGCTTGCAAGACCTTCAGTGGCGTGCTCGTCTGCTCCTTCTTCTCTTGGTTTCAGTTCTTTCAAAAGAATATCAGATACTTTGTTTCTGTTGATGAATCTCACAAGTTCTTCATGGCGTGTATTCATCTGAAACAACGCGAGTTTGTAGTCTCTCAGTTCTGCGCAATCTGATTTGCGCATATCATTGAGAGTTTCACCGAAGTGCATAAGCGCTCGGCGATAGCCGGCTTCAAAGCCACGGTCATAGCCGGTTCTGTGGGCCAGATACTCTAGTCTTTCGTTTGTTTTCATTTCATCAACTCCCAATCAGCTCATTTTTTTGTCAAGCTGATTGAAGGCGTCTGCTAGGGATTTGATCCCCTGCTCACGCTTACGCAGACGTAATTTAGCAGATTCTTTCTAAGCAGAGCTCGAAGCCTAGTGAGGGCCTGCCGCCCGGGCGGGCTTTGAAATACGGGCTTCTGCTGAGCCTGTAGATTTCTGTTTCTTTTCCTATTACTATTTTCATGGAAATCACCTTGCCAAAATATAGATTATACTGAACAATCCAATGCCAATGACGATTCCGAACAGAAAGACGAGTACGAATTTGATTATTAGAAGTATTGTTTTTTCGTCTATGCTTATCATAATCTTTCTGTTCATTTACTCACCTGTTTGTCCACGACCGTGGTTATAATCTTACTATTTATATTCTTTATATATACTACCGGGTGTCGCATTCTCTACCACAGTATTTGGTGTATTTATAAGCTTTCATAACCACTTACAACATATGAAGATGAAGATGAAACCGTGCAAACCAGAACCGATAGATATTGACGTGTGGGAAGCCACTTGCAAGCTGGTCAAGGACAGCGAGCATGAAGACGGGCGCTTGGAGATTGCTGAGATTTATGAAGAAAATGGTTCTGCTGAAAGTGGGCGTATTTTCGCTGGTGCGCTGGTAAAAGATTTATTTAGGGATGAGGACTGGAAGAAAGTGCTTTTGGAGACAAGGCCTTTGTATCTTGCTTTCCATGGCTGTCCTCAGCCGCTTCAACTTGATGTTTGGCATGCCAAAGAATGGCATACTGTTTGGAGAAGAGGCAATGATTTTGGCAGCCTTGCTGAAAGCGAAGATGCGGCTGACCGCCATGCAAAGTTCACGATTGAAGAGGGCGGGAAGGTTGCCGAAATGATTGACCAGGGCAAAGACTTTGCGTATATTAATGGGCATATGAACAAATGCCACAGCGGAAATACCTGGGGCTTGGCGTTTCATATTGGATTTTCAACGGCTAAAAATAAGGAGAATGCCAAGCGTGTGAAGAAAGAGTACAACAAAGATTGCGGCGGGACTGGTGAGGAAGAGGGCACGATAAATCCGGCGGTAATCTCCATAGATGCGGGAAAAAAGGAGTGAAAGGATGTTTGAATGCACAACTATCATAATATGGTCTTTCATGCTCCAAGGCGTCAACGTATCCTTTTTCCAGTCCGCAAGTGGACTATGTGGCCCCGGCTGGCAAATAGGATCGGTTGCGTATGTGGATGTGAATCTGCGCCAGCCCCTATGGAGTTATGTCGTAAACCACGAAGTCTGCCACGCAAAAAGGTATAATGCAGGCTATTGGAGGGATAGAAATTTGCTTGAGCGCGTCCGCGAAGAAGCATTTTGCCATAAGGAAGCACTGAGGAAAATGGTGAAGACGAGGTAAAAAAATGAATGAGCGGCAACAAAAAGAAATTTGTAAGAGGTTGGATATTATCATCAAACTATATGCCAAACGCATGTTAGATGACATGGGAATATGCATCTCTGAGCAAATAAAATTTTTGCATAAATTTGGATTTAAGCCAAAAGATATAGCAAAAATTCTTGGTAAAACTAAAAATCATGTTGGGGTAGTGATTTGCCAAGAAAAAAGGAGGCAGTTAGCATGCAAAGAAAGGAGAAAAGGATAAGATGATACATATGAAAAAAGAATCTATCGACAGGGACAAAAAAATCACGGTTTCTATTCCGGTAAGGGTGCAAATCCAATTATTGCAACTCTTCAGAGTTGCCATCCGCAACTATCGTGCGCTTGCACAAACGCACGAATGCAAGCGCCAAAATCTCCAGGATGCTTGTGATTTCGTCGAATTCTTCAAGCGCTGCATCAAGAACGACAAGACGGACTTCGAGTTTGGCCTGTCAAGGACCTTGGACTTGTGCCATGCGATTTCCCAGGCTCTGTCTGTCAAGCCGCGCCCAAATGACTATCCCCGCGAGGCGTTTCTTAGCGGGGAATTTTTATTGGATACCCTGCAGGTGAAAAGGGAATTAGTGTTGAGGGGGAAATAAAAAAGCGAAGGGATAAATATGGATTATACAAACTGTTGCTGTGGGAAAGAACTTGATGCTATGGATTGTAAAGAGGTGGTGAATATGGTATATGAACTTTATTGCCCGAAGTGCAAAAGCAAGAACGTTAAGGTCAGTGAGGAGTCTATTCAGTATCCAAAAGCAAAACCTATGCGATTGTCTATGGATGAGTAAACTACCACCGTCTAAAGACGGTGGCTTTCCGTAAGAGTTGATGTATCATGCACGGCACTGACACCAAATCCTTCATTCGGACAAAAGAGTGCGTTTACTGGCACTCGCCTACTGCCAAGCTGGAACGAAACAAGATTGGTATCTCTGTGCTTCATCCGCGACAGCAGGGATTTGAGGACGACAGCCAAACTCGCCTTTCTATCGGAGTTGACCACTTGCCCACATTCACTGCATTTGAACAGGGAATAATTGGAAGAGCAATGCCCTACCTTTGCCACAGCACCGCAGTGGCTACACCATTTAGAGGTGTGGTAGGGATTGATTACATCCAAGATAATTCCCTTGTCAAAACAACGACTTTGCAATATCTCTTTGAATTTGCAAAAAGGAATCCTGAATACCTGCCTGTTGAAGCTCTTGCTTTTACGGCTGAACCGTCTGAGCTTCTCAATAGAAATGTCTGCATCAAACTTGAGTGCAAGATTGGTGATGTCACGCACTATCTCACCCAACCTGTTCTTGATAAAACAGTTTTCACGGTATTTGAGGCGAGCAAGATATTTGGCAGCTTTGCCATCTCCTTTATCGGCAAGCGAGCAGAGCTTGGAACGTCTTGCCATAATCTTCTTTCTCTTATGCCAGATGTCTTTTCCGAGGTAGGATTGATGCAGGACTTTTCCATCAGGAGTAAGAACGGAAACTGCAAAGCACTTACTATTCACATCAACTCCGAGAAGGTTTTTGCGAGGTTGGAGGATAACGTCTTCCTTGTTCAAATAGGCGACCAGATGCCCCTGTGTAGAATATCCAACAGTTGTGCATTGCCAGCCTCCAAGAATGAGAGTTTGAAATCTTTGATAGCTCCTGTCCTTTTTGATAGGGACTGCAAGCCTGCCTTTGGGATAAAGGGCAAGCTCAACAAACTCAAGCGATTTAGTTTTGAAGAATTTGGCATAGCTCTTTCCAGCGTTGAATTTGACAGTGATGTTGGAGACTGCCTTGCAGCTTTCTGGCTTTCGGGCAACCTGACGCAGAATATCCAAAATGACACAGTTCTGAAACGAGGTGTTTTTCTTGCAGGATGAATATTCGTTGCGATACAATTCCATCATTCCACGACTTTGCCTCTTTGAAAGCAAGAGGTTTGCCAGTTCAACTGAGGACTTGGAAAACTCCTCAAGCCTTGATGCTTTCAAGACAGTGGGGCAGATATTCAACGTCACTGAACGCTTCACAGAGATACCAACTGACTTATATTCGCAAGGATTTATAAGGAATACGGCAAGACCGCAATTCCTCTACTGGCTAAAGCCAGTAGTCCCCTTGCGGTGATTTTATGGAAAAAAACAGAAGAGGAAGCAACTCTGGTTTATCATCCTCCTACCTACATTGCGCACTGCAACGATTGTGGGTATGAGGTTGAAAAAACAATATGAGGTGATTTGATGGGAATTGAGAATAAAAAAGTAACCGTTCTGGGAAGCGCGATTAAGGAAAATGAGGATACCGAGTGTTTCAGTTTCAGGGTAAATATATTCGGATATAACAAAGTATCAGCATTTGCGGCAGAGATAAATAACATGTCTTGGTATGACGTTCTGCGAAATGCTGCAGGATGGTATTTGCTTCCATTTTACATAGTCATTTCAAAATTATTAAGGAGAAAAATCGGATGGTAAAGATGCGCACGAAACGGAAAAAATTGAAGAAATCTGTTCAAAAGTACCAGTCATGCACGTTTGAGTCTTTAGGATCTAGAAAATGCAAAAAGAAAGGCTGCGAAACTAGAATATCGAATGTTCCTTCATTGAAGGGTCATGATACTTGCTATAATTGCTTGCATAAAATATGGGAGCGAAAGAAAAGAAGAAAAAAAATTAGGTGAGGATGAAAATGTGAGGTGAAACCGTATGACCAAAGCAAAACTGTGGCGTGTGAAGTTCGGATCCTATCTGAGTATAGTAGTTGTAAATGCAAAAGATGTTGTGTCAGCAATCAAAGAAGCACTCTTGAAAAAGAGAGATGATGACGCATGCAAACTGGGTGAAATAACCGAGATTGATTTGATTGCGAAAGAGGATTGAAACCATGTACATCCATGAAAAACCTCAGACTTGCAGGTATTGTGGTCATGCTGTGATTTGGAAAACTCCTGAATTTGGATGTAAGTATGTTGGCTGGTGGGAGCATAGAAGGGAAAACTACGAGGAAGATGCCCGCGCGGCAACTTGCGCAGTTAAAGGGTGCAATTGTAATTGGCCGGAGCCGAAACTAAAGGGAAAAACCGTAAATGAGCGGCATCTCAAGGAGGTAGACAAACTCCTGGAAGATGACGCGGTAAAGTTCAATTTGGATATTCTTGGAGGACTGAAAAGATGAGAGTATTTGAGAAATTCCCAGAAAATAAGGTGTGCCCAATATGTGGCACAAACGAAAACAAACCGGGCGTTTTGATTGGAATAGACGGGACGGAAGAAGGACATATAATGGAAGCTGATTGCTTTCATGTGGATTGCCTTGAACTGCGAGTGAGCTACCAGAATGAAAACGCACTTCCGACAATTTATCAAATATTTGCGAGCAAACAGATGAAAAAAGAGGAATGATAAACATGGAAGAAAAAACCGAAATAAAGTTCAGGACACACGAGTTGGATACCTCTATAGAAGGTTTGGTGTACTGTAGCTGTAAAAAATATCCACTCGAACCTACACTGAGCATGAAAATTTCCATTGAGTTTGATTCACTAGAAAAACTTTATGACTTTCTCAAAGAAATGGGAAACGGACAATGGGGAAATGGCTGCGAAGGTGAGTGGGAGTGGGATGTTATTTTGAGAAAAATTAAGAAAACTGCAGCATATGACCTTAGTCCATTGGTCGGAGCTATTGAATCGAGGCATCCGAACAAGAATCCGGATAAAGAAATAAATGAAAACTCGCTAGGCAAAGGCAATGTTAATCCTGTGACGAGTGCAACCGCTCTGCGCGGAAGCGATACTCCAGAGACAGGGGAGTTGCCGCTTAAAGGCAGAATGAGAACAAAGGAGCATATCATGAACGAGATTGATTTCATTCTTTCAAACGAAACCCAGTTTACGAGTTTTGAAGAGAAAGTGGCAAACAGAAAATACGTGGAAGAGTGTATATTCGAATACGCAGAGATAGAAGGATATACAAAACAGAAAAAGGAGGGTTGAAATTATGGCACACATGTCGATAGAAGAATATGAGAGCATGAAAACCTTTGTGCGCTATTACGAAGCGCACCAGGAAGAAGTTGAAAGCGTGTATCGCGCTATTGCAAAAATCAATGTGAACATACAGCACGTTATGATGGAGGAAATGAAACAGTTGAAAGAGGATGCAGAAAAGGTGCTTGCGGAAAAAAAGGTTGAAGTGATTTGAATGTCTTATGTAAATGTGAAGCCAGGCAATCAAAATGTGATTAATATGTTGCGATTTGCTGTAGCCTCTTTTTGTGTTGTGTGGTTATGGAGTATGCTGTGGCTGTTTTCTACATATGGCTGGCTAGCTTTTGGTATGGGATTGATTATCACGATGGTAACTTGGTATAATGGTAATACATGTGCAAGATATAATAATTTATGGAAAACGTGAACTACCACCGCCTAAAGGCGGTGGCTTCTGAGGTTAAACCATGATTGGTCGTCATTCCACAGTTAGGGGCGAGTCCACAAGTAGCCCCGCTTCCGTCCATATAGGGCAGAAGCCTCTTTCCTATGTTAATAGCACCATTGAGGTCGGCGTTGTATTGCCCACATCTGAAGCAAACAAAGCAGCCTTGGGTTCTTCGCTTTCCTTCCATCCCGCAGATATGGCAAGTTTTGCTTGTCATGTCTTCAGGGGTAAAGACAACCGGGATTCCCAACGCTTCGGCTTTGTATTGAATCATAGATTGCAGTTTATAGAAAGGCATGGAGGAAACAATTCTATTGAATCGTTTTCCCTTCTTTCTTGCGGATTTCCGTATGTTATGCAATCTGCCAAGGACAATGCAGGAATTGGCAGAAGCAGCAGCGTTGACTATCCGTTTGCTGATTCCGTGGAGAACTTCATTTACTTTTCGGCTCTCAACGTTACCAATCCTTTCTACGTCCTTTCGCAGATGTTTTTCCTGCAATCTCTTCCTGAGCCAAGCATAGTGCCTTCGTATTCCTCTTATTTCCCTGCCAAGAAACATGGGCTTCATTACAGCACCATCCTGCAAAAGCACCGCAGTTGCAGGGGTGCGTTCACCCAAATCTATGGCAAGGACAGAAGAAAAACGAGTGCTAAGGGATGTTGGAATTTCGTAAGTGAGATTGACAAAGAACCGTCCGTTCTTTTTGAAGAGCTTGCTTTCACAGAGCTTTCCATTCTCAGGAATGTTCCTATGTGGCTTGAAAGGCAAACGCAAGCCATCACGAATGCCGTGAATAGGAACCTTCAGAAAATAGAACGACTTGGACTTCTGCACATCAATCAGGTCGTTTCGCAAACTCAAAGGATATTCCTTCATTTTGATTTTCTGGTAAAAGCGGAGTGCCTGTTGTTTATTGGCGGAGTAGAGAGGAACATTTTTGCCTTTAAGGAAAAGCTGAAGATTTTGGTATTCGGCGTCAAGCAGTTTGAGCTTGCGCTTCGTCGGCAAAACTATGCCGCAGCGGATAGTCAATCGCATAGGTGTTAATATGGGAAAAGAGGTTTTAAAGGTATTGGCTCGTTTCATCCACTGGCTAAAGCCAGTGGTCTTCACGAGCAGGAATCTATAAAACGGTGCATGAAATGAGTAGTGGAGCACGCCAAGGGTTCGGATCAAGTGCAAAAGTGGCAAGATTGCACACTAAAGCGCCATCCGAATCCCTGCCAATTCGCTATCGGGAGATGGTACTGTCGATGTTTGACCAGCCTGCAAATACCTTCACAAAAATTACGGAACTAACCGCGTGTGGTTATGTGCTACCTTCAAAACGTAGGATACTTAATGACTTGATCAAAAATGGGTGGTTCTGCAAGTCGCTGTTCAAGCACAGGAATCGATTCGAGACTTTCTATCTGTCCGAGTGGGCAAACAGCGAGATTAGGAAAAAAGCGATGGACTTGGTGAAATAAATGAAAGGCTATGGTTGGTGCAAGACTCATAACAAAGTAGGAGTTCAAGACATAACAGCGAAAGGAAGAGATATACAACACTCTTTTAATTGCTGCGATAAGGATGGATGCGAAATTGGCTTTATATTACCTCCAATTTGCGTTGCCTGCGGAAACAGGATGAAAATGGGATATGATAAAATAAAAAAGTGCAAATCAAAATATATATGGAAATGTAAATGCACGCCACACGTGCAATTATTGATTGGGCGATTGGATGAAAGTTGAAACTAAAAAAGAAGCAAATGCACCTAAAAAGGCTTGGAAGAAAATGCAAGACATGCGCATGCGCACACGAAAGATAGCTTTAGGATGGCTGGAAAAGTCCTATGGGAAACGTTGCAAGTCATTTTTTCCAGGATGCCCTTGTTGCGATATATATCGTGCATTCGATACATTGTTTTTTGATATCAATAAAGAGTATTCTTGGAATGACATTCATTTGAAACGAGGTAAAAAACATGGCAAACGACATGGATGATGACGATAAACTGACATCACTCGGCATTAAGTTTTCAACCAAGCGGCGGCTTGATGAGCACAAGCGAGTGAAACGGGAGAGCTACAATGATGTGATTGCGCGGTTGCTTGACGAGACAGAGAATCTGAGATAAATTTGAGAGGTCAATAACCCACCGCTAAAGCGTGTGGTAATTCACAAAATGGAAGAACACATCTTCAAACAGATGCGAAAACTATCAAAATGCACGGATTGTGGTGCAGAACAGATAGTTGATGCGCTTCATCCAGCTCTCGATGGCACCTTTCGGTGCTGCGCGTGCAATAGTGCGCTGCTGGCGATACGCGCAGCACCATGATAACGAACCAGAAATGTTAAAAAACAACTTGGGGTGTATATAATATGCCTGTGGAAGATCCTCAAGAAACCCGGCGCGAAGCAGTCACGCGTGACCTCGAGATTACCGTCCCGGCCCAGCAAAGCGCTTCCAATCCGATGGCTGGGCCGGTTAGTTATCCTCTTGAACGGCGGATGTTTTATCAGCCACGACGGACAGGAGATTCGTCTAATCCCACATTCCCGGGAAAAGTCATTGTTATTGTACGTGGACATGTTACGGATGACATGATCCAGCCGTGGAAAGATTTGATGAAATAGTTGAAAATGGAGGCGTTTAACTATCAACCATCCTGGCTGCCGATATCTACAGAGCGAAGGGATGGGGCGAACTTCGCTTTATTGATAAAAACGGGAGGAGTTTTTTTGTGTCTTTGTGATTTGAACCATACAATAGTCTTTTATATTTCCTATAAAACATCCTTCTTATGGCTAGTCCGCAGGTTGCCCCTCCAGAAGTCCGGAATTGCAAACATCCTCGTTGCGTTATTTGTAATGTGGATGCTCTAAATAAATTTGATTCTGATATCTTTTATTTCAGAATAAATCATCAAGAATTTAGTATCCATGCCAACAAGCTCGGGTTTACAATCCCCCAACGGGAATTTGAAATTCATAGGTCAAAACATATTTACATTCACAAGGAAATTGACATCCCAAAGGAAGCGCCAGCTTCCGAGATTTTGGCGGACATGATATCGGCATTGCGTGCACAACTGAAGCGCTTTGAAGAGGCCCAGGACACGGAAACTCCAGAATATACGAAAAAATCCGAATTGCTCAAGTCATTGCTCGAGCTAAAAGGCAAGTTTGATGGGGCATTCGCTCAGCGGGTGGAAGTCAGCACCGATTTCAAATCTATGATGGTTGATCAACTCATGGCGAGCGTTAAGGATAGCCGGGGCGTAAAGCAAGTGGCAAAGCGCACGGTGATTACTATGAATCCTCAGCAAGAAGATGCGATACCTAAACTTTTGAATAATTCTACTATACATTTATCGATTCCTGTTGGCAAGGAACTCGCGCTGGCGCTGAAAGCCGTGGATGAAAAAAATGGACAAACACAATGAGCCACTTCCGCAGATTGACGAAGAAGACATTACTGCGTTTGCTCAGCAATGCGAAGATGACCCCGTGTTTTTTATCAAGACTGTTTTAAAGTTGAACTTGTCTGATGGACAAAAAGAGTTAGTAGAATCTATGCATGACAACCCATTGACTGTGGCCGTATTTGCTCGCCAGATTGGAAAAACAACGGCAGTAGCTGCATTTATCGTCTGGTGTTTATATTTTGGAAAAGGAATAATAATCAATGAAACTCACCAAGGTGAAGATATACTTGTAACTGCGCCTTCCTTACCACAGGCAAAACTTATCTATGATAAAGTACGCGGTCATATTAATAGAAATGAATTGCTGCGTTCATATGTCCTAGGCGACATGACATTAGAAAAAATAACGCTTAAAAACGGAAATATCTGCAGGATGATTTCTGCTGGAATCAATGCCCAGATTCGAGGATACAGTCCTACGAGAGTTTTTTTAGACGAGAGCCAAGACATTTCTGACGACGTATTTTATGGTGCAATCCTGCCAATGACCAAGACAACACGTGCATCTATTACCAAGGCGGGCACACCAAGTTTTCGTAATCATTTTTATTTGAGTGCCTACGAGGATCCGTCTGCTCATGTGATAATTCAACCCTACACAAAATGTCCATTTGTTGATCCTAAAGAAATTGAAAAGCAACGCTCTGATAAAGGAGGGACAATGCCGATTTCTCTCTGGCAGCAACAATACGAATGTGTATTCCTTGCTATGGAGTCAACTCCATTGCCTCCATCTTTAGTGCAACCTTGTCTGGAAAGATATTCTTTTACAGACGAGACAACTGTTTTTAAAGAGCCAATTAAAGGCGACTATGTTATAGGAGTTGACTTAGGTCGTGAAAGGGATTCGACTGTTATTATAGTATTGCGGCGTGATCAAATACCGTATCGAATTGCGCATATCGAATCTTATCTTCATGTACCATATACTTCTATTATGGGGAGACTCAAAATATTGTCGGATGCTTTCAATGCTGGCACAATTAATGTTGATCAAACGACTGAAAAAGGCTGGGGTGATTTGGCTGCAGAGGTTGGCATTGGCATTAATCCTATAAACTTCAACTTGGCAGAGAAAGAAAATATGATAAGTAATCTTCGTGTCCTTTTTGAAAAAAAACTTCTCCAATTGCCGCGTTCATGTGAAATACTTTATATGCAGTGTGTGCATCAACAGCAGGAAACAACAATATACGGGAGAAAAAAATTTTTCCATTCTCAAGACGAACATGATGATTATCTTTGGGCGACATGCATGGCTGCAATGGCACTAACTATCGATGTCAGCGGCTGGGATCCCGTTCTCGGCGGCAATCCGGAAGATGTGATGCACGCTCCAGTTCCTCTGGGGCACACCGAATTCGGGCAAACTCTCCGAGAACGGGACGCTACGATTATAAAGGCATTTTTGAACAATCAAAATAAGGATGCGTCACCTGACGATTTCATAGACTGCTTGGCAACCGGAGGAACCGGTGCAAACAAGCGGAAGCAGGATCGTTGGTCGTTCTGAGGTAGATTTTATGGACAGATTGCGTCATTGGCTGGAGCAGCATACAGATGAACCAATTATTGTGCCAACGCGCCCAGAAAAATTCGTTGGTGTTCAAGCTCCGCACTTGGTTGATGTCCAACATACTGCTACCAATTTTGCAGAAGGGAATGAAAAAAAGGGACCTCCGGGTTGGCTACCTTTGCTTGGACCTTCTCACGCGGGAGTGTATGGAGCTATGAAGAGTCCAAAAGATCCGCTGGGAGGTTTCGTAAAAGGCGCTGGCGGATGGATAAAAGGGGCAATTCCTACTGCTGTAAAAGGTGCGGTTGCTGGAAGTCGATTCGGCCCAGAGGGAACTTTAATTGGTGGTGCTGGGGGTGCGATGATAGGTGGACCAGAGGAAGTGAAAAAAGAATTTGTCGATCAAGAGCAAACAACATTGGGGCGTTTTACTTCAAAATCTCCGACCAGAGAAGAAATTAATTTGGAACGAAAAAAAAGTGCGGATGTTTTGCGAAAATGGATATCTGGGCAGATGACCAGCCAAGATGTTTCTGGTGATGCACCTGATTCGATTAGCGAAACTCCGGAGGATTCTGATGTGCTGAAAAGATTTTTGAAAAAACAGATGTATGAAGACGAGCGCGAAGAGCATCCAACATTGGATGAGGCGACGATAAATCAGATTATTGATGATCATTTTAGGAAAATATTAATGGAGGGATAACATGTATGTGGCAAAGTTGGATGATGGAAGATCACGGGAGTTGGGTGGTCAAATAGTGCAGAAGTCTGCTCTAGTAACAGCAGATATGGGGCAATTGGCTGCAGGACCAGCTCACGCAACACGCCGCAAACGGGGAGCGGGAACCCAAGCGGAGGCATTAGCACTTTCTGATGAACAATTCGAAACTGCCCAAGCTCAACTTGCTTCAATGTTAACGGAAGGCATTCAGAAAAAAGTCGAAAGCATGTCACCCGAGAAACTTAAAGAAGATCCACTAGGATCTATAGTTAGAGCACCTTTTGGGCCAATAGGGCAACTTGCTGGGGGAGATGTAAGCGATGCAAAGGTTGCTACTGCTCAATCTGGAAGTATTGGGGGTGCTCAAACGGGGGAGAAAATTGGAAAAACTGCTCTTGGCGCTGGAGTAGGTGGTTTGGCTGGAGGACTACTTGGTGGTCCTGTAGGAGCAGGTTTAGGACTGCTTGGTGGTGGTGTAGTAGGTGCAATGTCAGATGTGGATTCTTCGTCAGAGGATAAGCTCAAATCTTGGCTCGTTAAACAAAAAGGTCCGCCTCCCGAAGATCCGACCACAGACAAACAAATGCTTATGAGTGGAAATTGTAGATTTTAGAGGTAACACATGCCAGCTGATACTGCATCATATCTGAGAGGTCCGAGTCTTTCGGAGCAATTGCTAAAAGCATGGCTTGCTGATTATTTGCGCGCCAAGGCAAAAAGCCAGGCATTTGCCCAGAAAACTACTGTGCAGGAACTGAAACAGCGAATGAAGCGCTACGAGAAGCTCTACAAGTTTTATACGAATAATCCGCATCTTCTTGAGCTGTATCGAGCAAAGCAAAGTTTGCCAAAAGAGGAATTTGACGCGCGCTATCCTGAGTTTAGGAATTTTGCGCAGCATGATCCTATTTCAAATCCAGAGTTGATGGAGTGGTATACGAATCCGAATACTTTTGATGTTCAAGTTGACAATTGGGAAAGAACGCAGGCGGAACCATTAAGGAAGCGATATGAAGCGATTCAGCAAATCAAGCAGAAATATGGCGTCAGCGATCCGGATGCTGTCATGAATATTGCGCCAGAGTTGGCTGTTGACAAACCGGAGGCGATTCAACAGTATTTGCAAACGCACGGCAAAGTGCTTCAAAATATAGGTGAGCGGGAAAAATGGTACCGCTATAAGGATATGCTAAATCAATATATTATACCTGGTGAAATGGCAACGCGAGGGTTGGAAGACTATAAAAATCAGATCGACAAAATTTTGCAAACTTCAAAGAGCAATCCTGAAGCACTGTATGACAGGAATAACCTAAATACGCGCACAGAAGCGGCACGCTCTATTCAAACTACCCAGTCGCGCTTGGCTAACGAATATCAACAATTGGCCGCTCCAAGTAAAAATCCTGATGGCACATTCGGACCTTCTGAAGTTGATAATGTAATTAATGAAGTAGTCAAGCGTGAGTTTCCCGATACGACACTTTCTGGATATGAACGGATGCAAATGCGCAAGGCATATCAGAATGCTGCAGAGCGCATTGCGTATACGAATAGGCAACTAGCTCCGGTTTTCGGGCCTGATCCAAATGAGCGGCACAATGCAATATATGCTTATCTAAAAAATGAAGTTGTCGAACCTTGGATGCAAGTGAAAACTGTGCACGAAGCGAATTTTGGCGCTGGAAAAGCTAATCCTGATCAGGTGCTTCAAGATGTTGTTAAGAAAACGCAAGAGCGGGTGCCAAGGGAGGTCATAAATACCAAAGATTTGCCTCCCGAAGAACAACAGATATGGACTGAACACGAGCAGAAGCGGGCGAAACGTGCTGAAAATATTATGTCTAACAAGCATCCAGAAACAGGCGCCCAGCTTGACGAATCTGGGCGCCCAGTATCTCCACCTGAGCAGCCAGCTGCTGAAGGACAGGAAGAGCCAACGCCCCCGAGTTGGGATCCTCAGGCGTTAGACATACTAGGCAAGGGAGGCATTCATATAGGAATTAATGGAAAAATGAAGATGGATGAACAAGATGTTTCTCCTTATGACAAAAACTTTGTTGAGCGAATAACAAATATTGCACAGAGGCGCGGGATAGATCCTAATGTGCTGCTGGCAAAGGTTGAAGATATGGGTGATTATGTCTCAAGCACTGATTTGTCTGTTTCGCGTTACATGCAAATCAATCCGGCAGCAGCAAAAGCTGTAAAGGTTTCAATTCAGAAGGCGTCAACTCCTGAGGAAAAAGCACAGATTTTGGAAACTTTGAAATCCCAAGCAGGACCTAAATATGCAGCACAGTTTGACGAGTATGTGAAAAGCCAAGGGGGACTGGAAAAAATAAAGATGCCTGCGGCGCAACCGGCGGCTCCGCTTGCTACACCAGTAGTAACTGCTCAACCGACTGCAGAAGCAGCGCCGGCGGCTCCTCCTGTGCAAGCAAAGCCGGAAGTGCCAGTCGCACCTGCAGAGGAAGAACCGCAAAAAGTAGAAACTGCACCAACGAGTGAGGAAGATAAAGAAAAAGAACCACCTGCAGGGCAAACTACATTAAAAGCTTTTGAAACTCCTTCAAAAGAGGCACCTGCGCAACAGCAAGTTTCTCCGCAGGTCCAACAGCCTGTCCAGACTGAAGGGGCACCTCAGTTAACTCCTGAACAAGAAGCAGTATGGCGCGCGAGAAATGCACCAAAGCCGATGCAACAAGAAGTAAAAGCAAAACCACCGCAAACAGAAGAACCTCCTGAACCTCAGCAGGAAATAGTTAATGAGTGATTTGAATGCCATCCCAAGATGTTCTCAAAAATTGGCTTTCCAAGCAAAGGCCTAAACGGCAGAAGGTCGAGCATAAGGAAATTGTGGTGAATCCGTTTGAGTATCCGGATAACCGCATGGACGATCCAAATCAGCCGGGGCAAGCTCGCAAATATAATGTTCGAACTCAAAATAGAGATCCAGTTACTATTATCAGGACAATTTCCGCGCGCCAATTCAAGAAATTGACAGGTGAACATCCTGAAGGGATAGGTCATATTGTGCGTGTCATGTCTCCGGGACTGACGACACAACCGTTGATTTCGGTTGACAAGGTTGACATTCGGCAAGCAGGTGGTCCGAAGATTCGCGTAATTGAAGGAGGCGCAGGAGTTCCGGAGTCACAGCCTTTCATAAATCCGTGGACTTCAACAAATCCACTGAGCAAGAGTTCGTTACTAGCGCCAGGGCAGGCGGATTCGAAAGGGTTTAGTGTTACTAAAAATTATGATGAGTTGAGGAGGCGGATGGGTAATTGCACAATTAGGCTTAATGGCGAGGAGTTGGATATTCTGTTGCCAATTGATGTGACAGAAGCATATTCAGGCACGCCTATTTCAATTGGTGGCGTGCCTGGGATAGCAAGTATTAAAAGCAATGAAACCGGATTTACAAATAATGAACCTATTGGTACCAAACGGCGAGTTCGCACGATGAGCTGGGATGGACAATTAGACGAGGAAAAGAGGGAATAGATATGGATGAAGATATGCTAGTTTGTAGTTGCGGATGCAGGTTTTTTGAGAAAAAAACACTCTCGGAAATTCAGTTAAAAAACAAATTTCTGTCGACAATGGCACTCGTACCAATCGATTTGCGTTATTTTGCACGGTGCATTTATTGCGGGAAATACTTTGATAAAGATGGAAAGGAAATAAAAATCGAAGAGGCTCTTGAATGGTAGATCCAACATTACCACAGCGCCCGTGGCAAGGTGGTGAACGCCGGATGATCATTGACCGAAATGGGGTTGCGAGAATTGTGTATTCTAATCCACATCAGTCTCAAGAAGATCATCAGAGATATATCACAGGAAAACAGGGGGAAGAGCGCAAAGAGTCTGGTTATTCTGATGTTACCGGTCCAACGCCGCAACCAAGTTCTGTTTCGTCTGCAATGCCTCCTCAACCCAAAGCGGCAAAGGTTGATATTCCTCCTCAGGCAGATTGGCTAATCGCAATCCAACAACGTTATGCGGCTGATGCGCCTATGCGCATGGCTTTGAATGTTAACGCACCAGTGGTGACTCCAGAGATGTTAGTCCTTACTGATGCCCAGTTAGCCAAACTTTCACATGAAGAGCGCAAGAGTATTGCCCGGGTATTTTTGTCGTTGGCGAGCAAGTATATCGGAACCAAAAACTTGCAACAAGCCTATGTCAGTGGCTCAAAGGTTTTTAATTATCTGCCGCGTCAGATTATGGATTATTATTATCGGATTGTAGGTATTCAGGGACAGGAGGCGGAACATGAAAATTGAAAGCAGAGATGATATTTTGAAAGCAAAGCAGCGGCGTAGAATACGTATGGGTGATTCGGATGACACTCAGGTAGAACTAGCAGATATGACTTATATAAATGATAAAATTTTGAAAGCGAAGGAAGATCGAAAAATGTTTGCAAGCGATGCAGGTGCGACGGATGAACATTTGCGTAAAGTGTTTGAAGGCTCAGGATTTTTAAAATTCAGCAAAGACGAATTTCAAAGACCAAGCGTTCGCGATACGCGCATTTCTCCGGCCGAAGAAAAACGTTTGCTTGAGTTTGCGAGCAAGTTAACAAAAGGAGATCCGGATTTAATTGTAGAATTTGGGGATACACAATTCTCTGTCTATAGAAAGGAAGGAACTAATGAAGGTAAGCGTGATTTAGTTGAATTTGGAGAGTATTCGAATAAGAAAGGAAAATTTGAAGGAGGGGAGCGGTGAAAAAACGAACCCGCAACTTTATAAGAGAAGCACGGATGAGATAAGTAGGAAAATAAACAATGTGTTAAAAGGGTGATTAATATTGCATTTTCATTTGTCTGGGCGTGGTACAACACAGCAGGAACTCCTGCGTGGGTTAATTTTAGCGCAGGGAACCTGATAGGCTTTTATGGCACTACTACATACGCTTCAAAGGTGCAAGTAGCCGCTTACAATGTTGGTATGCATCTTCGGACTGCGATCGGCACAGACACGGATGCATGCGCTGCAAACCATATGACAGGTATTCAATATGTTGCCGCTGGGACTTGCAAAGTTAATGGAGGTACAACCGTTGATCTGAATACTGTAACAACACTGGAATCTATCCGTATTCACTTTACAGATGGTGCAACATCTGTTTCGACTGAAAATGGAATATTCTGGAGTTATGATGCTGCGACAGATGTTACTCCTCCTGTTGAAGTGACCGCTAAAGGTGCGGAACAAGCTGATACTACATGGACAGCTTGCGGGGGTTCTGCCGCTGCAGTTACTTTGGCAGACCAAGGTGCGGCAGTAGATCATTATTTCTATGTAATCATGAGTGCATCTCCGACAACAGTTGGCGAAAAGACGGACTTTGCTTGGAAGATTCAAATCGATTAC